>Ga0315324_10000138_pt1 | contig 27003 bp, 26 predicted proteins | sample M150021515metaG_FD_203919 | JGI IMG/M metagenome (GOLD analysis project Ga0315324, IMG submission 203919) | Ammonia-oxidizing marine archaeal communities from Monterey Bay, California, United States - M1 500m 21515 | ecosystem: Environmental > Aquatic > Marine > Intertidal zone | place: USA...
TTTTAATGTTGAAACAGATATGGATAGACCTATATTCCTTAATTATTCATTTGGTTTGGAAAGTGCTACATTACGAGAAATCATAAATGTTTGCGAAAAACTATATTGTGGTAAATTGGGATATGAATTCTTGTACATTACTTGCAAGAAAGAAAAAGATTGGTTCCGTGAAAGAATAGAAAGTCAAAATGAATTATATACATTGCATGATGAAGGTAAAAAGACGACTTTAAACCGACTTGCTCATACAGATTCATTTGAAAAATTCTTGGATAAAAAGCACCGCGGAGCAAAAAGATTTGGTCTTGACGGTGGTGAATCACTTATCCCATTAGTAGAACAAGTAATAATGCGAGTTGGTGAAAAAGGTGTTCAAAAAGTAGTAATGGGAATGGCACACCGCGGAAGATTGAATATGTTGTGTAATGTATTTAAAAAACCATATACTGCTTTATTTAGTGAATTCTTGGGTGGTTCTGCAAATCCTGATGATGTTGATGTATCCGGTGATGTAAAATATCATTTAGGGGCTAGCTCAACTAGGAAATTTAATAATTGTACTGTTAATTTAACTCTTGCTCCGAATCCTAGTCACTTGGAAGCGGTTAATACAGTTGTATTGGGTAAAATTGCGGCGGAACAACACCGAACTAATGATGTTGATTACGATAAAAATATGGCAATACTATTGCACGGTGATGCTTCGTTTATTGGTCAAGGTGTGGTTGCTGAAACTTTTCTTTTATCACAACTTGATGGTTATAAAACAGGTGGAACAATTCACATTGTAATTAATAACCAAATTGGTTTTACTACAAAACCGTCTAAGTCGCGTTCATCACCATATTGTTCTGATATGGCGAAAATGATTGATGCCCCTGTGATACACGTAAATGGTGATGATCCAGAATCTTGTATTGTTGCGGCAAGATTAGCATCTGAATATCGTATGAAATTCAACAAAGATGTTGTAATAGATATGTGGTGTTACCGTAGACACGGTCATAACGAAGGTGATGAACCTATGTTTACACAGCCAATGATGTATAACAAAATAAAAAATCATCCAAGAACAGTAGAAATATACGCGAAAAAATTAATAGATAGTGGTGTTATCAGTCAAACTGAATATGATAATTTATTAAATTCTATTAACGAAGAATTAGAACAATGTTATAAAGCTGCAAAATCTTATAAACCTAATGAAGCTGATTGGTTAACCGGAGCTTGGTCTGGATTTACTATTGCACCTAGCAAAGATGAAATTCGTCGCGGGGAAACATTTATAGATGATGAAATATTTGATGAAGTTTCTAATAATTTAGTTAAGTATCCAAAAGATTTTAATATTAATAGTAAAGTTAAAAAGCGTTTGGAAGTAATGCGAGAATCTTTTAAAAACGGACAAGGAATTGATTGGGCATCAGCCGAAGCAATGGCGTTTGGTTCGTTATTATTGGAATCTATACCTGTTCGTTTATCTGGTGAAGATTGTGAAAGGGGAACATTCTCACAAAGGCATAGTGTTCTTAACGATCAAGAGACAGAGAAAAAATATATACCTTTAAATAATATTCGTAATGGACAAGCGAAATTCCAAGCACTAGATAGTCCATTATCAGAATTTGGATTATTGGGCTTTGAATATGGTTATGCAATGTCTAGTCCAAAAACATTGGTATTATGGGAAGCACAATTTGGTGATTTTGCAAACGGAGCTCAGGTAATAATCGATCAGTTTATTGCATCGGGTGAAACAAAATGGTTGCGAATGAACGGCCTAGTGATGTTATTACCACACGGGTATGAGGGACAAGGCCCTGAACATTCATCAGCTCGCCTTGAAAGATATTTACAATTATCAGCCGAAGATAACTGGCAGGTTTGTAATATCACAACCCCTGCGAATTATTTCCACGCATTAAGAAGACAGATAAAAAGGAATTTCCGTAAACCACTTATTCTTATGACGCCTAAATCGCTACTAAGAAATAAATCTTGTGTATCTGAAAGATCTGATTTCACAGACGGTTCATTCTTCCATCGTTATTACTTAGATGAATCTGAAAGTAAAAAGATAAACAAGAAAGCTCGTGAAAAAATTAAGCGTGTAATTTTCTGTTCTGGTAAGTTATACTATGATTTAGATGCATATCGTAAAGAGCATAAAAGAACAGATGTACATATTTTACGAATAGAACAATTGTATCCATTCCCATTTAATGGCTTGTCTAGGGAATTAAAACATTATAAAAAGGCTGACTTTATTTGGTGTCAGGAAGAGCCAAAAAATTCAGGTTCGTGGAATTATATAGACAGAATAATTGAGGAGTGTTTAATAAAAGCTGGTGTGAAGAAAAATCGCCCTAAATATGTAGGTAGAATCGCTTCGGCTAGCCCAGCAACAGGTTTATTAAGCAGGCATCAAATTGAACAACAGCAATTAATCGAGGAAGCATTTAAGCTTTAAGGAGAACAAAAAAATGACAGTGGATGTAGTAATACCGGTATTAGGTGAATCAGTAAGCGAAGCAACAATAGCCAAGCTACTAAAAAAAGTTGGTGACACAGTAAAGGTTGATGAAACTATATGTGAACTTGAAACTGAAAAAGTAAGTATGGAAATGCCAAGCCCTGTAAGTGGTACTATTATGAGCATAGAAGTATCGGAAGGCGATGATGTTGAAGTTGGTGCATTAGTTTGTACGGTTGCCGAAGGTGCTTCGGGTGATTCTTCTGCAAGTAAAGAAGAAAAACCAGCTGAAGCCAAAGAAGAAAAGCCAGCTGAAACCAAAGAGGAAGAAAAACCTGCTGAGGATTCTACTAGCAAGGCTAGTCCGGCTGTTGCGCCGTCAGCGGTTATTGAATCAGAAAATAAAGGTGTTGATTTAGCTTCTGTTAAACCAACAGGTGGTTTAGGAAACATTACTAAAGAAGATGTTAAAAATGCACAACCTGCTAAATCACCAGCTCCAGCTAGTGCAGAAAATAAATCTGATCAGGCTGTTAAACCAAAAATGCCAAAATCTGAAAAAGAAGAAGCTAGTTTACCTGAGCGACCAGTAGATAATAGGGGCGAAGAAAAAGTTCCGATGTCTAAGTTACGCAAAGTAATTTCAAAAAGATTAAAAGAATCGCAAAACACGGCAGCATTATTAACTACATTTAATGAAGTTGATATGACTCACTTGATGGAATTGCGTAAAAAATACAAAGAGACTTTTGAAAAGAAACACGGTACTAGATTAGGCTTTATGGGATTATTTGTTAAGGCAGCAGTTCAAGGCTTGCAAGAATTACCAGCTGTAAATGCTGAAATATACGGCAATGATATAATTTATAAAAATTATAAAGACATAGGTATTGCTGTTGGTTCACCACAAGGTTTAGTTGTTCCAATTTTACGCAATGCAGAAGAGATGTCTGTAATGGATATTGAAAAAGGTATTACTGATTTTGGTCGTCGTGCCAAAGAAGGTAAACTATCAATAAGTGAAATGACTGGTGGAACATTTACGATTACAAATGGTGGTGTATTTGGTTCTATGTTATCGACACCTATTATTAATCCTCCTCAGTCTGCTATACTTGGGTTACATAAAATTGAAAAACGCCCAGTTGTTGTAGATGACGAGATAGTTATAAGACAAATGATGTATATGGCACTTACTTATGACCACCGTATAATTGATGGTCGCGAAGCTGTTACATTCCTTGTACGCATAAAAGAATTGATAGAAGACCCAGAAAGATTATTATTAGAAATTTAATTTTATGAGTTAATTTTTGTTGTGAATGAAAACTTAAAATACGGTTTGTAGATTTTGTTTTCATTCACTTCATTTTGAAATAATTAATAAAATTTTTAAACTCTATTAATCTGTTATTTTCTTCTAAGTCGTTTTCATAACCATTAACCATAGAATTAATAAGTTCTTGCGGTGTTGTGTTATAATTTAATATTCCCATTTCTATATATTTCTTAGGATTTCTTTTTATTGAGCCTAGTAATTCATTACTATCAAATTCTGGGTGGTATTGTACGCCCCAGAATATTCCTTTTTTATGTTTTATTTCTAGTGCTTGAACATTTGAATGATTGTTATAGGCAAGTAAGGTTGCCCCTTCTGGTATTTTTGATGTTTCGCTACTATGCACACAAAGTGAATTATATTTTGAATTTCTACCGTTTAAAAAAGGGTGGTTTTTTGCCTTGATGGTTTTAACAATATTTTTTGCTATGCCAATTTCGATTCCATTTTTACAAGGCGAGACCATACCACCACTTGCCATTACTGCAACTTGCAATCCCCAGCAACTACCATAAAATGGAACACCTGATTCAAATACTATTTTTGCCTGTTCTATTTGTTGTAATACTTCCGGAGTATCGTCGTATGCATTTAGACTTGAACCAGTCCAAAAAACATAATCATATTTTTTTAAATCTGATGTAGAAAATATTTTATAGTCATCATTAGTTGGGAATGCTACATCGCATTGTATATTATTGTTAACTTGTTTAATTGTTTTAATGAATAATTTATGATAGGGGGAATTATCGTTTGCTGTGATAAATTTATTTCTTTGTTTTGTATTACCTTCAAAAATTAAAGCTTTCATTTTATTATCCCTTTTAGTTTATAAAATAATTATTATCGTTATCTGTTTTTATTATATTATTATTTATTTTTTTTCGAATTTTATTAATGTGGGTTGCAACAGTATTGCTATTTACATTTTGTGCATATCGCCAAGCTATGTTCAATAGTTCTTTCACTGATAATTTTTTATTGTTAATTAATGCAATAAATATTTGTAATTCTTTTTCAGTTAGTAAATATTTCTTGTTGTCGTAATAAATTATTGATTTGTTAACATCGATTTTAATATTATTATAAATTATTACCTCTTTCTTATCGATGTGATATTTAATAATTTTTAATAATTTATCTAATTTAAAAGGGACAGATATATCTTTGCCCAATAACAAAACAGTTATATTTTCTTGTTCAATTTTGTTTTCTGATATTATTAAATTAGCTTGTTCTTTATTAACTATTTTTATATCTGTATTTACTAATAAATCAGCTATGGCTTTTTTTAAAATATCATTTGTGTTAATATATATATTATACATTTTTAAATCTTTATAAGGCTTCGTTATGTCATCTATAATAGTAAAAGAAAATAAGTTTTTTTTAAACAATAAAGTATATAAATGTAGTTTCGGCAAAAATGGATTTATAAAAAATAAATGCGAGGGTGATAATAAAACCCCAATTGGTAAATGGAAATTAAATAGATTATTTTACCGTAGTGATAAAATTAAATTACCAAACACACAATTACCAGCACTCAAAATTCAAGAAAATATGGGTTGGTGCGACGATATTAAGAGCGATTGTTATAATCAATTAATAAAATTACCGTTTGATTACTCTTGCGAAAAAATGTGGCGTAACGATGATTTATACGACATTGTTATTGAACTTGATTATAATGTTAATAACCCCGTTAAAGGTAAAGGTTCAGCAATATTCTTGCACATTGCTAAACCTGATTATAGTGGCACGGAAGGCTGTATTGCAATCAATATTGACGATATGCTAGAAATATTACCCGATTTAAATACACAAACTATTATAGATATAAAAGGTTAATCATTATGTTCGTGGTCATCTTCGTGACTGTGTTCTTGTCTTATATCGTGACTATGACCATAATGTTTTAAGCTTGGTTTAAATATTCCCATTATTAATATCGTCGCCATTACAACTAGTATTACAGTTGATAATAAGTGCATACCTTTATGTATCATTTTATTTCTAATAAAATTGTTTGCTGATTTAGCGAATAGAGCGAAACCATAAAACCAAACAACTGTTACTATATTAAAGCCGAAATAAAAGCTTAATGATTCTTGTAAATTATATTTATTTACAAAACTTGATACAATAATCATATCTAGGTAAATGTGTGGATTTAACCAAAATATAGAAAATGCAAAAAACAAATCATAATTTTTATATTTTGTATTGCAGATATCACAATCTTTTGATCTTTGATAAGCTTTAAAAGCATTGTATAGTAAAATACTAGCACCGGCTATACTGATTATAACATTGAATATTTCGTTATCATTTGAAACTTTCGTCACCCCTATTATTGCTAGTGCGCTTCCGATAAAACCAGAAAGGGCGAATACGGTTGCCATTGGTATAGTTGGTAGACCAGATAAACCACGGCTTAATAAATATATTGCAGGTAAAGTTGCGCCCATTAATAATCCACCGTGAGTAAGAAAACCATATATAAATGGATCAAAATAAAACATATTTTTACCTTTCTGAATAAAACTTACTTTTAAAATTTAGAATCAAATAATTATATGATTCTTAAAAAGAGTCAAATTGATTCTACGGCGATTCTTTTTAAGAATTAAAAAGTTTGTTAAAAGTTGTTTTTGCTGTTATATTCTTGTCTTGATAATGTAATAATATAAATTATTGTTTTAGGTGTAAAAATGAATGATAAAATAACTTTTGAAAAAGCTCTTACTGAATTAGAAGAAATTGTAAGACAACTTGAATCTGGTGATATTGAACTTGATGATGCTATCCTAGCATATGAACGAGGTGCGAAGTTAAAGGATTTTTGTACAAAAAAACTTAATGAAGCAAAACAAAGAATCGATAAAATTAAAGTTGATGGTGATACTGTTACAACTGAATCTTTTGACGGTTAATAATGACAAAAATTTTATCAGCTCTGTATCAAACAGACAAAAATATTCGCAAGGTTTTACAAAATATATTGGACGAACAAAACAATGTTTCTCGTGTCCAACAGGCTAGTATTAGTGCAGTAATGAATGGCGGTAAAAGATTACGCCCTTTTCTTGTTATGGAAACAGCAAAATTATTTGATGTTAATGACCCTAGAATTTTAAGAATTGCAAGTGCAATAGAATGTGTGCATTGTTATTCTTTGGTTCACGACGATTTACCTAGTATGGATAATGATGATATGCGTCGCGGGCAACCAACCTTACATAAAAAATATGACGAGGCAACCGCTATATTAGCAGGCGATGGTTTATTAACACTAGCATTTGAAATATTAGCAGATGAAAAAACCCATAAAGATTCTGATGTTCGCGCAAAATTATGCTTAGAACTTGCCAAAGCATCTGGCTTAAATGGAATGGTTGGCGGGCAAATGTATGATTTACAAGCAGAATCATCAAACGATTTATTGAATATGCAAGAAATTAAAAATATTCAAAATTTAAAAACTGGAAAATTAATACAATGTGCGGTTAAAATTGGTGCGATTGTCGGTGGGGCTAACCCTAAACAAATGCAATGTTTGGAAAATTATGCAAGCAATATAGGTTTGGCATTTCAGGTTTCAGACGATTTACTAGATGCATTAGGTGATGAAATTTTAATGGGTAAGTCAGTTCGTAAAGATGATGTAAAAAATAAAGCAACATTTGTTTCATTATTGGGTGCAGATAAAGCCCAAGAATTGGCACGAGATTTGATTAAGTCTGCAAAATCAGAGTTAGAAATGTTTGATGAAAAAAATCAAACATTAAAACAACTTGCTGACTTTATCATAGATAGGGATAGTTAATGACAAAGAAATATGATGTTTTAGACAAGGTAAATTCATCGGCAGATGTAAATGAATTAGATAAAGAACAGCTAAAACAATTATGTGATGATGTTCGTAATTTTATGATTGAAACAGTTTCTAAAACTGGTGGTCATCTGGGTGCAGGTCTTGGAGTTGTTGAATTAAGTGTTGCTTTGCATAAAGTATTTACAACACCTAATGATAAAATAATTTGGGATGTAGGACACCAAGCTTATCCACATAAAATCATTACAGGTCGTAAAAATAAATTATCTACTATTCGTCAAGCTGGTGGTTTATCGGGTTTTACAAAACGCGGTGAAAGCTTAGATGATTGTTTCGGAGCTGGTCATTCATCAACCTCTATATCTGCTGGTTTAGGTATGGCGGTTGCAAGAGATTTAAAAGACGGAGCAAATAATGTTGTTTCGGTAATTGGTGATGGTGCATTAAGTGCAGGTATGGCATACGAAGCATTAAACAATGCGGGTGCATTAAAAAATAGATTGATTGTGATTTTAAATGATAATGATATGTCAATCGCTCCGCCGGTTGGTGCAATTAGTGGTTATTTATCAAAATTAATTTCTTCTTCGGGTTGGTTATCAGCGCGTAATATTGCAAAAAATGTGGCTCATAAAATGCCGAATAATATTGCTGAACTCGCAGGTAGGTTCGAAGAATACGCCCGCGGTATGTTTACAGGCGGGACACTATTTGAAGAGCTTGGGTTTTATTATGTTGGCCCTATTGATGGTCATAATATGGATCATTTGTTACCAGTTCTTGAAAATGTCAGAGATATGAAAGAAGATCGACCAGTTCTTATCCACGTAGTTACTAAAAAAGGGCATGGTTATGAACCAGCTGAAAAATCGCATGATAAGTATCACGGTGTAAGCAAGTTTTGTGTACAAACTGGTAAACAAGAAAAATCGCAAAGCAATATTTCATCTTACACACAAGTTTTTGGTGAAACGCTTAGTGATATAGCAGATAAAGATAATAAAATTGTTGCAATTACCGCCGCTATGCCATCGGGTACAGGATTAAACTATTTTGCAAAAAAACATCCTGATAAAACTTTTGATGTTGCGATTGCTGAACAACACGCTGTTACATTTGGTGCTGGTTTAGCTTGTGAAGGGTATAAACCTTTTGTTGCGATTTATTCAACATTTCTACAAAGAGCATATGATCAGGTAATACACGATGTAGCGGTGCAAAATTTACCGGTTAAATTTGCTATTGATAGAGCTGGATTAGTAGGGGCAGATGGTGCGACTCACGCAGGTATGTTTGATTTGGCTTACTTATCAACACTTCCTAATATGGTTGTAATGGCACCTAGTGATGAATATGAACTTGCTTGTATGGTTAAAACGGCTAATGATTATAATGACGGGCCTATTGCTTTTCGTTATCCAAGGGGTGAAGGTATCGGTGTAAGTTGGCAAAAAAATATTAAATCATTTGAAATTGGCAAGGGAAAAATTGTGCAACAAGGAAAAAAAGTTGCTATATTATCAATTGGAACTAGATTGTCTGAGGTGAAAATAGCTAGTGAGATATTAAATGAAAAGCACGGCATCAAACCGACTATTGCTGATATGCGTTTTGTAAAACCACTAGATAAAAAACTTATTTCTAAAATTGTAAAATCGCATGATGTTATTATTACGATCGAAGAAGGTGTTAAGGGTGGCTTTGGTTCTATGGTATTACACTATTTAAGTGAAAATGATTTGTTAAATGGTAAAAAAATTCGTACAATGACATTACCTGATGAATTTCAAGATCATTGTAATCCTAGGGAACAATACGATTATGCTAAATTAAATTCAGGTGATATTGTTAAGCAGGTATTAAAAGGAATTAAGTAATATGTCAGACATCATTAGATTTAGTGATGTAAAATTAAAAATGAAAGAAATGTTAGTTCCTTCATTATTGGTTTCTTTTGCTTATTTAGCTCAATCATTAATTGTTACAACAGATGTTTTAATAATTAGTTGGCTGGGTGTCGAAGAACTAGCGGCTTCCGGTTTCGTTATAAGATTATATATGCCCTTTTTTTTATTAGCATTGGGCTTTTCACTACCTATTCTATCATTATGTGGGCAGGCAAAAGGTCAAGAAGATTATAAAAAACTTAGGGGTATTTTCCAACATAGTTTGGCATTAAATTTTTCAGTTTCATTATTAAGTGTCTTTTTAACAAAATATTTATTAAATGAATATTTGTTTTTTATAGGACAGCCTGAAAATATTATTAAATATGCCAACGATTACGCAGATTTTTTTCTCTGGTCAATTCCTTTGGCGGTATGGGGTTCATCAATTCGTTCCTTTATGACGGTTGCCGGTAATGCAAAATATTTTATGTACTTAGGTTTTGTTGCTTTTGTATTAAATGCTGTTTTTGATTATATATTTGTTTTTGGTCTAGATGGTTTTATCGAGCCTATGGGTATTAGTGGTGCTGCCGTTGCAACTATTGTAGTTAATGTTATATATTTGTTATCATTGGTATATTTATTAATTAATAATGAATCATTTAAGGAATACAAAGTATTAACTGAGTTAGAAAAAGTTAAATTAAAATTAATTAAAAAAATATCTTTTGTTGGTTTTCCTATGAGTATTCGTATGATTATTGAATCAGGTTTAATGGTATATTATTACACTTTAATGGCTGGTTTTGGTACATTTTATTTAGCTGGATTTCAGGTGTCTTATCAAGTTGACACAATGGCGTTTTTATTTGCTATTGGTACAGCAACGGCTATTTTAACGAATGTGGGAATAGCAAAGGGCAGAAGAGATGTTAATGAAATTTTACTAAGTGCTTATGCAGGAACATTTTTAATGACATTGTTTTTAAGCGGGATTGGTTTGTTCTTTCTTGTTTTTACACCAATTGTTGCGGATTTATTTTTCAGTAGTAATGACGATTACGAGATCCTTAAACCTATTTTAATAAATATGTTAATTATTGTTTCTAGTTATCAATTTTTTCACTCATTATACTTTTCTATTTTATCAGCTATTGATGGAATGGGAAAAACAAAAACTAGCTCGATTTTATTCATTACTACATTATTGATTGTTGGTGTTGGTGGTGCTTATGTATTAAAACAAACTCCATTAGGTGGATATGGAATTTTAATATCATTATTTTTATCATATATTGCATCGTTTTTTGTATTATTACCGTTGTTTATTAAATATATTAAAGAATATCGTATAAAATATGATGGATAAAGAACGCATCGATAAAGTATTACTGGATTTAAAATTGTGCGACAGTCGAACCAAAGCACAAAGTCTTGTTAAATCTGGTATGGTTTTAGTAAATAATGTTGTAGTAAATAAACCAAATAAAATTGTTAGTTTCGATGATAAAATTGAAATTATATCGGATCCTTGTCCTTGGGTATCAAGAGCAGGATTAAAATTATCAAGTGCAATAAAAAAATTAAATATAAATATTAAAAAAGATTCAATTTGTTTAGATATCGGCGCATCAACCGGCGGGTTTAGTGATGTATTATTATCACACGGAGTAAAACAAATATTTGCTGTTGATGTTGGTTATTCACAATTACACGACAAGATAAGAAATAATGAAAAAGTCGTAGTACTAGAAAAAACAGATGCGAGAGATTTAAATGATGGTTTTATCCCACCCATTGACATTTTAGTTTGTGATGTAAGTTTTGTATCAGTATTAAAAATAATTGAAAAACCACTAGATTTATTAAAAGCAGGCGGATTATTAATTGTATTAATAAAACCACAATTTGAAGTCGGCAAACAAAATATAGGTAAAGGTGGCATTGTTAAAAATGAAAAATCTGTACTTGAAGCAATAAAAAAAATTGAAATGTATTTTTCTAGCAAATGTAAAATAAATTCTGTTATCCCTTGTGAATTAAAAGGCACAGATGGTAATCAAGAATATATAATGTATGCTATTAAAAATTAATACCAAAAATATTTTATATCTTTCTTGAATTTATAATAAAACTTTAATATATTGATACCTATGAAAACTATAAAATACATATTTGCAATAATGCTTTTTGCTATTTCATCTGCAAGTGCATATGAAATTAAATCTTTCGCTCCACTGGTAAAAAAAACTATACCCGCAGTCGTCTCTATACAGGTTAAATCAACTCAACCCGTTAATCAGCAGATGTTTAATCAGGGTGAATTACCAAGAGAAATGGAAAAATTTTTAGAAGAATTTTTTAATAGAAACCAACAATCACCACGCCCAGTTTCTTCACAAGGTAGTGGCTTCATCTTTGATAAAAAAGGCTATGTTTTAACTAACCATCATGTAATTTACCGAGCTGATAAAGTAAAAGTTGTACTACAAGATGGAACTGAATATGATGCCGATGTAAAAGGAACCGACCCACTTACAGATCTTGCTGTTTTAAAATTAAAAAATGTTAAGAAAAAATTGCCGGTATTATCATTTGGTAATTCCGATAGATCAGAAGTTGGTGATTGGGTAATTGCTATTGGTAACCCACTAGGCTTAGGCGGTAGTGTAACAAAAGGTATCATTTCAGCACGAGGGCGTAATATTCAATCCGGTTTATATGATGATTATATTCAAACCGATGCACCTATTAACCGCGGGAATTCTGGTGGTCCATTAATTAATATGCAAGCTAAGGTAATTGGTATTAATACAATTATTATTTCTCCGACAGGTGGAAGTATTGGCCTAGGTTTTTCAATCCCATCTAATCTAGCAAAAAATATATCAAAACAATTGATAGAAAAAGGTTCTGTTAGTCGTGCTTGGTTGGGTATATCATTTAGACCTGTTACGGCAAATATAGCCGATAGTTTAGGTTTGAAAAAAGTTGATGGTGTTATAATCACAGGTTTACAAACAGGTTCACCTGCTGATAAAGGCGGATTAAAAGTTGGCGATGTAATATTATCTGCTAATGGTAAAAAAATAACCAAGAAAATTCGTCTACCTATGATTATTGCTCACGCACCGATTGGTAAAAGAATAAAATTAAATGTTATTAGAAATGGTAAAGCAAAAGAGTTAAGAATATTACTTGTGAAACGAGATGAAAAGACGGCTTCAATTAATGAGCCTAGTAATTATAATCTTGCAAAAAAACAAGAATTACCAAAAACTGGAATAATAGTTGCAACACTTAATAATAACCTTAGAAAAAGGTATTCAATAGCAAAAAATGTTAATGGATTAGTTGTTCTTGATGTGAAGAAAAATTCTTCTGTGTATGGAAGACTGAAAAAAGGAATGGTAATATCGCAAATTAATTCATTTACTGTTAAAAATGTTAAAGATGGTATAGAAATTGTAAATAGTGCTATAAAGCAGAAAAAACAAAATGTTTTATTAGTAATAGATACAGGTGTAAATTCAAAAAATATTTTAACTGTTGAGCTTAATTAATTTTTAGTATAAATATCTTAGACTTGTTCGTTATTGTGCTAATCATATACTTTCAATGACTATCAATATATTTTTATTATGGGTTTCTTGATTTATTTTCTTGTTTTAATCTTTTTAAATACATATCCCAGTATTTATCAAAATTTTCACCTAAGTCATATAAAAGTTCCCAAGAATAGATTCCGGAATCGTGCATATCATCGAATGATATTTTTATGGCGTAATTTCCTACTAGCTCTATGTTCATAATTCCTATGTGCTTACGGCCATATATTAGTTTTGGTGGTTGGTTGCTGTGTCCTCTAACTTCTGCTGATGGACTATATACTCTAAGGTATTCAGCTGGGTAATGATATATTTTGTTATTATCGAATGTAATAGTTATTTTTTTATCAAGTCTGTTTAACTTTATATCTTTAACATTTCTGTTTTGTTGCATTTTTAGTTTATTTTTCTTGCTCTTTCAACTAGCAAAATCGGAATGCCATCAACAATTGGAAAGGCTAGCTTTGCTTTTTTTGATATTAATTCTTGTGCTTTTTCATCGTATTTTAATGTTGTTCTTGTGATTGGGCAAACTAACATTGAAAAGCTTTTTTTATCCATAATATTTCCTTATATAAACATTAGTGTTGAGAGTTTTTTTCGTCCTTCAATTGCAATACTGTTTTCAAAACCTAATACAGCGAAGAATTCTAGTAATTTATCTTTTATAACACCATCTTTCCAATCTTTATCTTGTTTGAATAATTCAATTAATAAATCGATAGATTGTTCTTGTTTTCCTAGTCCGAATAGTGCAATTGCATAGTCAAAACCAGCTTGGATATTTTTTTTATTTTTTTCATATTTATCTTTTAATTTTTTTATATCGCCCATCTCACTAGATTGTTTTGCTAGCTCCAAGATTTTTAATGCTTCTTTGATATTGCTATCATCTTGATGGTTTGAATTTTCTAGTATTTCTTGTGCTGTTTTAATATCGTTCATATTAATGTAGCACTTAGCTAGACCAGCCGTAGCAACAGTTTGTTCAGGCTCTATTGCTAGTACTTCCATAAATAATGGCATAGCTTTATCGTAATTACCTTTTTTGAATTCTTGTTCTGATAATTCTAGTAATACATTTATTTTTTCAGATTGTTCATTATTATCATTTGCTTCGTTTAAAATTATTTTTTTTATTTTTTCTTCTATTTCAGATTTTGCAATATTACCACTGAAACCATCAATTGGTTGACCTTTATAAACTATTGCAACTGTGGGAACGGAACGAATTTGCATTTGTTCAGCCATTTGTTTATTTTCATCAATATTAATTTTTGCTAGTTTTATCTTGCCTTTGTATGAATTTACAATTTGTTCTAGAACCGGCATTAATTTTTTACAAGGTTGGCACCAATCCGCCCAGAAATCAATCATAACGGGTGTTTTCATAGATTGTTGCATAACCTTTTCTTGAAAGTTTTTTGCATTTACATCGTATATATTTTCATTTGAGTTATCGTTCATTTTTATTCCTGATAGAATTAAAGTACTATTATTTAATATTTTAATTTATTATATACAATAACATTAAACTTATAAAGTGTAATTTATATTTAATTGTGTTAAATATATTTTATGAAAGTTAAAATATATATTATTAATTTAAGTCGTTCAAAGCATCGTCGTAAACATATGCAAAAACAACTATTACAAACTAATATACCATATGTTTTTGTTGATGCTGTTGATGGAAAAAACAAACAACTGAATGACTTTAAAAATTATAATCAAAACACAATAAATATAACAGGTAAGCATCTGAAAACAACCGAGGTAGGGGCGTTCTTATCCCATACTAAGGCAATTTTGCAAGCACAACAAGACAAAGTCGATTGGGCTATAATTTTAGAAGACGATGTTATAATAAGTAAACATTTTAATGATATACTAGAACATATAAAAAACAAAGATGCAGATTGTATTAGACTATATGTTAGAAATTTATGCTTAGCTGGATATAAAACTAAAATTTCCAAAAGAAAATCATATAAAAATTGGGGCGGGGCATTAGGTTATGCAATTAATCAACACGGCATCAATAAATTTATAAAAACATCTGATGAATTTTATATGAAAATCGACAACTTTTTATTTGGATACTGGATTCATAAATTAAACATTTATCAAGTTGATAAAAATTTAGTAGATATTGAACAATCAATTAACAGTGATATTGGTTACGATAAATCACAAAAACAAAAAACAAAAGTGTTTAAAAGACTTATATATAAGATCAAATATAATGCATTTAGAATGTTTAATTGACATTATTTTTTAACTATGTCAATATATTGTCAATATAGTGAGAAAAAAGTTATGAAGAATCCTAGTGCAAAAGAAGTAAAGAAAATTTTACTAGCATTAAATCGAACAGTTGAAACTTTTAATAAGCATTTCGATAATATAGTTTATAAAAGTGACTCTAAGATGACTGTTTCTAGATGGCAATTATTATTTGCCGTCAATCAATTAAAATTTCCAACAATATCCTCTGTCGCTAGAGCCTTAAAAAATAGCAGACAAAACATATCAGTTATAGTTAATGGTATGGTAAAAGATGGTTTGTTAGTATTAGTTGAAAATCCACAACATAAAAAATCTAAGATTTTAAATATTACACAATTAGGATTTGAAAAACTTGAATTTTACAATAATCAAAGGGATACTTTGTGTAATCATTTAAGTAATGAATTTGAATTCCGTGATCTACAAAATACTAGAGCTGTATTGCAAAAATTATCTGGTAAATTGGAAAAATAAATGGATTATAATAATATAATTACTTCTTTATCTAGTTTATCAAGAAAAGTTGGTGATTATATAATGCAGGTTTATAAAACAGATCTTGATGTTTATTATAAATCCGACAACAGCCCCTTTACAATTGCTGATAAAAAAGCCGAAGAATTAATAACTAATCATATTAAACAATTAACCCCTGATATTCCTATATACGGCGAAGAATCATTTAATAATAATTTTACTCCAAGTGAATTTTTTTGGTTAATTGATCCAATTGATGGAACAAAAGCATTTATAAGTAGGGATAATTTTTTTACTATTAATATTGCTTTAATCAAAAATAATAAACCGTTATTGGGTGTTGTGTACGAACCCCAAAATTCCGATTTGTATGTTGGTTCACCTTTGGGTGCATTCAAAAATGATAAACCTATTTCTGTAGTTAAAAATAATTCTGAATTGGTTATTGCAAATAATTTTGCTTCTAAAAATATAGCTTTAAGAAATAAATTTTTTGAAAGTATAAAAGTAAAGTCATTTTTAGACTTAACTTCTTCAATAAAAATTTGTAAGATAGCAGAAGGTGTGGCAGATCTATACCCTAGGTTTGGTTATACTTGTGAATGGGACACCGGAGCCGGCCACGCTATATTAAAATATGCTGGTGGTAATATTATAACCATTGATAAACAAGAATTATTGTATGGTAAATATAAATTACTTAATCCCAAGTTTATATTTGTTTACGGTGACGAGAAATTAATTAATTTAATAGATAAAATAAAAAATGATAAATAAGCGCAAAAAATTATTAGATAAATTTATAAATGATAATGTTAAAGATGTAAAAGAAATTATCCCGCAGAAAGCCGATGCTTCTTTTCGTGTCTATTTCCGTGTTGTCACAAAAGACGGTTCTTTTATGGTAATGGATAGCCCACCGGATAAAGAACCAACAGATTTATTTATAAAAATCGGTAAACATTTAATAGAACAAGGTTTTAATGCTCCGAAATTATTAAAAATTGATTCAGATAATGGTTTTCTACTACTAGAAGATTTCGGAGATAACACATTTATCAATCTTATAAAAAATGGTTACGATAGTAAAAAATTATATTCTCTTGCAACCGATTTATTAATCGATTTACACAAATCACCGTTTATTACATCGCTATCTATAAACCCATATGATATCCCATTGTATTTAAAAGAAGTTAAGATTTTAAGCGATTGGTATATTCCATATTATTATGGTGAAATGAGTCTCGAAAAAAAATCTGAATGGGAAAAAACTTGGTTAAAAGTGCTTGGTGAATTGCCAATGATGCGCTCCACACTAGTTCTAAGAGATTATCACGCAGGCAATATAATGTTATTAAAAGATGACAAGTGCGGATTGTTGGACTTTCAAGATGCATTAATCGGTAATCCGGCTTATGACTTAATGAGCTTACTAGAAGATGTAAGGCTTGATGTCGATAAAAATATAATAAAAAATAATTATGAATATTATAAAAAAGCTATGAACTATGGTGAAGAGTTTGATAAATCATATCAAATTTTGGCGGCACAAAGACACGCAAAAATACTAGGTATATTTGTCCGTTTAAGTGTTCGTGACAATAAAGATCGATATTTGGAACTTTTACCTCGTTCTTTATCGTTATTTGAAAAGTCCTTGCAAAGTCCTTATTTGCTACCAGTTAAAGAATTCTTAGAAAGAAATTATTCTAACTTTTTCACGGAAAAACTTGTTAAACATACAATAAAATCTATTTGACATATAATTATAAATTCACCATTATTAAATATTATAAATATAAAAAAAATAATAGTGAGTCTTAATGAATAGTTTTAAAATAGATTATAATCATCTATCTGTTGCTGATATGTTTAAGTTAGGTGTGGGCCCTTCCTCCTCACATACTGTTGGACCAATGCTTGCCGGTTGGATGTTCGGTACATATATAATAAAAGAAGGTTTACTAAGTAAAACTGAATATGTGCAAATTGATTTGTATGGTTCTTTGGCTTTAACCGGCAAGGGACACGTTACAGATGTTGCTAGTATTGTTGGTATTTCGGGCAATCGTCCTGATAATGTTGATAGTAATAAAATTCCTTTATTAATAGATGAAATGCGTTCTAATAAAACTATTAATTTTATGAACAAGAAAATAATACCATTTGTTGAAAGCACTCATTTAGTTTGGCATTTTAATGAGTTTTTACCAGCTCATCCCAATGGTATCAGATTTAGTGTATTTGATTCGAAAGGTAAAATGATTGTTGCTAAGGAATATTTATCCGTAGGTGGTGGATTCGTTGTGGAAGGAGGTAACACAGAAGCCGAAAATATTACCGATCACAATATAAATCCGAAGTATCCATATCATAGTGCAGAAGAATTATTACAAATCTGTGATGAACATAAAATATCTATCGTTCAATTACAAAAAGAAAATGAACTAGCTTGGCGTAGTGAAAAAGAAACAAATAAATTTTTGGATTCTATTATTAATACAATGTTTTCTTGTATTGATAATGGTATTAAAAATACAGGTGAATTACCTGGTGGACTAGGGATTAAGCGTCGCGCTCCTGAATTACATGATAATTTATTAAAAAATAGTGCAATCTCACATATTGACCCATTAACAGTTCTAGATTGGGTTAATTTATATGCACTTGCTGTTAACGAGGAAAATGCTGCTTGCGGTAAAGTCGTAACAGCTCCTACCAACGGAGCCGCTGGGGTAATTCCTGCGGTATTAAAATATTACAAAGTATTTTGTAAAGGAACAAAACAAGGAATGCGAGATTTCTTGTTAGTGGCAGGCTCAATAGGGACATTATACAAAAAAAGAGCATCAATTTCAGCTGCTGCTGTTGGTTGCCAAGGTGAAGTAGGCGTTGCTTGTTCAATGGCTGCGGCTGGTCTAACGGCTGTACTAGGTGGAACAAATATGCAAATTGAAAATGCGGCCGAAATTGCAATGGAACATAACTTAGGTTTGACTTGCGACCCGATTGCAGGATTAGTTCAAATCCCTTGTATAGAGCGAAATACAATGGGTGCGGTAAAAGCAATCAATGCAACAAGACTTTCACTAAAATCAGACGGTAAACATTTTGTATCCCTAGATGAATGTATTGAAACAATGCGTCAAACTGGTGCTGATATGCAAGATAAATACAAAGAAACTTCACTAGGCGGACTTGCTGTTAACACTGTTGAGTGTTAAAAGATTCCATAATTTTTTAATTAAATATAAATATTAATGCTTTTAGTTGTATTTTAAATATGATGATAATATTTTTTTTATGACAACATAAAGTTTTAATATTTCATACAAAAAAGAACCGTACCACAACAATAGATCATAAAAATTTTGCTGTGGTACAGTCCTTATTTAGTATTATATTAAAATTATTAAATGAAGCATTGCTCAATTAAATAACATTAACAAAAATATACTACACCATTAAATTGTAAAGTACAATAATAAATTATACATTTTTTAAATATATTTATTTATTTATTATATATGTTTTGATTGGTTCAAAACCATTGAACCATATACTGGCATAACTAGTTGTATATGCACCACTTGATAATATCCTAAGTTTATCACCACTCTTTAAATTTTTAGGTAATTGAATTGGATTTTTTTCATACATAATATCCATACTATCGCAACTTGGCCCCGCTAGTATTGCAGGCTCAGTTTCACATTCTTTGTTTTTCCAATCAAATCGGTAGCGAATAGCTTCACCTAGTGCTTCAAATAATCCATTTAATATACCACAATCAATATATACCCATCTTACCGGTTCGTGTATTTGTCCGGTTTTATATGATGTTAGTATAACTTCTGTTTCTATTATACCGGCATCGGCTACTAATGCTCTACCTGGTTCGATAAAAAATTCTATGTCAGTATCGGCAAATATATTATGCGCCATATCCATTACAATTTTTCCATATTCTTGTGTTGATAATATGGGATTTTCATATTGTGAACACATACCACCACCTAGATTAATAATCTTTAAGGATATACCTTTTTCTTTAATTAAATCTAGTGTAAGGCGAACATATTTCATCGCCTCTTTCCAAGTTTGCATATTTGTTTGTTGGGAACCAATATGCAATGATATACCCACTGGATTAAGACCCAATTCTTTTGCTTTTAATATTAAATCTACTGCATAATGTGATTCACATCCAAATTTTCTAGACAACGGCCATTGAGCTCCGTTACAATTTACTAATAGTCGGCAAAAAACATCAGAATTTGGAGCATTACGGGCGATTTTTTCAAGTTCTTCCAAACTGTCAAAAGCATATAATTTTATGCCTTTTTTATATGCTTGTGCTATTTCATTTTCTTTTTTTATAGTATTCCCGTATGATAATTTTTCTGCGGGTATACCTAAATCTAAGACTCTATCAATTTCACCTATTGATGCCACATCAAAACAACAACCCATCTCGTGCAGGGTTTTTATTATTTCAATTTCTGGATTTGCCTTTACTGCATAAAATATTTTTACATTTTTATAGGTTTGTGACATTTCTTTGTATTTATTGCGCACAATATCCATATCCATTACTAAACAAGGTGTTTGTAAATTATTATTATCTAGGTAGTTATGGATTGCTTGCATATATTTATACCTTTTTCAAAATATTTAATATAAATTGTGGCAATGAAAAACTAGCTATATGTTCATTAGGTGTATAGTATTGCAAATTATTTAAACCTGCTTGTTTAAATCTTGTTTGAATTGTTTGTAAGTCAATTTTGTGTAATTCGATATTATCAGTTGCCCAGCCAAGTGTCATAAATCCACCGAAATATGTTGAAACTGCGGTTTTGTAAAATCTTACATCGGCAAAATGTGGTTGTTGTCGGCGCTTTGTATTTATAATTTCATCACCTTGTAACATTGGAACACCTTGTTGGGAAACCAATATTCCACCTTCTGTTAAGCAATTTTTACAATCTTTGTAAAATTCTTCGGTAAATAAAACTTCGCCTACGCCGATTGGATCGGTTGAATCAACAATTATAATATCATATTTATTATTGTGTTGTTTTACAAATTCACAACCATCTTGGAATATTAATTCAAGTTTTTCGTTATCAAATGCATCATTTGATAATGTTGGTAAATGTTTTTTTGAAAAATCTGTTACATAGCTATCTAGTTCAACCATTGTAACATTAATATTTTTATGTTTTAAACATTCCCTAGCAATTCCACCATCACCACCACCAATAATCAATATGTTTTTTACATTTCCGTGTGCAAGTATCGGTGTATGTGTCAACATTTCGTGATAACAAGGTTCATCTTTTTGTGTTGTTTGAATTACCCCATCTAATGCTAGCATTCTACCAAAAGTTTTATTTTCAAACAAAATCATATCTTGATGTTGTGTTTTATCTTGGAATAAAACATTATCTATTGCATATTCTACTCTTACATTTTCGTGCAGAGTTTCCTTATACCATTTTTTATTATTCATCTGTAACACCTCGTTTAAAGTCGTTAATCAGAACATTTGTTGGTTTAAAGGCTTGTTTTAAAATAGCGATTGATTTTTTTGGCTTAGCTTCTCCGCACATAAAAATATCTAGTGCAGCGAAACCTCTTTCAGGCCAAGTATGAATTGAAATATGAGATTCTGCTAATACAATTACTCCGCTTATTCCACCGTTTGGGGTGAAATGGTGCAAGTGGTCGTGTAATATTGTTGCTCCACTTGTAATAGCACAATCTTTTAATGTTGTTCTTATTAATTCTATGTTGTCTAAGTTTGATGCTCCCCACAAATCAATTGTAAGGTGTGTACCTGCATATGTTATATCCTGTTCTTTTATAAAAAAGTCTAGGTTTTCATCTGATTTACTATTTGGCAAGTTAGTATTGCAAGCTTTATTTTCCGCTTGGTTTTTGCTCGGCACTTTTTTGTCCGTGGCAATCCCCAGTTGGAAGGCATTATTTTTTATGGTCATAACTGTCCCCCTAACCGTTGAATTGCTTACGCAGGAATAACCTGTTTGGGCTTTTACACTAGGATTAGGGTATATATCCTAATTTTCTTTTTTGCAAGTATTTTTTAAATTTTTACAGTGTTTTTTATTGTGTAATTAATGTATAAAAGGCATAATCGCAAAAATTAAATAATATAGAAAGGTAATAAATGACACAAAAAATAGGTTTTATTGGAATTGGAATGTTTGCCGTTTATACTGTTAAAGGGTTACGTAATGGTGGAAATAATGACACAATATATTTATCACCAAGGGGTAAAAATAATGCCGATGAACTTGCAAAAACTCAGCAATGTACAGTTCTGGATTCTAATCAGGCAGTAATTGATAATTCTGATATTATAATAATTAGTGTCCGCCCTGAACAATATTCTGAATTATCTTCACAAATAAAAGTTCCAAATGGAAAAATTATTGTATCAGCAATGGCTGGTATCGGAATTGATTTGTTAAAATCAACACTAAATATTTCCGATAATGTTTACCGTACTTTGCCTGTTTGTTGCGCAGAATCTAGAAGTGGCCTAGTTCCTGTTTACCCAAGCGATAATAAACAAGTTAATGAATTATTATCTTTATTAGGTAGTTTGTGTTTATTAAACGAAGAAAATGAATTTAATGGTGCAAGCATTGCCTCGTGTATTAATGGCTCATTTTATTTTTGGTATGATGAAATGGTTAAATGGTTTATCAAACAAGGTTATAGCGAAGATTTATCTAGGTCATTTGTATTTGAAAATATTATCGGAACAATTGAATATGCAAAATTACATAAAGATAAAACATTATCAGATATCGGAGCTTCAATTGCAACCGATGGCACATATACACAAGCTGGATATAAAGAATTAACTGAAAGTGGTGGTTTAACTAGTTGGTCTAGCGCACTAGATAAAATTAAAGATAGATTTGATAATTAATTAATTATTTATTCCAAAAAGATGGACTTAGCAATACTAATACGGTGAATATTTCTAATCTACCGATTAACATACCAAAGGTAAATACCCATTTGAATGATGTTGAAACATCGCCGTAATTGCTGTTCGGTCCAATTATTTCACCAATTCCAGGTCCTACACAAGATAATGCCGAAGAGGCGGCCGATAAAGCAGTTACAATATCATAACCAAGTGCTGAAAATACTATTGTAAAAATCAATAAAGTAAATAAAAATACTACTAAATAACTAATTACTGAAATCGATACATCTTGACTAATACTTTTTTTCCCGTAATAAGGCAAGAACACTCCGTTTGGTTGAATTAGGTTTTTTAGATATGAATTTATTGTTTCAAACATAATTTTTAAACGAAACATTTTAATTCCACAAGTTGTTGAACCTGCCGAACCACCCATTATCATAATTAATACAAGTAATGGAATTGTTACCGTTCCCCATAAATTATAATTGAATGTTGTATATCCAGTACCAGTTATCAAGCTAGTAATAGTAAAAGTAGTATGTAAAATATTATCATATATATTATCAAATGAATTAATGTTTTTATATACCATATATATTGTTACTGTGCTTAATATTGTAATTAACCATTTTGCTTGCACATCTCGGAATAATTCACCGATTTGACCACGCACAGTGGTTATTATCATTACAAAAGAAAAAGAAGAAATAATCATAAATATTATTGAAGTAATTATTATTTTATCATTATTGAAATATCCTATTGATGCATCGTGTGTTGAATATCCACCAGTTGCAACAGTTGTCATCGCGTGATTAATTGCATCAAAACCACTCATTCCAAATATAAAATATAAACACGCACAAACCAATGTTATTGCTGAATATAATAATACAATAACCAATGATAACTGTGCTGTTCGAGGTAATATTTTTTCCATTCTAGAATCAAATTCTAGTTGTAATAATTGCATTCCACCCACTTGTGCTATTGGTAATAAGCCTGATGCCATAATTACGATACCAATACCACCCATCCATTGTAAAATAGAACGCCATAATAATATTCCAGGTGGAGCATTATCAAGATTACTCAAAATGGTTGCTCCTGTTGTAGTCATACCACTCAAAGATTCAAAATATGCATCGGTAAAACTTAAACCTAATTCAGAAGTATAAATCGGTAATGTGGCAATACTAGGCATCGTAATCCAAGCAAGTGGAATTAAAATTAATAATTCTCTTTTATTTAAATTTCCACCTACATCACGGGTTGGAATTGACATTAAGCCACCCAAAAATATAGCTATTGCGGAGGATAAAACAAATACTTCCCAATCTTTATTATTATAAATAATATCTATACTAGCAGGTATAAGCATTGCCATACCCATAAGAATCAGCAAAAGACCTAATACATAAAATATTTGTTTATAACCTATCATTACCTATTCTTGAAATCTTGTGTTAATTTAAATACATTGGTGTAATCAAATTTATCATTATAACCACCCGTTGTGGCAAAAGAACCATTTATTACACAACCTAATTCCAATAGTAAAATTTGTAATAAAGGTAAACAGCGAACTCCACCCAGTACCCCCGGCGAGGCTGACATCATAAATACATTTTTGCCAGATAGCGGGGTTATTTTTTTTACCCCATCGTGTTTTCCCTGTGTTGATATCCAATCTATTACATTTTTACCGAATCCTGAATATGAACCATTATACTCAGGACTTGAAAATATTATTTTATCAGCTGATTTTATTTTTTTACATAAATCAATCAGGTTTTCAGGTGCTTTTTCTCCTGCTTTAAACATTGGAAAATCCAGTAAAGAAAAGTCTACGACTTCGGCTTTTATATTATCACAAACTTTATTTAACAGTTTTAAATTTATACTTTCAGGATTATTAGAAAGATTAATTCCTATGATTTTCATTTTTAATATTTTTCCTATTTCATGTTAAATTTTACATAGTTCATTATATTATTACTATAATAAAAAATACAAATCATTTTTTCCAAATATTTTGTTTTGATTCTTTTGGCAGTCCTGTGCTTTCCCAAATATCATTTATTTTGTCGATAATAGATTGTTCCATATACATTTCTTTCCCCCATTCACGGTGAGTTTCAGGATATACTTTATCCGTTGCATCTAGACCTATTTTTGAACCGAGTGAGCTTTCCGGACTTGCAAAATCTAAATAATCAATAGGAGTGTTTTCTAGTATAGTTATATCACGAGCCGGATCCATTTTTGTTGATATTGCCCACCATACATCTTTCCAACATCTAGCATCAATATTTTCATCAACTACAATTAACCATTTTGTGTACATAAATTGTCTAAGGTATGACCAAGCCCCCATCATTACACGCTTAGAATGACCAGCATAGGCTTTTTTAATAGATATTACAGCAATTCGGTATGAACAACCCTCAGGCGGTAACCAAAAATCTGATATTTCGGGAAATTGTTGTTGTATAAGCGGTACAAATACATCATTTAACGCTTCGCCTAATACAGATGGTTCATCAGGTGGCCTTGATGTATATGTTGATAGATATATAGGATCTTTTCGCATTGTAATTGCGGTGCAAGTAAACACAGGGAATTTTTCTACACTATTATAATAACCTGTATGATCACCATAAGGACCTTCATCTTCATAATGATCTAATGAAACATAACCCTCTAATACTATTTCCGCATTTGCTGGTACTTTTATATCATTAGTTTTACATTTTACTAGTTGAGTTGATTTTCCCCTTAATAATCCTGCAAATTGATATTCGCTTAGTGTATCAGGAACAGGTGTCACAGCTCCTATAATTGTTGCCGGATCTGTACCAATTACGACAGCACAAGGAAGAGGCTCAGGCTTATTTTCTTGCCAACGGGAATGATGTTGCGCCCCCCCGCGATGTTTTAACCAACGCATTATTGCTTTATCTTTGCCTAATTGTTGCATTCGATAAATTCCTAGATTGAAATTATCACATCTATCTTTTTTTGGTTTTGGGCCTTGTGTTACGACAATTCCCCAAGTAATAAGTGGGGCTGGTTCATTCGGCCAACAACCTTGTATGGGTAATTTATTTAAATCTATATCATCACCTGTTAATACAATTTCTTGTACAGGTGCTGATCTAACATTTTTTGGTTTCATCGTTAAGACATTTTTAGCTAGCTTGATAAATCTTGCACTATCTTTTATTCCTTTTGGTGGTTCTGGTTGACGCATCATTGCCAATTCTTCACCAACTTGCCTTAATTCAGATGGATTTCTTTTTATTCCCTTTGCAACACGATTTGTTGTGCCGAATAGGTTGACCAATACCGGTATGCTAGATTTCGTTCCATCAGGCTTAATTACATTTTCAAATAGTATAGCAGGCCCTTTGTCGCGGATAACTCTTGTTTGAATTTCGGTCATTTCTAGATGTGTTGAAACGGGGGTTTTTACCCTTATTAAATCACCATCTTGTTCTAATTTTTCTATGAAGTTACGTAAATCTTTGTATGCCATAATATTATCACTCAGTTTTTTTATTTAATATGTCTATGCACTAATCCTTTTGCGACATTAACTATATTAATTTAAATGGTATTATATTAATTAAATCGTAATTTGTCTATTAATTTAGTTTTATTATAGTTGTTTCTACTTATGTATATATTTATAGTAGTGTTGCAAAAATGTCACACATTTTATTTTCTTTCTATATTATTAGCATAATTTATTTGCAATTACTTATTTGTATTGCTAATTGTATATATGTCGTATGATCAATGGTGATAATATGACTAACTAAATGAAATAATTTTTTTTATTTGGTCGAGTGTTTGTAAAACACTTTTAATTTAAACTTTTTAAATAAGGGAAAAAATATGAAAAAAGTATTATTAACTACATCTATATTGGCTTTTGCCGGTTCAGCTTTTGCTGCTGATGTTTCAGGTTATGTTATATCTGCATACAAAAATGTAAAAGGTAGCGCAACTGCATCTGAAAACGGAAAAAGCCAATTCACTGAAACAGAGATTTATTTATCTGGTTCTAAAACTGCATCTAACGGTTTAACTTTTGGTGCAAACTACACAATCG
>Ga0315324_10000142_pt1 | contig 26484 bp, 20 predicted proteins | sample M150021515metaG_FD_203919 | JGI IMG/M metagenome (GOLD analysis project Ga0315324, IMG submission 203919) | Ammonia-oxidizing marine archaeal communities from Monterey Bay, California, United States - M1 500m 21515 | ecosystem: Environmental > Aquatic > Marine > Intertidal zone | place: USA...
GAAGGTGTTACTGCCGATAAAGATGGCAATATTTATGCTGGGGATGTAGGCGTGTTTAAGGGTATGACCCGTTTCGTTCCGCGCTTGATCCCATAGCAATTATTCTTGGCAAAAGAGCGGGCTAGTCAAAGGACTTGGCCTGCTTTTTCTGTTTGTGAGGAAGTCTGTGAGTTCTTTGTTTTCCGAATTAAATTTTTAATGCGGCTTGCGTACAAAGAACCGCTTAACGGAGAAAGAAATGAGAAAAACGTCTTTTTTAATCGCCCTGTTGTTTCTGACAACTAACACTGCATGGGCACAGTTATCAGGTCCAGATTTAGACAGCACTGACTTTGTTCAGGAACGCTTGGACAAAATTGATACAACGATCAATGCTGAAATTGACAGTGGAAAAATTCCTGGTGCGGTTGCTCTAATTGTCAGGAACGGACAAGTGGCTTATTTCAAGAATTTCGGTTTTGCCGATATGGAATCGCAAACACCGATGCAAAAAGACAGCATATTCCGCCTTGCATCGATGACCAAGGCAATCACGTCAGTGGGGGTAATGATTCTCTACGAACGTGGGCTTTTCCAACTAAATGACCCGGTTTCAAAATACATTCCCGAGTATGCCGATATGACAGTGGTCTCGGAGGTGGATGCCAATGGTGATGTGTCCGCCACAGTCCCGGCAACCAAGCAGATCAAGATCGTTGATCTACTGTCCCACTCCTCAGGCATTAGTTATCCGTTTTACGCCAGCAGTGTGCAGCAGTCCTATATTGATGCCGGAATAATAAGTGGCCCGACTAGCAAAGACATTACTCTGGCCAGCCAAATGAAGCTGCTGGCTAAGCAGCCGTTATTATTTGAACCCGGTTCAGACTACGAATATGGCCTTAGCACCGATTTGCTTGGCTACCTTATTGAAGTGGTCAGCGGTAAAACTTTGAATCAATTTTTTATCGAGGAAATATTTACTCCCTTAGGTATGCAGGATACCCAATTTTACTTACCAAAATCCAAGTCTGATCGTCTTGTTACACTTTACGCTGAAGTAGAAGAAGAGTTGGTTGTTTCCCGTGGAAATGAATCCAATATGAAACTTGATAACCCGCTTTTCCCGATTGGGGAGGTACAGAGTTACTTCTCTGGGGGGGCTGGTTTATCTTCCACGGCCTATGATTACTCGCGTTTTCTGCAAATGCTGATAAATGAAGGTGAATTGGATGGCGCGAGAATTGTGAGTCGCAAGTCCGTGGAACTCATGCGCACAGCTCGCATCGATTCAAATGGCGACCAAGTACCCAATTTCGGATTGGGCTTCTTAATAACCAATGATCTCGGCAAGTTTGGTGAGTTGGCTTCAGTAGGCAATTATGAGTGGAGTGGTGCATTTCGTACCTCTTACTGGCTTGATCCAAGCGAAAACCTGTTTGCGATATTCATGTCCCAGATTCGACCCAGCACATCTGATATCCGAGCAAGATTCAAAACCATGGTCTATCAGGCTCTTAAGTAAGAGCACAAAATACGGCTATAGCCGAGATCACTTCGGCCCCGTAACTGCTCATGCAACACCTAAGCTTTCTGGTATTGAGTATTAGGTGTTGCTGCGGCCTGCTGAGTTCACAGCCGGAAGCACACCATAAGCTTGGATAGCCCTCTTCAACTATCAGGATTCAAGTGTGAAGTGCGGTGTATATAACAGGTAAGACATGTTTGATAAAAAGCAGTACTCTCAACACTGCTTACAGCCCCCACACTTTCATGTTACGGCGCATAACAACTGTCATATCCATGCCCGGTGGAATCAGGTTGTTCCTAAACAATCACTTAAGAATATAATCCTATTCTTGCATGGGGATAAGCTGTTTAAATGCCTGCATGCAGGCAAGCTGTGCTAACGGTTCCGCAGCGCAAAAGTTGAGAGCGAGTTTCCAGAAATGACCGATACATATTGAACTCCGTCAACCATATAAGTCACTGGCGCCATTACGATCTGTCCACCTAGGCCTACCTTCCATAGCAGATCTCCACTCCTTGCGTCGACAGCATGGAAATAACCTTCCCGCCCTCCGGTGAACAATAAATCAGCTCCGGTAGTTAAGATGCCACTGTCACTGACATCAAACTGTTCATAAGACCAAACCTCTTCACCGGTCTGTGGATCCATCGCCTTAACGGAAGTATAGCCAACTTCATTTGTCCAAGTGTTAATTGGATTGGTGCGACCAATACGAATTGTCGGTGCATCAGGTGCTGGTGCCAAAACCGAAAAGCCACCACCGTAAAAAGCCTCACCTGGCACATACTCAGATTCTTCCGCATGATAGATAGTTGCATAACCTTCCCAGGCAGTGAAATAAAACAGGCCCGTGCGCGGACTATAGGAAGGCGCGTACCAGTTAGTACCTCCCTGGTTTCCTGGATAGGTAGGCATACCTTCTGGCTGCGGGGTTTGAATAGGCCTACCGTTTTCGTCAAGCCCGCTAGACCAGTTAACATGAACGTAGGGCTTACCTTCTAGGAATTCACCCGTAGTACGATCCAAAATATAAAAGTAGCCATTTCGGTTAGCCCACATCATCACTTTCTTGGGGACACCGCGCCAAACCATATCTGCTAACACAGGAACTTGCACCGAGTCATAATCATAAGCATCGTTGGGGGTGAACTGGAAATACCATTTCAATTCACCGGTATCAGCGTCCAAGGCAATCGCCGAGTCGGAATAGAGATTGTCACCAGGCCTCTGAGATGGATTCCAGTCAGGGCCAGGGTTTCCAACTCCCCAATAAGTTAGGTTAGATGCTGGATCGAATGATCCAGTAATCCAAATCGGCGCACCACCGTGCTCCCAATCATCACCTTCCCAACTGTCATGGTTAGCTTCGCCGGGGCCAGGGATAGTATAGGTTTTCCACGCCTCCTCGCCAGTGAGAGCATCGAAAGCAACAACGTATCCACGAATACCATATTCACCACCGCCAACACCAACTATTATCTTATCTTTCACTGCCAATGGCGCCATGGTCACTGAATAGGCTAAATCCACATCACCCACTTCTACATTCCAGAGTGGTTGTCCATTGATACGGTCTATAGCAATCAATCTCGCATCCAAAGTGCCCATGTACACCATGTCGCCCAATATGGCGACACCGCGATTGTTGGCTCCACAACAAACAACCGCATTAGCTGCAGGAACATGTCTATACTTCCAGAAAATCCGACCAGTAACAGCATCCACTGCCATCACAGTGTTTGGCCGTTCCGTAACATACATAATGCCATCAACAATAATGGGGTTGGATTGCCATGCTCCGAACACTTGATTTTGTAACGTCCACTTCAATTGAAGGTCGTCAACATTGCTTGTAGTTATCTGATCCAGCGCACTGTAACGCTGCGAAGAATAACCACCGTTATAGGTTAGCCAGTTTTCTGGTGTGTCGGCTGCTTTGAGAATTTGCTCGTAAGAAACCTGCGCAATGGAAGACACACTCAAAAACAAAGCAAAAGCAGAGAATGAGGAAAGAATTAAAGATTTAAAAAAATTCATTGCTGACCTCGTAGAGTAAGCAGGTAACCAACCACATCAGCTACTTCATCACTGGAAAGAGTTGTGGGTTGCTTGGAAGGAACATCACTGATTTCATACGTCATCAGATCAGACTTACGCAAAGACCGTAGCTGCTCTTTAGAGTCGATTAGCTGTACCGTGTAGCTGTCTTCATTGAGCCTGCGTCCGGTGATCGTCTCACCATCTCTAGTTACCAATCGCACCGGTCGATTAATAGGCAATAACGCTGCCGCAGGGTCAACAATATTACGTTGCAGCGAAGTGGGTGAGCGGATGGCGCCAATATTGCTAAGATCAGGAGCAATTCTCGGACCCACTCCATTTACTCGATGACAATCTGCACATTCCCCTTTACCTTCAAACAGCAACTTCCCGCGAGCAGGGTCGCCAATTTGACCGGAGGAAATACCCTCGGGGTCAAACCCGGCCCTGATATAGGCAACCACACCATTAAGCTCTTCAGCATTGAGTACGAAGGATGGCATGCGCCCTTCCGCCGCTCCTTCGGAAATAACAGAACGCAGGTCATCATCTGTAATGGCCGTACGGAAAACCCCTCTACTTAGATTAACCCCATCTACCGATGCTCCGTTCGGTCCATGGCACAATGCACATTGCCGGTTATAAACGCTCAAACCTGCCAAAATTGCTTCGGAGGTATATGCATGATCGCCATCATCTTGTGCCATAGATTGCTGACTAACAAATAGCCCAGTCAAAATAATAGACAGCAGGATGAGCAATCGACTGCGTAGTCTTATGGTTAATTGCTTCATGGTTTTTATGAGACCTTTTAAATTTTATTGCTGCCCGCACTAAAGTCTATTGGCGCAGCCCAGCAAACATTGTAACTGAGTCCATGTTTTCAGAAGTGGTTGATGGAAGTGCTTCTACCGAAATCACTTTCGTCGAATCCGGCGAGCACCTACTGCGAGTTCAGGCCCCAGACAGTGATAAATTCACTGATGTATTCGCCAATGTAACCACAACTCAATCGGCGAGTCGATAGGCCACTAAGGCTCCCGGAAAATCAGTACGGGAACTACCAATTTGGACAACAATGTACTGCGCCCCGTCATGCATATAAGTCATCATACCGTACTGAGCTGGCGCCGGCAGTGGCACCTGAGCTAGCAGTTCTCCAGTAAATTTATCCCTAGCATTAAGAGTAAGAGGGGCATCTGGCTCCATTTGTGCCATACCTTGACTTAACGCCCGCGTTTGAATCAGCAGATCACCAGCCACCATCTGGATAGACCACCCAGCCCCACCACTATTAGGCACATCAACTCCCTGAAGCAATGGATGATTCTTGATGGACTCTGGCGTCTCCCCAATTGGAATAGACCAAACTTTCTCACCCTGATTCATCTGGTAAGCAGTTAGCTGATTATTCATGCGTTTGTACAGTGGCAAGCCATCAATAGTAGGCAGACCACCGCCGCTGCCCGGCATCCAATCCGCCACAGTCACTCCTGTTGTAGGCGTCCTATTGGGCGTTGCTCCACCCTTTCCCGGCTCTGGATAGTTAGGATTATCGCGATCAATACCATTGCTGGGCCGCATGAATCCTAAAGCAATACAGGTACGGCGGTGGGAGTTAAACATTAACCCATTAACTGGATCGGCGACTGGTGGATGGGGAATGATATTGCCACCACCAACACAACCCACATTATTAATGTGCTCTCCTTGATAAGTGACAGGGAGGGCCGGCACATAAAGCCCACCGATACGGTAATCATCGAGAATGGCAAGCGCCTGTTCTTTCAACTCTGGCGTATAGTCAACAACAAATTCTTCTGTAATACCGTTCAACACAATAGGGTCGACCGGTTCTGGCCAGGTTGGATAAGGTTGGGTTGGACTGGTGTAATTACCCGGCACTTCAGTTTGAATAACCGGTCGGTCCTCGATAGGCCAAATCGGCTCGCCAGTCTCACGATTAAGCGCAAAAATCAGCCCCTGTTTGGTATTTTGAATGACCGCTGGTATGTGTTGACCGTCCACGGACAAATCCATCAACAGTGGCGACGTCGGCAAATCGTAATTCCATTGATCGCTACGGTGAATCTGGAAATGCCAACGGCGCTCACCAGTGGCAACGTCTAGGGCCAATAAACTGCCACCGAACAGATTATCTCCAGGACGATGACCCGCATAGGATTGCACTGTAGAAGCATTGGTCACCATATAAACCAAACCTAGTTCTGGGTCAGCGGAAGCTGGGGCCCAGGTGGAAATATCTCCGGAAAATTGCCAAGCGTCATTGTGCCAAGTCTCGTGGCCAATTTCCCCAGGGCGAGGGATAACATGGAACTTCCACAGGCGCTCTCCAGTTTCTGCATCAAAGCCCATAATGTCACCAGGAACATTTTCAATACGGGTTTGAGCATAACTGGGTTGATGTCCAACCAATACAACCACCACACCATTAACTACAATAGGAGGCGCTGACGCAGTCACCATACCCAGCTCACGCGGTATGCCATAATCAGAATCATACTGTCCGCCGGCTGCTACATAATCCTCCCAGGGGGCCCAACCTTCGACCAGATGAGGGATAAGATCAATGACTCCAGTTTCGGAAAACTCACCGACAGGAAACTCATCCCCCCAAGCAGACAAAGGGCGACCCGTTTCGGCATCAAGAGCCCATAGGAAAAAGCCCGGAGTAGTGACGTAGATAACCCCCCGGCCATTAACCTCTGCGTAAGCCACACCTTTTCCATAAGCCTGCCTTGGCGAACGTTGATGGCGAATAGTTTCCGGTTCTCGAAAAGTCCATAGGGTTTCACCAGTAGCTGGATCAATGGCAACCACCTGCCGCCTTGGTGTCGCCACGGTATAAAGCACACCATTTACATAAATAGGTGTCGAACGAAAGAAGTAGTCGAGGTTGGGTCCAAAGTTGTCACTGCGCCATAGCCAAGCTTGTTCAAGCTGCGTGAAATTCTCCGCATTGATCTGACTTAGAGGGGACGAGCGAGTGTGGCCGGCATCGCCTCCTAAATAACGCCATTCACCATTCTCTGTTCCAGGAAGACGCTGAGCTAGTGCCGGAGCAGTAAGCAGTGAAATAACAAAAACAACGGGTATTGTTACCTTAAACAAGTTACAAGAAACAAAATAGCCCATGGGTTGGCTCCTCACTGCTATCAATGCGAAAGCGCAAGTTCGGCCTGCATCCTGATGAAATGACGCAACCCCTTTAGTTTTTCATCGCTGTAGTCGGCAAAAGGAGGCATGCCATTCTGCTTCAGCGCTCCCTGCCGTACTACCTGCTCAAAAGCCTCGGCAGACAGAGGTACAGCAGAAGCGCGCAGATCCGGTGCCATACCCGAGGAAAGCGCACCACGCCCATGGCACCAGCTACAGGCGGTATCAAAGTTCTCGGCAGCAGCAGCGGCCAAACGAGTATCGACGACGAAGTCTGATGACGCAAGTGCCTGGGGTATCCTGGGCGGTGCCTGCGGGGGAAGCTCAGCATTCCCGTCAAGCGAGAAAGCGACCAAGCGCCTTGTCTGGTCGCCATAAGCCCATCCGTAATCAGCCATATCAGCGCCGCCGAGGGCAGCTAGACTGCCTCCCCAGCCAACCAGTATGGCCAAATACTGCTTACCATTAATAGAATAAGTGATGGCCGGTGCGGATATGCCCAGGCCAAGATCAAAATCCCACAGCGGTTCACCGGTTGCCGCCTGATAGGCCAACAAATGACCATCGGCACGCCCCTGAAAAACCAGATCGCCAGCTGTGGTCAGGGTGCCCGCATTCCAGGGGCCATCTGCCGGCACTTCCCATACCTGCTCCTGACGAACCGGATCCCAGGCCTGCAGTGCACCGGGGTAGTCCTTGGTCCAGCCTCCACCCGGTCCACCTCCAATCGCCGTATCAAAACGCCACTGTTCATTACGGTAAGTCTCAATATCAATATCACCACTGGATCGGCCAGCGCCAGAATAAATACTCGGAATATACGCCAATCCGGTGCGAGGGTTATAAGACATCGCATGCCAACTGTGTGCACCGATACCGCTGGGAGCGACTACGAACGAGCCCGTTTCATACCTGGCCCCAGGAATCTCTACCGGTCTGCCGGTCAGCAGATCAATCCGGGACGCCCAAGTGGTCGGTGCAAAGGGTTCCGCCGATAATAACTTGCCATCCTTGCGGTCGATTACATAAAAGAATCCATTCTTGGGTGCATGCAGCAGCGCTGGAACCGTTTCACCACCTATAGGCAGGTCCGCCAGCACGATGTCCATACTGGAATTGTAATCCCAGGTCTCTCCAGGGGTTGTCTGATAGTGCCATAAATAGTCGCCGGTATCCGGATCCAGCGCCACCACCGAACAGAGGAACAGGTTGTCTCCTCCTTCGGGACTCCTGATTTGCCGGTTCCAGGGTGATCCATTGCCTGTGCCAATATAGAGCTGATCAAGCTCAGCATCATAGGTAAAGCCGTGCCAGGCATTCCCGCCACCTCCGTGTAGCCACCACTCCCCAGTCCAGGTTTCCGCAGCCATAGCCATGGCTTCATTTTCAAACCCTTCTGCTGGATTCCCCGGCACAAGGTAAAATCGCCAGGCCAACTCGCCTGTATCAGCCTCATACGCAGTCACATAACCCCTGTTTGGCCCATGCTCGGTACCCCCGTTTCCTATAAGGACTTTACCCTTGAAAACCTTGGGTGCCCCGGTAATGTACATTGCCAAATCCGGGTCAATAGTCTGCACACTCCACTGCCGAGTACCATTGTGTCGATCCACAGCAATCAACCTTCCGTCCCAGGTAGCCACAAAGACCTTGTCCTGCCAGAGCCCGATGCCTCGACTATTATCCCATCCAGCCCGCATTCTGCGCGCCGCATGCTTTGCCACCTGAGGGTCATAGCGCCACAGCTCATCACCACTGGCAGCATCTACGGCACGCACAATATTCATACTACTGATGAAATACATGACTCCGTCAACCACCAGCGGTGTTGACGTCAGACTTCTATTATTAGGCAGATCAATAAACCAGTCCGGCGTCAATTGCGCGACATTGGCAGCGTTGATCTGAACAAGCGGGCTAAATCGCTGCTCACTGTAGGTTCTTCCAAATGCCAGCCAGTTCTCACCCTGGCTTTCATTCGCCATCGTCAAATCATTTATTTCAGTAACCGCTTGCGACAGGACTGGAGCCGCATAGTGAATTCTCACCCCATCGTTATCAGCATAGCGATGATCAACCCGTTCGGTGATGTCCCGTGCATTTATCGGACTGCTAACCAGCAACCCAATCGCCAAGAGAATAAAACTGCACATTTGAAAGAACATGAACGGCTCCTTTTTGGACTAAAGAACATACAGCTAATTAAAGATTCCTTAAACCTGAGACATCCAGAGGAAGGGTTTGCAACTCAGGCTTATGTGAAAAAACAGCTTGGAGCGATCCGTTTCATAAACCAAAAGAAAAGCCAGCAAAACCCTGCTCGCCCTTACCCATTTGCACACACAAACAGAGCTTAAGAAATTTTTATAGCAATAAAAAGCACCGCACTTAATTCGAACCCGCTTCTACCGGAATCAGCTTAAGTATCTTCCCTCCAGAACCCTGCTCAACCAGCAAATAAATTTCACCATTATTTCCTTGTTCAATATCCCGTACGCGACCAATTCCTTCGAACAGGGTTTCCTTTGTTATGAACCGATTGTTCTCAATATCCACCCGAAACAGCCTGCGCGCCTTTAACGAGCCCACCAAAAAATCTCCCCGCCAATTGGGAAACAACTCAGAGTCGCTAATGATAAAACTGGAAACTGCAGGGGATGGTGTCAAATCTACTACTGGCTGCTGTATATCAGATAACTTAAACGAAATTCCCAAGTCTTTGCCGTCAACTCTTGTGCCATCGTATCGAAGGCCAAGTGAATACAGTGGCCAACCATAATTCTCCCCTGGCAACAGGCGGTTGATTTCATCGCCACCACGTGGGCCGTGTTCACTTCCCCAGAGCTCGCCACTGACAGCATCGAACTCCAATCCCTGAGGATTACGATGGCCATAACTGTAAATGCTCCGATAAACATCATCTCGTTCGGCATAGGGGTTGTCTTGTGGGATGCTACCATCGTCGTTGATGCGGTGAATTTTCCCGCATGGCTTTGACAAATCTTGCAGGCTAGCGGCACTGCCACTGCACTTTGTGCCGATGGAGAAGAACACGTGACCGTGATTATCGAAAGCCACCCTGCCACCTGCGCCGTTATCCCCTTCCAGAAAATAATCTTTAAAGGGTGCCTGCCAGAGAACCTCCTGATCCACCCATCTCTGCTCTGCATTAAGGCGGCCCCTAACCAACCGATTCATCGATACTGGCCGCCCCTCTTCACGGCTCAACTGGTTACAATCTTCACAACGATGACTGTGATGCAAATAGATCCAGCCGTTCTCTGCATAATTCGGATGTAGGGCAATATCGAAAAGCCAACCAGTACCTCGTTCGATATCTATGCGCAATTCATTGCGATAAATGTCATCGTAAGCTGTAGGCGTGCCTTCAATAATTTCTGATTTTTCCCCGTTAGCATCAATGATGCGAACACCCTTAGTCTTTTCCGTAACCAGCAGTCTTCCATCGGGTAAAGGGGTAAGGGAAAAAGGCAAAGGGCCTAGATCATCTACCAGGGTTTGCAGTCGAAAATCGTGTAGCTCGGTTTCAAATACTCCAGTAGGAACAACCAGAGGAGCATCGTAGTTGGAAGTGACATAGTCCATGTTGTCCCGAGTCTCCAATACATACATGGCCAGGCCATGAATTTCCACCGAGCTGAAAACATTGCGCCAGGCTGGCATGCCGGCATTAGGATAACCACTGCCTATACTGGCAATAATCTCCTCTATGGACGCTCCATAAATGAGATCACCCCGCAACGGTGGACCTTGGGCAGCGCCTTCCAGATTTTCGCCGTGGCACACCGCGCAGTTATCCTGAAACATCAGACGTGATTCAGTAATGCCGGAATAAGCAATCGCTTCTTCCTCAGCAACCAGAGGCTGACCCAGAACTTGAATCAGGGTAGTCAAACAAACACAGAAAAGATGACGGAGATTCATTGTTTTTATCCTTGCTAGGACAGCACTATGCAGCCCAAGCTATAGCGCAATTATTTTCAGGAAAGGTCAAATTACTCCCACCTCCACCTGGAACCAGCTTGCCTTGACTGCCTTTAACCACCTGTATACCCTGCTTAAAGTAACAAGCCTGAATGATTACTCCAAGTATTTAATGGGAAGATCGCGATGAACCCACAAAAGACAAAGCACTCTGTAAGTCTTTTAGTTTTCTTCAGTTTATTTATCTCAACGGTCTCAACTTCATTTGCCCAAGATTTCGATGGTGCCGAATTCACGGCCATCCATGCTAAAGACAATATCTACTATCTCGACACCGGCCGTGGCAGAAACGTCGGTGATAATGGTGTGCTGGTTGTTAATGATCGTTTTGTTCCTTCTGGTGACAATACTAATAAGTGGCTGCTAATAACTTATGACGAATATTGCTAGTAGACGAATCGTTGAAGTTGAAGCAGAAGAAGCAGGGTAATAGCATTCGACTCTTACTTTGCTTTTTGCTTGAGGATGCGAAATTTTAGACACGGTGCAGAAAGGCATTCGAAAACGAATTCAACCCGGACTTTTTACTATTTTAAAACTTATGGATTTACTGGCCATCACATCTCGTATTCCGCTTTGGATGAACTGGCAACGCCGAGTCAAGACAACGTTACTGCAAGTGTTAGTCACTCTTGTCACAGTGCAGGCTAATGCTATCGCAGAGGCAGCGGACAACAGCTGGCAAGTGCCACGGACCGAATACGGTCACCCAGACCTCCAGGGGTTGTGGACTAGCCCGACACAAACACCGTTTCAACGACCGGTAGAGCTGGGTACTCGCCAAGCTTACACAGCGGCTGAGGCGAAACAAATGGAAGAAGATGCTCGGACTAAGGATGCGAAAAGATCGCGCGCCGTCGCCGCTGATCGACCACCCCCGCCAGTCGGCGGCAAAATAGGCGCCCAAGCTGATCAGGATTTTGAGGTAGTAGCGATTTCAGTTGCCCAGGTCAACGGTGAATTTCGAACCTCATTGATCATCGATCCAGCCAATGGCCGGTTACCTCTGCGCGAAGATGCAACTGACATCCGCGACGGCTGGTTTGCTCAAGGGTTCGAACAATATGACGGTCCCGAGATTCGATCTGGACAGGAACGTTGCCTGAACGCCGCCGGGCAGCTGCCTTTACTCTTTATCTCTTTCAACGAAATCGACGGCGATAATCCACTACGCAATATTCAGATCGTGCAGAATGAAGATTACGTAGTAATCCTATCCGAGTACTTTAGTGCTGTACGCATCATTCGCCTGAACAGCGAGCACATAGACACTGAAGGAGGCAAATGGCGTGGCGACTCCATCGGTTGGTATGAAGGGGATTCACTGAAAATTCACACCAAAGGATTTCGCGCAGAGCAGACCAACTCGTTTATCAAATCTTCGGCTCAACTGGAGATTTCTGAGACTTATACGCCCATCTCCGAAAATGAGTTATTGTTCAGTTACACCCTTAGCGATCCAGCGATTTATCACCAAACTTATACGGCCGAAATTCCCTTACAGCGAATGGAAGCAGGAAAGAAAATCTACGAATATGCCTGCCATGAAGGCAACTATTCACTACCATCTATACTTCAAGCCGCCAGGATTGCCGAGCAACAAAAAAAGTAAGCCTGTTGCTCTAAACCAAACCCGGTATATGACTAGAGATGATTGGGTTTACTATTTACAAAGTTCCGACTATCAGCTGTGCCAAGAGGCCTCCATGAAAAACAACACTCGCACTTCTTCATTACTTCTTGTCTTGATTGTAGCTCTACTTAATATTTCAAGCCTGGCACAATCTTCCAACTCATTTCGAGCTAGGCTGTCCCCAATGCCTGTAACCCCACAAACTGTTAACAGCATAACAGGCGAAGGCGAAGTGCTTCTAACTCTTAACGGCAATACACTCAGCATTCAAGGTAGCTTTGCAGGCATGAGCTCAGTGGCAACCATGGCTCACATCCACAATGGACCTCCAGCACAACCTGGACCTGTAGTTCACAAGCTTGAAGTTGACTCGGTGGCAGCAGGCAATATCAATGGAGAGTTGGAACTAACAGATCAACAAGTGGAAGCATTGCACAACGATGCACTTTATATCCAAATTCATACTGAAAATAATCCCGCTGGCGAATTACGCGGCTGGATTTTTGCCACTAATTAATCGAGGAAACAAAATGGACTTCCACCTTGGCAACACAATAAAGCCCCTGCTCTGCCTGGCTGCGATTGTCGGACTAGCCGCCTGCGGAAGTGAGCAAAACCAAGCGCCCATGGCAGAAACCCTCGGCTCCCAAGCCGACGTTGGCGCACTGGCTTTTGGTAGCAATTGTGCAGCCTGTCATGGTGTTAATCTGGAAGGCACCACTTTAGGACCACTGTTATCCGGTAGCTTTTTTCTTCAACGCTGGGGAACACAGACTCCGGCACTGCTATTAAACAACATCAAATCCAATATGCCACCTGGTGGCAATGAAGGCATCAGCGATGGTGACTATCTCAATATCGTTGCCCATATTCTCAATGTAAATGGCATTGATGGTGCAATGGCTGCGCTCACGGCAGAGACTGATTTTACTATCGCAGAAAAGGTTTCAAGCATTGCCAATCAACAGCCCAATGAGCCGAAATCTCCATCAGGTGTAACAATAGCCGGAACGGTAGAAAACTTCGTTCCGGTTACCGACGCCATGTTGAAAAACCCCGATCCAGGCGACTGGCCCATGCATCGCAGAAATTATTACGCCCACAGTTACAGCCCGCTCGATCAAATCAATACTGAAAACGTGGGCAGCATGACTTTGGAATGGGTATGGAGCATGCACGAGGGCGACTCAGAGCCAGCGCCGCTGGTCTATGACGGTATTATTTATATGATCAACCCTGGAAATGTTATCCAAGCACTTGACGGTGCCACCGGCGAGCTAATTTGGGAAAATTGGACCGGGCCCGCTAACCGTCAGGATATGCGTAACATTGCCATCTACAACGACAAAATAATCCAGGCCACTACCGACGCTCGTTTAATCGCCCTCGATGCGCGAACGGGTGAGCAGGTTTGGGAAGTAACAATGGCCGACCACAGCAAAGGATTCGGCAACACCAGTGGTCCCATTGTTGCTGACGGTAAAATCATTCAGGGTTTGGCTGGGTGTGGGCGCTACACCGAAGACGACTGTTATATCAGTGCATACAATGCCAACACCGGCGAACTGGAATGGCGCTTCATAACCGTCGCCAAAACAGGAGAACCTGGTGGTGACACTTGGGGAGGCCTGACCGACATGTTCCGCGCTGGCACCGATACATGGATTACCGGCAGCTACGACCCAGATTTGAACACCACCTATTGGGGAACTTCTCAACAGAAACCTTGGGTACCTGTTAGTCGACACCTGACCATAGATGATGTTGGCTTGTACAGCAGCTCCACTGTTGCTGTCGACGTGGATAGTGGTGAACTTAATTGGCACTTCCAGCATGTACCTGCCGAAGCACTGGACCTTGATGAAGCATTCGAACGAGTACTGGTGAATCGCGGCGATGATAAATTCGTCTTCTCCATAGGCAAGCACGGTATTCTCTGGAAGAATGACCGAGTCACTGGCGAATTTTTAGGCCATACCGAAACCGTATTTCAAAACACCTTTACCAATATCGATCCTGACACCGGCTTAGTGACTTATCGTGAAGATATTCAAAACGCCAAGCTGAATGAATGGATTTCTGCCTGCCCGAGCAGTGCCGGCGGCAAAGACTGGCACTCCATGACTTATCATGAACCAACTGGAACCTTGATCGCTCCGCTTAGTCAGACCTGCTTGGAAAATGCTGCACGTGAGGTGGCATTAGTGCAAGGTTCTGGCACTGGCTCAGCCTCCCGTAGATTTTTTGAAATGCCTGGCAGCGATGGCAATATGGGTAAACTGGGCGCTTACAATGTGGATACCTTAGAGGAAGTCTGGAACTATCAGCAACGCGCCTCTTTCCATACTGGCACCCTGTCCACCGCTGGCAACCTGGTGTTTGTCGGCGACCTGGACCGACGCTTCCGAGCCTTTGATGTCCGCAATGGCGACATAATCTGGGAAACTCGCCTTGGCACTTCGGTACAGGGGCACCCGGTTTCATTTGCTGTCGACGGCAAGCAATATATAGCTGTGAATACTGCGCTTGGTGGCAGTAGCCCAAGAACCGTTCCTGGTGTGATAGCACCAGAGATCACTTATCCACGCAATGGTAATGCACTGTATGTGTTTAGCTTGCCTGACTAGATTTACACAATGAAAAAATAAAAACTGCTTTAAGCACTACCGACCTTTCTCGTCATTAGGGTTAGTGCAAAGCAAAGACTAAAAAGCCAGACAAAATTAAGAGGGAACAAAGTATGACAGCCCTTACTCCGCGTCACTGTATTTTCTCTACAATTTGCAGTGCAATATCTATAGCTCTTCTCGTATTCGAGCCGACAGCGACAGCTCAAACGCAGTCACTGCTGGACAATTACAGCCCAGTGACATTGACTGAATTACAGGAGCCCCCGCAAGACGATTGGCTAATGTGGCGTCGTACTGCAAATAATTGGGGTTATAGCCCGCTAGATCAAATCAACACAGATAATGTCAGCAGCCTTCGCTTGGCCTGGTCCTGGACTCTGGAGCCTGGCAAGCAGGAAACCACTCCACTGATACACGACGGCATCATGTTTCTGCCTCAAGCCTGTGACTTTATCGAGGCAGTGGACGCTACCAATGGCACACCTCTTTGGGAATATCGCCGGGCCACCGTCGATCATCCGGCACCTTTATCCTGTGCAAATCGCAATGGCACTCTCTACAAGGATCAATTATTAATCGCCACACACGATGCCCACATCGTTTCCTTAAATGCCACCAACGGAGAAGTCACCTGGGAACGACAGGTTGGTGACTGGACAGTTGGACAACACTATTCCGGTGGACCACAAGTGTTCGATGGCAAAGTCATCACCGGCATGTCCGGTTGTTACTACATCAATACAAGTTGCTGGATTACTGCTCACGATGCCGACACCGGCGAAGAACTGTGGCGCACCAACACAGTACCAAAACTTGGTGAAGCCAATGGGGAAAGCTGGGGCAATTTACCCAACGAATTTCGCCGTGGCGGTTCCGCCTGGATGCCTGCCAGCTTTGATGCCGAACTCAATCTTATTTTCATCGGCGTGGGCGTTCCTATCCCCTGGGGAGCTATACAGCGCAACACTCAGGGAGGAGATGTTCTATATACAAATTCAACGCTCGCTCTGGATGCCGATACCGGCGAAATCGTCTGGTATTTTCAACACGTCCCTGGCGGAAATTGGGATCAGGATCACCCCTACGAACGCCTAATAGTTGAAACTGAAGTCACGCCGGACGTTGACGCTGTATCGTGGATAAATCCAAATATTACTTCCAATCAGCAGCGAAAAGTTATTACTGGTATTCCAGGCAAACCGGGAATTGTGTGGACGCTTGATGCAGCCACTGGTGAATTCCTCTGGGCTACTGAAACCAGTTATCAAAACATAGTCGTGGGCGTCGATATAGAAGGTCGCAAGGGCATCACCAACCCAGTGATTGATATCACCGAAACTTTACAGGAGAAACTGGTTTGCCCAACTAATCAGGGTGGAATTAACTGGAACTCCGTTGGCTATAGCCCCCAAACCAATTCCCTGTACACACCCAGCAACAATACCTGCATGAACTATTTGCTTAGGCCCGTGGAGCCCACCGTCGGACTTCACCACGCCTCCGCAATTTTTCGTCCGACGCTAGGCCCCGAGGATACCGGCCAAGTCGGACAATTTACCTCTATCGATGTTGCAACTGGCAAAACACGTTGGACCTATCGCCAACGAGCGGGGATCGGGGGATCTGTTTTGACTACTGGTGGAGGATTGGTTTTTGTCTCAGACGATGCGAGAAAATTTCGGGCCTTCAATGCCGATAATGGCGACATCCTCTGGGAACAGATTCTCAATTCAATGGCTGGTGGTTTCCCTGTCAGCTATAGCGTAGATGGTGTCCAGTATGTCGCGATTGCCGCAGGTGGAGGTGTTAATTACCTCAGGCATACACCTGAGATTCGACAGCGTGGAGGTGGTAATATTTTGTATGTGTTTCGGCTACCCTGATAACTTCAAATCACTGCGCCTACCAAATATCCAAAAAGCTGTTCACTAGTAAAAACGCAAAGTGATTAGATTAGCTGACCGGCGACTTTTCATGCTTATGTAATCAGTCGCCAGACCAGCCTTCACTTCTTGATCGTCATGGCACATATGGCTCGATATGTACAATGTGAGCATTGAGCTGACCTTCCACCCAAAAGCTCGAAATTCCATAAGGATTGCCTGACTTCTGCACATCCACATGACGAATGTTAGTTTCAAATGGCAACAGATACTCTGTAAACTCCCCTGTCTCCACATTCAAACGCACAGCGAGGTCATTGTTCATACCACCGGTCCAGACATAAGCCTTATCATCAAACTCGGCATCATAGGGGTTTGTCCACGGCGTAGGCATCTGCCACTCTGTGATCTTTTCTGTTTCTGGATCGAACATGCCAATACCATTTCCCGCAAACTGCCCCCACCACAATCGATCTTTGAAGTCCACATGCCCGCGTCGTCCGCCTGCGCCTGGCGTAGGTATCTCGTAGAAGGTAGTCTCCAATGTAACGGGGTCTATCTTCCAAATATTGTCGTTGTATAAATACATGCCATAAAGATTGTTCTTTGAGTCAGCCACAATATCATAGGCGTTAGCGGCCGGGCTGCCTGGTGGCTGAATAACAGGTGTCCACTGATTAGTCTCAAGGTTGACCTGGTATGACAGACCCGCCTCCCCAATAATGCCGCGCTCGCCTCCTCTATATGCATTAACCCAAATATGGCCATCGACTAACTGGGCGCTTGGATCAACCATTGTCACGCGAGCGTCCCCTCCAATACTATCAACGTCCCAATATGGGAAAAGGAAGGTCTCCATTTCTTCAGTCTTTGGATCCAATCTCACCACCTGGGCCTGATGCATTGTAGTTGCATAGATCATCCCATCCTGGCCAATCGCAATATTAAGACCGCCAACCGCATACCCCGGTTTTTGTATCGGAAGGCTGTACTCAGTCACCTCGCCCGTCTTGGGATCTAACTTCCCTATGTAAGGAGAAACGAAATCCACATACCAGATATTTCCATCTGGACCTATTTCAGTGTCGTGCGGTGCCGCATCTGGTCGCGGCAAATCATAAGTAGTCACAACTACCTTTGTGGCTTTGCCGGTAGGACGGGGTAATGTTTTCAAAGGGAATTGCCAAGTATCAGCAGTGCTCAGATTGATGCTGCTAATAAATCTTCCCATATCAGTCTGCCGCTGGGTAGGCGGGTTACTGAGTACTTGAGTCCAAAATGATTTAAAGTGAGGGTGTGCTATCGTGGAGTTAAGAGTGTGGGTGCTCATGCGCTGCACAACTTTCGCCATCTGCTCCGGTTCGTAACGAGATCTCAGTGGCCGCTGCAACGTATGGCACATAGTGCAACTTCCATTCAAGAAATGCCTCTGTTCCCCAGTTGCCGGCATACTAATCAACCATTCAGTATTGGAAAGCTGCTCAGACAGTCTGTCGGTTTGCGTCAGTTGTAAGTCCAGATAGGTAGTTTCCACGGTAAGCTCAACCGGTCCCGGATTAGTCAGTTCGTATCCAATTGCCCGCATGCTGATAGCATAGATACCGGGTTCCATTCTGTCTTCCGGAAAGCCGTACTGCCCCTGGGAGTCACTAACCACAGAGACTGTTATCGTCGAGTCCTCTCGCTTGGCACTGACGACCACTCCCTCCATTACACCTTCCTCTTGCGAAGTAACCTTGCCCGTTAGTGCAAAACTCTCTGCGGCTATCAAAGAACTGGATGTGGCCAGCCCCAAGATAAATATTACTATCAAACCAAACGAACCAATTGGGATAATAGTTTTCGTTCCAGTCTTTCCTCCCTTCATCTATACATCTCCTAATCGCTTGATTATCAGAACCTAACCGGATACTTCCCTAACAATAAAAGATTCTTTACACTGATGTCATATGAAACAGGCCAAGCCTAAAGCAACACAACAAAATATGCCACTGACGAATCAGGCACTGGCCTATCTCCGTGACGCAATCCAGACCGGAAAAATAAACCCTGGTCAAGAAATCGATTTTGCAGCGCTTGCCAAAAAATTGGGGATGAGCCGCACACCTATTCGAGAATCGATACGCCAGCTGTTGACAGAAGATTTACTGGTACTGTTACACGGCGGCACGGTGTGCGTGACTCAGTTATCAGCCGAGGAGTCAGAAAGTTTCTATCATGTTCGTGATGAGCTCGAAATTACTGCTGCCCGTGCCGCCGCCGTGCATATTTCAGATCTCGAAATAGAAATGCTAAAGGCTAATTTGGCGCTATTTGACAATGCACGTACCGAACCTGAAATGCTCGCGAAAATTGACAACCAATTTCATAGCGTGTTGTACGACGCTTGTAATAATAATTATTTATCGCAAACATTAAAGCTCTTGCGCTTTAAGATTGGGCTGCTTCAAGGGCGGCCATTTAGTAATTCTACCCGGATAGATGATGCTTTCAAGGAACATGCATCTATTGTTGAGGCCCTCGAATCCCACAACCCAGATTTAGCTGAAAAAGTGGTTGCCAAGCACTATAGTAATGCACGCAAATCAAGGCTATCACTTTCCTAACCGAGGCTTGGAGCTGCCCCATGGTTGGTATACATATTATGGATCAATTCCATTGAATAATAGTATTGCTGCGTATAATACTACCTAATATTGCCGGGGGTGGCGACCATGCATGGATTACAGCGGCTCACCAAATACACGATACAAAATGCTTGTATTCATGGTGCATAACCGTTAATTTATACAATTGAATAAAAAACAGTCAAGGCTAAATTACACGCCAATGTTCGCTGACGTGACTAAGTAAAATAGAAAGGCAGTGAAACAAATTCATTAATGGAAAAAGTTCCATCGAAACTGCAATTTGGAGAGCAAAATAATGCAACAATTACGTAAAACATTCGGCATGCTCAGTTTTATACTGCTCGCACTAGCCAGTGTTTCAAGCCAAGCACAACAACCTCGCTTTCTCAGCATAGCGCCACCTCAAGGTTTGCCAATCATTCCTTTGCTGGAAGGCTGGGTCCCAAACCCAGATGGAACGAGAAGTTTTTCTTTCGGCTACCTGAATAGAAACAAGGTGGCTGTTGAAATTCCATTGGGAGATGCCAACTTCATGGACCCCGCCGAATACGACGGTATGCAACCCACACATTTTGTCCCCGGCCGCCACACTGGCGTTTTTACCATCACTGTTCCGGCGGACAAGATAGATAGCGATGTTTGGTGGAATCTAAAGGCTGAAAATCAGGAAATTTTCAAAGTACCTGGTCGAGCTGGCCGTGTTGGCTATGAACTCGACTTCATGTCGCCGCGACCCCAGGGTTCTATGCAACCGCTTGCCGGTTTCGGTGAAAGCAATGACATTTCCCCGGGATTGTTCGCATCCATTCGCGATTATCCCGACTCCGTAGCGGCTGGATCCGAAGTACTGTTAACAGTAAAAGTGAAAGACCCTTCGGTACGCAATTCCAACGACCCGCGATTTGCAGATACATTGCCAGTAGGAGTTATATTCAACAAGTATCAGGGCAATGGCGAAGTAACATTTACTCGTCACCCAGACAATGTGAGCGATATCGATTCTGAAGATAAAGCAAAAGAACCCTCGGTCCTCTGTCAAGGCTGCACATTAACAGTCAAGCAAAGTGGGCCTAATGTAGTTTTAGTGCCTGGCAGTGAGGGTCTGGCCCGCGTCTACGCCACTTTTTCTGAACCCGGTAACTATATCATTCATGCTAAGGTGAACAATTTTTCTGCGCCGGATAGCTCCGATACCAACCAATGTTGCTGGTCAAACGTCTATCAGAAAATCACTGTAACTCCATGACCATCCTGATTCGGTCGTCCAGCAAGGGCGGCCGAATCATTTCTCTCTTCCTTCCCCACTTTTAGCCCTACTACAGCCGCGCAACTTTGAGCATCAATACAGGTTGTAAGGCTACTACCCCGTTTTATACTACACCCTCTCAATAACATAGCAATTTACTAGGGTATTTGATATAAAGCACTTGTATTCACCCTGTATAAAAGATAATTTATGAAGTTGAATAAATTTAGTGTTACTTATTTGTTTAAGGAGAATAGTATGAAAATTGCAAAAGGCTTGCCGGGCATAGTAACGCTTGCTTTGATGGGGTTTCAGACCCAGGCACTGGCACAAGCCGATGCTGATCATGTGGTTACCTACACTGGTGACGTTGGCCGAATTCTTAACGAAAACTGTGTGGTTTGCCACCGTGAAGGCGGTATCGGCCCAATGCAGCTGACCAATTACAACCAAGTGCGCCCGTGGGCTCCCCTTATCCAAATGAAAGTTGCCGACAGAAGCATGCCCCCCTACGCATACGATCACGGCATTGGCATTCAGGACCTTGAAGGTGACTGGCGCCTGGAACAGAGTGAGATCGACACTATCGTCGCTTGGGTTAACCAGGGCTCTCCTCTGGGTGATCCAGATGTAGTTGTACCAATGCCTGACATAGGAGATCCAGACGAATGGAATTTCACTGCTGAGCTTGGCAAACCTGATATGATAATTCCTTCCCAACCGATGGATATACCTGCTAGCGGAACCGATTTGTGGAGCAAGCATTTCGTGGAAATGGGAATAAAGACAGATCGCTGTATCAAGGCAGTGCAAGTGAAACCTCGCGGCGACGCCATGGCCGTGGTACACCATGCCAATTCTGATATCTACGCACCTACCGAAGATGGTGAATTTGCAACCTATGGTCAATTAACCGAGTACGCCATGGGCAAATGGGGTGAAATTGTCCCTGAGGATGTTTGCCGTACAGTTCCAGCCGGATCACAGGTTCGCTGGAGCATTCACATGTTCCCAGGTGGTTTAGGTGCCACGGCAGAAGGCGAGATGATCAAAGACAACGTCGTTGAAATTGGCCTCTGGTTACACCCTGAAGGGTATGAAAAACAGGCGCGATACAAACAAGATCTGAAACAATACCAAATCGGCCGAGAGGGAGACCTGCTAATACCTCCAAATGGTTATGCGATGGTAGAGGGCTTCCAGTCATTTGACCATCCGGTTCGAATCGATAGTTTTCAACCCCACGGCCACCTCCGTATGAATGCTGCTTCCCTGGAGGTGTTCCATCCAGAAACCGGTCGCACAGAGCCAATTAGTCAGATATCCAACTGGAGTGCTACGTGGCACCATAGTCATATCTACAATCCAGACGTTGCACCTTTACTTCCTACAGGAGCTGTTCTTATCCTGAAGCAATGGTATGACAATACTTCGAATAATCCGAATGTCACTGATCCAGATCAGTACGTTCCGTGGGGTAGCCGAACTGCAGATGAAATGAATCATGCATGGATTGCGGTAACTCACTTAGATGACGAGGGTTATGAGAAGCTAGTAGCAGAACGCCAAGAGAGAGAACAGCGCTCTGTTGCAGTTGACTAAACCTCACTATTAACGTCAATACGTTATAATAAAAAAGACCGACTGAGAGTCTCTCTCAATCGGTCTTTTTTGTTGTGACCAGCTTCTTCCATAAATTGAAGATAACAAGCAGGGAACTCAAATAGTGCCAGGGCCTGAACACTGAAAACACACTTTACCGTTTTAATAGAGCAATTCTGATTTTGCAACCATGACATATGCCGCACCACAAGAAACAGTAAATACATCAGCTATCCAAATTATTCCTTTTGTTAATAAGCTTACGCAGATGGCACATTGAATATAAATACCAGCGAACTGGGGTTCGCTATTGTGAGCGGTGATGAGCCCCCCTTGTCAAAACATCCAGGTCTGCCTATTTTAGGCATTCTAAATCTCTCAATGCCTTCAGTGACCAAGTCATTCGACCCTTCCCTATCATGAGTGTTAGTTCAAATATTTGGAAGTTGTATGTTATTAAGGCATCTAAGTGGATGACACTTTTCATGCCCATTATTTGGTTATTCTATGAAGAGAATGGGCTGACCATCACCGATCTGTTTGTGATTCAAGCAATCTATTCCGTGACCATAGCACTTATTGAGATCCCCTCGGGTTATGTTGCCGATGTCTTAGGAAGAAAAAAGTCTATGGCCATAGGCACATTCTTCGGGCTCGTAGGCATTTCAACTTATGCTCTTTCTTTTGGTTTTGATGGCTTTTTACTGGCGGCGCTTTGTTTAGGCATCGGCCAAAGTTTCATTTCAGGCACGGATACTGCCCTGATGTACGACTCTTTAGTCGAGTTAAATCGAAGTGATGACTTTATTAAGCTCGAAGGAAGAACAGTTTCAATGGGGAACTTTGCTGAAGCGATTGCCTTCATCGTTGGAGGTTTTTTAGCTGGAATTAGTTTAAGGACCCCCTTCTATTACCAAGTTGGCATTGCTCTGGTTGGTTTTATTGTTGCACTCCTCTTGATTGAGCCAAAAGTACAGCGTTTGAAAGATGGCAAAAGTAAACCTTGGAAGAACATGAAGATGATCATTCATTACGCAATGGTAGAAAACAATATCTTGAGGGCATATATTTTCTACTCTTCAATTTTTGGTGCAGCAACACTAACAATGGCCTGGTTTGCTCAACCTTACTTTAAGATGCTCGGCTTAGAGGTGATTTATTTTGGATTAATAGGAGCGGGGCTCAATTTGGCGGTTGCCATCCCTTCCTTCTACGCACATGTAATAGAGAAGAAAATTAACACCAAAACATTGATCACTCTGTTATTACTACTCATTACGGGCTGTTATTTTACTGTTGCTTATATCACCACTCTATGGGGCTTGTTGGTTCTGCTTCTCTTTTACATTACTCGAGGAGTGGCAACACCGGTATTGCGTGATTATATGAACAGACAGATACCCTCCGAGATGCGAGCAACGGTAATGTCTATCAGAAGCTTTATTATCCGTATTCTCTTTGCTTCTACATCCCCAATTCTTGGTTATGTAGCAGACTTGTACAGCCTCCAATATGCACTTTACCTATCTGGGGCACTATTTCTTTTCTTCGGGCTAATTGTCTTAACCTTCCTGCTTAATCAGGAAAAAATATAACTCTTCTAACAGCCTGTACGGAAAGGATACCAAGAGGAAGTTCGTGCTAAGTGTAGCGTTATGAGGGTTAGAGTAGATTACCCTATTGGGTGCATGCCAGGCTCTGTTGTTAGATCAGTGGTTCGGTGTTAACCATCACTAAGCAGGCATTGATCAGCAACAATCACCCCACTGCCGTCCGCATAGAGATATTCACCAGGCTTAATTGTTAGCCCTGCTATTTGTATATCCAAATTTACTTCACCAAGACCTCGCTTCTCAGTTTTCCGAGGAACTGCACCCAATGCAATAACACCGATTGGCATCGTTTCAATCTCTTCAATATCACGGATATAGCCGTATATCACAATGCCTTGCCAATTGTTTTCCAGCGCCAGCGTAGCCAACTGATCGCCTAATAGAGAACGCCGCGAAGAACCACCACCATCGACCACCAAAACACGACCATTGCCATTGGTTCGTACCATTTCGGCAACCTTAGAATTATCCTCAAAACACTTAATCGTGACGACCTCACCACCAAGTTGTTTCACTCCACCAAAGTGCTTAAATACTGGTTCCGCAACTCTAACCATATCCCCATATTCATCACATAAGTCCGGCGTTGAAATTATCATCAAAACTCCCCTTTAAAAACATATAAAAATATACCAGGCACTCTGAGCTTAGCTCAGATACTAAAAAACCAGCTTTCGCTGGTTTCCTAGTAACACCTATTATGTTATTTACACGCTTTCTCTACATCTCAATTTTCAGAATCATCTGTCTTTTCGTTCTGTATCCGCTGATAAATCTCTTCTCGATGTACGGCAACATCTTTAGGTGCATTGACTCCAATCCTAACCTGGTTGCCCTTAACCCCAAGAACAGTAACCGTAACCTCATCTCCGATCATCAATGTTTCACCAATTCTACGTGTCAGTATTAACATTGCAATCCTCCTTTACTCATCCCTTTGGCTTCCATATTGCTTGATATGCCAGCTCAGCCTACTAGGCCGCCCTCGCCCTTTCTTAAAACAATATTGTCCAACGGGGTGAAATGGCTTCATCTCATTGAACAGATTTCGATTGAAGTCTTCTTTGACCCACCCGCTGAAAAAGAAGACTGAAATATCAAGCGCTTTTCGCTGAAACCCACGAATCTAGAGGGCTGCAGCGTTACCAGCTACTAGTATCTGCTTTAATAAGCTCAATGCCAACTACTTCAGCAAGATTTATTTCTTTTTGCTGTAAATGGAGGTGCTAACTGTTATTTCCTCCGTTTTCTGAGTCACCCAGGTCGAAAGCGCTGTGCAAAGCACGCACAGCCAGTTCCAGGTACTTCTCTTCGATCACAACAGAGATTTTGATTTCAGAGGTAGTAATGATTTGAATATTAATGTTCTCATCAGCCAGAGCCTTGAAAGCCTTACTCGCGATGCCTGCATGAGAACGCATGCCTACACCAACCACAGAGACCTTGCCGACTTTCTTGTCTAAGCGCACCTCTCTGGCACCCAGAGAAGCCTGAGCATCTTCAAGAATCTTCTTGGCTCTATCGCTTTCACCACGTTTCACAGTGAACGTGATGTCGTTAGTCCCATCTTCAGCCGCATTCTGCACAATTACATCAACTTCAATGTCAGCCGCACTGACTGGGCCGATAACCTGATAGGCTACGCCAGGTATGTCAGGCACTCCAACCATTGTTAATTTGGCTTCGTCTCTCTCGAAAGCAATTCCTGCAATAGTAGGGTCTTCCATCTTTTCATCTCCCTCTAAACTAATTAGGGTGCCCGGACCCTCTTCAAAACTGGATAAAACGCGTAATGGAACTCTGTACTTTCCTGCAAATTCTACCGCTCTTATTTGCAAAACCTTGGCGCCAAGACTGGCCAGCTCCAGCATTTCCTCAAAGGTAATACTAGATAATAACTTCGCATCGTCCACAACTCTTGGATCAGTTGTATAAACACCTTTCACATCAGTGTAGATCTGACACTCATCTGCCTCCAGCGCTGCTGCCAAAGCCACTGCAGTGGTATCAGAACCACCTCGTCCAAGTGTAGTGATATTGCCATGCTCATCGTTACCCTGGAAGCCTGCGACCACAACAACATTGCCCTGCTCCAATTGCGCGTGAATGCGTGTGCCATCTATCTCACGTATGCGAGCCTTAGTATGTGTACCACAAGTTAGAATACGAACTTGTCCACCTGTGAAAGAGCGCGCAGCATAGCCGCGCTTCTCCAGCGCCATGCTTAATAAAGCTATAGTCACTTGCTCACCAGTAGAGAGCAGCACATCCAACTCCCTAGGGGTCGGGTGGCCCATGATATCTTTCGCTAATGCAGTGAGCCGGTTAGTTTCTCCGCTCATGGCCGAGACTACCACGATGATATCGTCGCCTCGATCACGAAATTGCACAATTTTATCCGCAACCGCTTCTATTCTTTCCACGGTTCCTACAGATGTTCCACCAAATTTTTGAACAATTAACGCCATAATAAATCCAAATCAAACGCTCTATTTTTCTACTCAAATATTTTTAT
>Ga0315324_10000143_pt1 | contig 26437 bp, 22 predicted proteins | sample M150021515metaG_FD_203919 | JGI IMG/M metagenome (GOLD analysis project Ga0315324, IMG submission 203919) | Ammonia-oxidizing marine archaeal communities from Monterey Bay, California, United States - M1 500m 21515 | ecosystem: Environmental > Aquatic > Marine > Intertidal zone | place: USA...
GCGTGATGGAAATTGGCCTTTGGGTCGGCCTGATGATGGTGAGTTACTCGGCTGCCCAATTCTTGTTTTCCCCGTTATGGGGTTCGCTATCCGATCGCCTTGGAAGAAAACCAATCATACTCACTGGCCTGGTTGGCAATACAGTATTCTTCGCAGTCTTTGGAATTTCCACTAGTCTTGTAATGGCACTAATCGCAAGATTCTGTGCTGGTGCTTTCAATGCCAATATCGCAGTAGCTAAGGCATATATTGGAGATATTTCAGATAGCACAAATCTTGCAAAACGTATGGGACTAATTGGCGCATCATTTGGAGTAGGATTTACTGTTGGCCCATTTATCGGAGGGGAGTTCTCCAGTCCTGCTGAAAAGTGGAGTTGGTTCACAGGAACTATTTTCGACACCCACCCATATCTTCTTCCATGTTTGATTGCATCTCTATTGTCCACCATATCGTTTGCATTTGCAATATGGAAATTACCAGAAAGTCACAAATCTACCAGCAATGAAAATATTAGTCTAAATCCTATAACGCATGTTTCTAACATGATTAAAGATATCAGACAGGTAATTCAAATGCCACAATTGGGTAGATTGGTAATGATTTCTGTTATGTTCATGTATGGATTCACAATAATGCACGCCGTGTTTGTATTATTTACAGAGTATGACCTCGGATTCAATGAATCTCAAAATGGGCGTATCTTTGCAATAATTGGCATTAATGGATTAATCATCCAAGGCTGGTTGATTGGGCCATTAACCAAAAAATATGGGTCGGGTAATTTGATGAAAACCGGTACAATCGTTTGTGGTTTAGGGCTCACACTAATACCATATGTCTCACATGAATATATTTGGCTGACGATGGGCGCTGTTGTCATGTTATTCTCAACTGGGAATGCTCTTTTTCAGCCATCGTTCTCTGCAATACTTGCTCAAAGAACAAGGGAAGAAGGCCAAGAAATGGGAATGGTCATGGGCTCCCAAGAGTCCGCATCAGCATTCGCTAGAATCATAGGACCTCTTACCGGTGGATTGGTATGGGACTATACTGTTTTGAAAACTGGAATGTTATCGATAGCCACCGCATTTCATTTATGTGGAATCATGATGATAATAGCATACTTGTTACAAATTCGAGTTAAGTCGCATCGAAATGAATCCGAGTGAACATATCAAGTACGCGTTTCGTGTGTGAGGTCATATGGGGGACCAAGTCCAGTTGGGAAGTAGCCCTACTTTCCATAGAAGAATCGCAACATTCTCACATGCTGCGATAATATTGACAGTATTTTGTTTAGCCATGATACATCTTGAATCGGTATTAAAACCATTTTTCATTGCTTTAGGCATTTATTTTGTTCTAAAGCCAGGTGCTGATTGGCTTTCGAAGAATAATTTTCCAGTGTTACTATCTTACCTAACAATGCTGTTACTGTTTATTCTAATCATAACTTCCGCTGCGTTCTTCGCCTGGTCACAAGCTCAAGGCCTAATCGAAGATGAAGAACGTCAAGAAGATTACAATGAAAAATTGGACCAGAAGTGGAAGAAACTGAAGAATGTACCAATTATCGGGCCTGCAATAAAGGAGGCTGTAAAGGGAGATGGAGGTTCATTAGGAGCCGATTTACAAAATATAGGAATCGGGTCCGGAGGTTCTGCTACCGACTTTATCGCTTCGGCATTAAGTGAAGTCGGTTCTGTAATAACAACAGGTGTCACAGTTCTATTCTTCCTGATTTTCATAATATTTGAGGCTCATCTTTTGCCTGGAAGAATAGAAAGAGCCTGGCCGGGAAGTTCTACAGAAAGGGTAGAAGTTATTCAAAGTCAAATTGAAGAAGGCATCAATACTTACATCATTGTGAAAACAGGATGCGGACTAGGTAGTGCATTAATTGCGGCAATAATACTGTTCATATTCGGCATAGACTTGTGGTTTGTATGGGCTGTGATGACATTTATTTTGAATTATGTCCCTTACATCGGGTCCCTAATTGCAACTATTCCCCCCCTTATTTTGGGACTAATTATCCTTAAACCGGCAGCCCTACTAGCCCTAACACTACTATTGTTGCTAAATCAGCAGGTTTGGGGCAACTATATTGAAACAAAGTGGGCAGGAAGGGCACTTGATTTATCTCCTGTGGTCTTGTTATTGATCACTGCATTCTCGTTCTGGCTTTGGGGCATTATAGGAATGATTCTAGCAGTACCGCTCTTTGTCATTGTCAAGATTGCACTTGAGAATATCGAAGAAACTCGTCCTTTGGCAATCATGCTTTCAGAGCGAGCCCCGACCTTAGAAGAGGCATGGCAAGATGCCCTAAAGGATGGGGTTCTGTCAACTGGTGAATCCCATAAATTATCCAAATTGCAGGAAACGTTAGGTGTTTCAGACCAAGAAGTGATTAGGATAGCAGGTAGGTCTGCTGCTATAACAATTCTAAAGCGTGGTAGAGCAAGAGTTGGTGAAATCGAATTTGTAATGAGTTCCGCGAATGAAACCCCTCTGCACTCAGACTTGGCACGAGATTTGAAACCGGGCAAGATTTCGAAGAATATTCGCACTTATCTTGACGATTTAGTGGATACACTTACTTCTGAATCAGAAGAAGAGTAATCAAAGAGTTTCACGAAGTAATTTCTCCAATTCAGTATTGATCATTAGAATCAGAGTTCCGAATTCTGGTGGAATGTTTGGATCTTCATACAACTCTTCGAGTTTTGCTTGTGTAATAGCAATGCGTACATCCATGTCCTTCGCTTTATTCAATAGCCACTGCTCACAAGCATCCTTTGCTCCCTTGCGGATATTACGAGGTACTTTGGGGTCATCAATTTGATTGATTACTGTGGCGATTTGGCCCAACTTAGTATCTATGTCGGACATGGGCTACACCTGCACAAAGACTCGTGCTATCGGTGCTCAAGAGTGTCGGCTTTAAGGTGATTGCCGCAATCCGTCGCACATGGATTCAACTGAAGTAATATCTTGGACTCGTTTTCTGGTCTTATTCACTGCACTTGGAATCGCCGCTTGGCTCGACCATAAGGAAAGACGAGTTCCCAATGAGTTTTGGATAACTTGGGCGAAGCCAGCAATATTCCTCTGGTGTTTAGATTTGTTAGTGGCCGAGGCTGAATGGTATGTATTTGCCACAGCCGCCGGAGTAGTAGCCTATGCTTCAATCGCAATAATTGGCCGACCTAGTATCAAAGACATCACCTCAGGTAGCCGGATGGATATAGCAGTAAGCATCTGGTATCTAATTGGAATTGCAGGTGTAGTTCAAGGATTATTATTGCATACAAATGAAAGTCTTCTAGCTGTATTAACAGGAGATGCGACAAGTGAAGCAACTATTTGGTGGTCGACTTTTGCAGTTATGATTCCACTTGTGTTGGTCGACCTTGCATGGAGAATGCGCCTAATCCACGGTGGTGCTGACTGTAAAGGTTTGATGTGGGTATCAATATTAATTCCATCATGGGCTAGTATTCCGCTTATTTACCCAAAAGCCATGGAAAATACAGTAGTGGCCATGCCGCCTGCAATCGCTTTGTTGGTATGGGGCGGCCTCGCATTCCTAATTTTGCCAATACTGATGATAATTCGAAACTTAAAGGATGGACAAATGAGCCTTCGATTGATTTGGCATGCTGAAAGGATGAGCATAGACAGAGTCATAGGTTCCCATGTTTGGCTTCTTACGACAATTGCAGAAATGCCAAATGGCGATAAGAAAATCATTCATCGAACAAGAGCTCCAAGACGAACACCATCTGTGGAGCAATTAACAAAAAGCATTGACGTACTCAAAGAAAATGGTGTAGAAATGGTTTGGATTACTCGCAAGTATCCGTTGCTAGTATTCTTGTGGCCGGCTATTCTGCCACTAGTTCTGATTGGAGGACCAATGGCATATATCATGCCATTACTAGGATTATGATCAACTGCCCTTACGCTCAATGTTCTTTGCGCGTAGGCCTTTGTATCCACACTTGCGGCATGCCACAGCGCGGACAGCATTACGTGCATTGCACTTCATGCAAATCTTGCGGTGAAGCAAACGTGCTTCTGCCTCTGGGAATCGAGCCATGAGTCCCCCGACCCACTTCCGGTATTTAATCCAAACCCGTATCAAATCACCCGCTGTTTGAAGGACCGCGACCCTTTGGGGCTTCTTGTGCGCATCATCAGGTTACCAGGTATCCATCATGATGCCAACGCAGTCATCTTCTCAGGAAGTGATTCTTCAGTTCTCATCGATGCAGGAACAACATGGTATCAAATGCTCCAGATTGAGAGAATTTCTGGCCACCTAGGCGAAGGAAAAAAACTCGACCGGATATTGCTTACTAGCCGCAGATATCCATTCTCAGGAGGTGCTAAGCATATTTCGGAAGCGTATGATGGAATTCCAATTGGCATACACAGTGATGCTATTTCTGTAATGGAGACTGGTGATTTTTACTCAACTTGGGCTAATCGATATGATTCAGATATGCCAAGCACAAAATGTGAACCTGTATCACAAGGTGATGTGTTCGCACTAGGAGACGGAGAATTATTCGCCATATCTTTACCTGGTCATTGCACAGATGGCATGGGATATTTCGAAAAGGAAAGAGGCGTATTGGTTGCAGGGGCGATATTACCACGTGCTGATACTCCGTGCAGGTGGGACATGCCAGGAGGTTGCCTACCTGAGTTGATTACCTCACTGAAAACTATTCATGATTTAGCACCAAGTAGTATTGTTCCTGCAAGGGGGCCGACAATCAAAGGGAGTGATCGAATTGATGAAGTCCTGAATCAACATCTAAACTTCCTAGAGGAATGTCAACAAAATGATGGAATGGCGCCGCGTAGTTGGCCAAGACCTGCTAAAACGGCTTATTTCTTGGTATCCGACCCACCTTGGCCGTTACTCGAAAAGGAAACCTCAAGCGAGAGCAAGTGACTTTTGTCCAGTCCAACTGATCACTTTCCGCTCCCAACCTTGCTGGATGTGAAGGTCTTGTCCAATTATCCGTAGGGCTGAAGCAGGACCATCTAGTTCGAACAGATTTACTACTCTGTTTGGTACATTGGTTCCGACCATGTGTACAGAACCATCTTCACAGCCAACCAAGATGCTCTCTCCACTAATTGAAGAGGAGCATAATGAACGAACCATCGATGTTCCGACTACGAATCTATCTACCAATTCCATCTCCGCAAGTGAAATTAGGTTTACCCCACCATATTCATCGCCAACTACGACTCTGTCAACCATTCCTCTTGGTCCAACCAAGCCAAGTAATACACTAGCTTGGGATGCTATTTTTACTCTCTTTTGCCTACCATTTTTCGGTTTCCAAACAATAGTTGCATCATCCATTGCGACGACGCAACCATCGGCAGTTACCATCGAGCGAATCACCGTTCTCAATTGTCTCATAACAACTAAATTGTTGGCCTTAGGTCTACATTCGTTTTGGAGACCCTTGCACTGAAAGTGAAAGTGAAGAATCAGTAATGGGGAGTGTTGTTGTCGTCCTTGTTATCCTTCTTCCATGTCTTGTAGCATCCCTTGCAAACACGAACTCGATTTTTCCTTACAGTGAATCCACCATCACCCCAAGTTTCGATTGCATTCTCTTGGCTAAGGGAACGACCACCTTTGTGCTTATCAGCGAATTCATCACAACTAGCGATTCCACATGGGATTACACCAGGTTTCTCGGATTTCTTTTTTTTGCTCTTCTTGCTAGCGCTCGATGGTATCTTTACCTTGCGTTGGACTCGATCAGTTCGACGACTCATACCTTGATGCGGGAGCAACGGCCAAATGAATATATCCTCAATTATGGTTGGATTCACCGACACTCTTGAACAGTCCATCCAGAAGGCGGAGCAATCCACGCAACGTAACTTCAGAAATTAGTGCTACTTCACAAATCTCAGCCTGAGTACGCTTGTGACCGGATTCCGCTGCTGCCTTGTAAATGAGTGCAGCTGCCACTCCAGTTGGCCTCTTACCCTGCCATATCTCTTCATGCGGCTGTAAAACCGACCAGAGATGGTCGAGTTGAAGTTGGGTGTTAGGAGGTAGTTTCAATTCGCTAATATAGCGCGTAAAGTACTCGGTAGGGGAGGTAATTTTGTGCATATTGAATTTGCGAGAGATATGTCGTATCATACGAGACAGTTCCTTCTCGTTAACTTCGAAGGTACAAGCGACATCTGGTATCTGACGTGGCAATCCTTCTTTGCGAGCGACAAGATAGGTGCATGCGGCAGTAACTCCTGCTATGGAGCGACCAGTAACGAATCCTTCGTGTGAAAGCAACTTGTATAAACGGCATACTTCTTCCTGCATTGACTTTGGCAGTCCTGACTTATCTCGTATTGTCTGGTTGGCCTTGACAAGGTTACGTGTACCATTCTGACGTGTTTTGGAACGCTCGTCAATTGTGCGACGACGACGCCAATCTCGTCGACCTTTTGCAGACATACCGTATCTTCCAGCAGCGCCCGAAGTTAGGTCGGTGCTGGCAATAGATGTGTTCAGACCTCTATCAGCTAATGTGTAGGTTGCTGGAGCACCTACACGGGAACGGTCTGTGGTGTTGTCATGGTTAGACCATTCAGCACCAGGGTCGATGCTGTTCTCTTCAACAACGATTCCACACCCGCCACAAGATACCTCTCCACGGGATATATCGCTCTGCCAATCGAGTACTCCACAATCAACACAAGGTGTTGTGTGGCCTGCTGTTACTCTACGTTGTGGCCGGGGTGTGCCTAAGCCACCACGGGCCTTGTTGTCACGCTGCATTTTCTTCTTCTCTTCCGCTTCACGGCGGGTAGGTTCGTCTTGTACCATGTCTTCTCAACTCCGAGTTATGTAGTTGTTTCAACGGTTTATAGAGTTATTGGTGGAATGCCCACTTCTCTAAGCCAGACTGCGTTCTAAAGCAATCATTTCCGTTGGTAACAATAGTTATGGGCGCCCGGACTATTTAAACCCGTGTATTTTATGTGTCGAAACTACCAATTCAAACCACTCTTTCAAGTTCAGGAAATTCCACTTTCACACAACTTATCCCAAGATAAAACCGCTAATATCCACATAACTAGGCGGCGCATAGTTCATGCACTCTATGCGCTGGGCCAACACTGGGAATACAATGTCAGCCACGGTAGTACTAGGTGCCCAATGGGGAGATGAGGGCAAAGGAAAGCTCGTAGATCGACTAGCAGAAAGTGCAACTTGGGTTGCTCGGTTCCAAGGAGGCAACAATGCTGGCCATACTGTTGTAATAGGGGATAGAGTACTCAAATTCCATCTTCTACCTTCAGGAATTACCAGAGAAGATTGTGGATTAATCCTTGGAGACGGGATGGTAGTTGACCCCTGGGTCTTAGACAGAGAACTCAACGATTGGGTTGCTGGCGGTGGTAAAGACCCTGTTGGCAATCGCTTATTCATTTCTAATAGAGCACATCTTATTCTTCCATACCACACCTACATCGACGGCCAAGATAAAAAAATCGGCACCACTGGAAGAGGCATTGGCCCTGCGTATGCTGATAAAATCAATAGAATTGGTCTCCGTTTCGCCGACCTTCCATATTGCGATTTTGAAGAGATGGCAGCACGGCAAAATAAATCATTAGAGAATGCCGGATGCAACCAAAGAGTTACCGCATCTGAACTTGAAGAACAGATAGCATGGATTAGGGAGAGATTTAGTTCGGCCATTGCCGATACCGGAATTTTATTGGATAATGCTCTAAAGATGGGAGAGAGAATTATCCTTGAAGGGGCCCAAGGTTGTCTACTTGATATCGATCAAGGTACATTCCCCTTCGTAACATCCTCTGTAACTTCAAGAGGCAATGCAACTCATGGAGCAGGAATACATCCTGGTCATGTCGACGATGTGATTGGAATCACTAAGGCCTACATTACACGGGTAGGGAATGGACATATGCCCACTGAATTATTTGACGAAGCGGGTGACCACCTTGGCACAGTAGGCCAAGAGTTTGGCACCACTACAGGCCGCAAACGCCGTTGTGGATGGTTTGATGCAGTGGTAATGCGCCACGCTAATCGCATCAATGGATTCACTGAATTAGCACTAACAAAGTTAGATGTCCTTGGAGGCTTGGATGAAATAAAAATCTGTGTTGGCTACAAGATGGGAGACGTCGAAATCAACGAAATGCCTGCAAGTGCTATTGCACTGGAAAATTGTGAACCGATTTACGTCACAATGCCAGGATTCCCGTCCCAGTCATTGGATGAATGGTTATCGATTGCACGTAATTGTAATTCGAAAGGATTGGGTTTCTCTGGACTACCATCAGCTGCTCAGAATTATATCAACAAATTGGAGTCTTTGCTCGGCGTTTTAATCTCCTCAGTAGGCCTTGGTCCGGACAGAGATGCTACTGTTGACCGCGTGTGAATCCTCAAAAGGGAGGAACCTGCCCGGGAGATTTAGGGGCGCTTAGCTCAGTTGGAAGAGTGCTTGGTTTGCAACCAAGATGTCGGGGGTTCAAATCCCCCAGCGTCCACCACCCCTAAACATTGTACTGAATTACCTTAATTCAATGCCACCGTGTTCCACTTAAATGTCGCAACTCGACAAGCCAACCCTCTGGATTTTGACTCACAAGGATTTGAACCTCTGTTCAGATTGTATTTATTATCAATTAAAGCAGTATTAACCCTCTAAATCCGTTTTTTTGCGTTTTCTTATCCGAAAAAAAGAAATTTTCGATAAATACAGACTTTCTAAGGCTAAAATGGGGATTTGACCCATAAAGGCCATTTTATTCTCTCTTTCATTGCTATTCGGCAAATTGTGTTTATAGTTGAATGGTGTCGGAAAAGTATGGCTAGAAAAGCGATTGAAAGTCTAATGCTCTCCATGATGCTCCTGTTGTCGGGATGTATTGGTGGCGATAACACTGCTACAGATGATGATACAGATATTGATGACACCCCAATTGACACATCAAATCCTGATTTATACGAGGGTGATGATGCAGGTGAATGTACAGACGGTGCGGATAACGACCAAGACGGTTTATTCGATTGCAATGACCCTAATTGTGCAGGCTCTCCAGACTGTGCAACTCCAGGAGATAACAATACACAGCCTGATGACAACAACACACAGCCCCAAGGATGGGAAGTTGTCAACCTGACTGATGAAATGATTCTAGCAGGGGACCTAAATGCCGCAGAATGTGGCATAATTTTCATTATTTCTGAATGGGACCGTGGATTATTTTTAGGTTTTGAGAATGAATTATTGAATGCTATAAATAGCACCGAACCACCTGCAGTGAATGTATGGTTTGCAACCATTCAAGATATGCAAGGTAATTTGTTACTTCCTTCATTATATGACTGGCGGGAGGGGTTATCGCAAATTAGTGGTGGTAATCTATTAATCATTGATAGTGATGAAGAACTCCTCATTGATAAGGAAATAACTGGGTTCTATGATCTCGGCGCAATTTGCCAGCCTTCTCAACGTAGTGCAATTCTACAACTCTTTGAAACTATCAGTCCGAGTGCTAGTAACACCACGGCACCTGTAGTCTCTGAAGTTAACATAATGACGATGGACTCTACAATAGTATTAGCCAACTCAACTCTCACTTGTGACTACACGTTTTATGACGCAGATAATGGCTCAGACCGCTCATGGATAAGTTGGTTCATCAATGGACAAAAAGTGCTTGGGCCGGAACATCCTGGTTTTCAGGTAAGTGAATCGATGGACACACAATTGCAATTGTCGGGTAGTGGTTTGTTATATTCCGGTGATGTCATAATGTGTGAAATTACTGCAGATGATGGTCAAATGAGTGGCAATACCGTTTTTGCTAATATTACGGTTCAGAACGGACCTCCTAGCGTTTCAAACGTAATCATCAGCCCGAGCAGCGCCACTATTAACGATGCACTTACATGCAGTTACGACTTTTCCGATATTGATAGCGATGGAGATAATTCAAGCATATACTGGTATGTAGACACTGTTCAAATTGGAAACGGTTCAACAATCTCACTAAGTTATGATAGTGGAGATGTTGTGGAGTGCGTAGTTACTGCTAACGATGGTATAGTGGACGGAAACACGGTTATTTCCCAAATAACAATACAAAACAGCGCACCTACTGTATCAGGTGTTAGTATCAGCCCATCCACTGCATATGCCACAACCGCGCTTGCATGCACATACAGTTTTTCGGACGCGGATAATGATGGGAATCAGTCAATCATATACTGGTATGCGAATAATGTTCAAATTGGGTCCGGTTCAACAATCTCATCTGGTTATGTGGGAGGAGATAGCGTGGAGTGTAGAGTTACTCCTAACGATGGAATAGTGGACGGAAGTACGGTTATTTCCCAAATAACAATACAAAACAGCGCACCTACTGTATCTGATATTAGTATCAGCCCATCCAATGCATATGCCACAACCGCGCTTACATGCACATACAGTTTTTCGGACGCTGACAATGATGCGGATCAATCAGCCATATACTGGTACGTGAATGATGTTCATCAAGTTGGAACCGGTTCATCAATCTCATCTGGTTATGTGGCTGGAGATGATGTGGATTGTAGAGTTATTTCTAACGATGGTATAGTGGACGGAAACACGTTGACTTCCCAACGAATAACAATACAAAACAGCGCACCTACTGTATCTGGTGTTAGTATCAGCCCATTTACTGCAGATGTCACAACCACGATTACATGCACATACAGTTTTTCGGATGCTGACAATGATGTGGATCAGTCAATCATATACTGGTATGCAGATACTGTTCAAATTGGAACCGGCTCATCAATCTCATCTGGTTATTCGGCTTTTGATGGTGTGGAGTGTGTAGTTACTGCTAACGATGGTATAGTGGACGGAAACACAGCTACTTCCCCTACCATAATAATAGAAAACAGCGCACCTACTGTATCTGGTGTTAGTATCAGCCCATCCAATGCAAATGCCACAACCGCGCTTACATGCACATACAGTTTTTCGGATGCTGACAATGATGTGGTTCAGTCAACCATTGAGTGGTATGCGAATAGTGTTCTAATTGGAACCGTTTCAACAATCTCATCTGGTTATGTGGGTGGAGATAGTGTAGATTGTAGAGTTACTCCTTTCGATGGTATAGTGAACGGAAGCACAGTCACTTCTTCTTCCATAACAATACAAAACAGCGCACCTACTGTATCTGGTGTTAGTATCAGCCCATCCAATGCAGATGTCACAACCACGCTTACATGCACATACAGTTTTTCGGACGCTGACAATGATGCGGATCAGTCAATCATAAACTGGTACGTGAATAGTGTTCAAGTTGGAACCGGCTCATCAATCTCATCTGGTTATGTGGGTGGAGATGATGTGGATTGTAGAGTTATTTCTAACGATGGTATAGTGGATGGAAACACGGCTACTTCCCAAATAACAATACAAAACAGCGCACCTACTGTATCTGGTGTTAGTATCAGCCCATCCAATGCAGATGTCACAACCACACTTACATGCACATACAGTTTTTCAGACCCTGATAATGATGCGGATCAGTCAACCATAAACTGGTATGTGAATAGTGTTCAAGTTGGAACCGGCTCATCAATCTCATCTGGTTATGCGGGTGGAGATAGTGTGGAGTGTAGAGTTATTGCTAACGATGGTATAGTGAACGGAAACACGGTTACTTCTTCTTCCATAACAATACAAAATAGCGCACCTACCGTATCTGGTGTTGGCATCAGCCCGAATGGCGCTACATCTAGTGACATGCTTACATGCACATACAGTTTTTCAGACCCTGATAATGATGCGGATCAGTCAACCATAGAGTGGTACGTGAATGGTGCTTATGCCGGCTCAGGTTCGACGTTATCGTTAGGTTACTCTTCTGGAGACACTGTGGAGTGCAGAGTAACTGCTAACGATGGTTCCACAAATGGAAATGTTGCTTCTGATACTATTACCATACAATAACTTTGCAGACAGTAATTATAGGCCCTGGAATTACCGGAGATTAGATGTCTCGTTGGAATAATTGGTCAACAATAATTTGAATGAAGTACCTGTTTAGAAGGGGCCCCGCGCGAAATCTATTCTTCGCTTTCGGAATCGGCGGTTTTGGAACGTCTCTTCCAGATGAATAATGCAATGAGAGAGGCTATTATCATTAATCCTGCTATCTTGAGAAGGATTCCATCTGAACTGGGAACTGTTGTGTATTCGGGGGTAACCACCTCTACTTTCCCAATCGTGAATATGTCTAGCACATCACCATTATCATCATCATAGAATATGAACTGTATCGAATCCTTATCCAATAATTCCAATACACCATATCCATGGGTTGTCGATTCAAAGTGAGCAGACCATTCTGGGTTAGAGGAAGTTCCGGGGTAGAGGATCCTGCCACCAGTGCCAACCAACAGGTGAATCGGTGCCTCGGGCCTGAGGAAAGCATTGGTATCGGTTTGGTACGCAGTTTCTGAATCAACAGGGAATGTGCGCTCATAATTGTGGTCATGACCTGCAATTACGATGTCGACTTTTTGCTCGACTAATAACGATTCAACCGCATCCCTGAATTCGATTTCGCTACCATGGCCGCTCTCGGTTGAACTGTACATTGGGCGGTGGAACATAGTGATTAACCAAGGGTGGGATTCTCGGTCCAGATTAGCATTAACAAGGTCATTTTCCAACCATTCGTATTGCGGTGATTCCGCGGAATATTCATGCTCAGAGGAAATCGAAACTATATGGAACATCGAGAAATTAAAGCTGTACCAAAATTCTGAATCCGAGCCACTTGCATCGTAAGGCATATCGATTCGGCTAAGGTATGCTTGGAATCCACATCCTGCACAGCCATCCTGCTCCTCATTCTCATGGTTTCCAACTGCAAACATTGTAGGCACAGTAGAACTCAATGGCTCATAAAGCCGACCCCATTCATCCCACTCATCACCATTTACTTCATCCCAGAATCTAGTTCCGTCATATGCATAAGATAGGTCTCCAGAAAATAGGACGAGGTCTAGATTGTGACCTGCCATCGAAGATACAACATCCTCAGCAGCATTGGTCACGTCCATGTCTGCAACAATCCCAATACGTACTCTGGTATCATTTCCTGGCACTGTTGAAAAAGTACTGATTGAACTCCATCCACCTATACTATCTCCAACCCTGTAGTAATATTCTGTTGCAGGTAATAGCGAATTCATCGTGGCAGAATGAATTACTCCATCCCAGCCATCTGCACCATAGGTATGATTTGTTCCAATTTCAGTGAATGAAAGGTTATCATTTGTAAATCCCCACTCTACATCTCCATCAGTGTGGTCGGCAGTAATCCATGAAACGACCATTTCAGTTGAAGTTGAGGTAAGGGATAGTCGCACTTGTTCAGGCGAGTCACCTTCTACTTCAGCAATTGCTGAACAGAAAAATGCTGTTGAGACCAATAGAATAACAAAAATGAATGACTTCATCCGGTTTGTCATCGAGAAGGGGTAGGTGATGATGCCTTTCATAGTTGTGATTAGGATAATCGTCATCATTGGTTAACATCGTACTGTAACCCGAATGAATACATTCAGCCCCTCTCACAATCTTCAGAAATTAACCAATCATGAAGTCGTATCAAAAGCATTCATTTGAAATCACCGACCATTGAATAATGGTGTTCGCAAGATTCTATCGAATACACTTGAAATGGAATAACTGTTTTCATGGGTTTTGGTGGACCATTCTAGTCACTACGGACGAGCATCCACCACCTCGAACCTAATTGGCGGTTCACGCAGTATACGAAAACACCAGTTTGCAGAACTACATGACCACTAACATTGATGGTGCGAACGATGGTCGAAGTGTTATGGTCGAGATGCCAGTATTGGGAAGTCGGGTTAGAATCGAGGTAAATGGACCCGCTGGTTCAACATCCCATGAAGGGGTGGTATTACCTGGGGCTGCTGCAGATCACCTTACTATAAAATTGGTAAATGGATACAATGTGAGTTACCCTCTTTCGATGGTATCATCATTAGATGACCTAGAAGACCCTTTACCCAAATCTACATCACCAACTACAATCGAACAGAATTCAAAACTTCCAAGAGTGACCATAATCCACACTGGGGGAACTATCGCCTCCAAAGTCGACTATGCCACCGGTGCCGTAATTGCTAGATTTGAGCCTGAAGAGTTACTTTCAAGTGTTCCAGAGATTCTTGAAATTGCAAATATCAATGCGCTCAAACTCGGTAATATGTGGTCTGACGACATTCGACCCTTACACTGGAATCAGATGATTGAGGCATGTGAGGCCGCATTTGAATCGGGCTCGGCTGGGGTGGTGATCACTCATGGCACCGATACACTACACATCAGTGCTGCTGCACTATCTTTCGCATTTGCAGGAAAGGGTGGCAGGCCCGCAGGAAGAATCGTGTTCACAGGTTCGCAGCGGTCGTCGGATAGAGCATCATCAGATGCTACTGAGAATCTTATATCGGCTGTATATTGGGCGGCTAATGGGCCTCCAGTTACAGGTGAAGGTGATGCTGCAGTAATCGTAATGCATGCTGGTTCGGGTGACGGATTATGTGCTGTAAGCCCTGGAGTTTGTGCTAGAAAGATGCATTCGACTAGGCGCGATGCTTTTCAGACAGTAAATGGAGAAGTATTGGCTGAAATTACGATTTCGAGAGATGGCCTTAGTCACACTACTCGCATCGGCCCTCAAAACCGATTGCCTAATGTTGCTTCTAATTATGACCCAAGTATCAAAATCGCACAATTTATTGCAGGACCACACCTACATGGAGACCTATTGACTGCTGCAGAGTCGGCTGGATATTCTGCAATTATCATACATGGAACTGGACTAGGACACCTTCCTATCGAAAATTCAAATGGTGATGCTCCCGAAAATGAGGAATTATCAAAAATCATTCAATCATGTAGCATACCAGTCATCGTAGCTAACCAATGTATCAATGGGCCTGTAGATTTGAATGTATATTCAAAAGGTAGAAACCAACAGAAAATCGGCATACTGGGTCATGGTTCAACCTCTTCACCTGAGGCACTGTTAACCAAAGTACACTGGGCCTTATCCAATGGAATAGGTTTGCAAATACTCACTGAAAACGTCTGTGGCGAGAATGGTTCTTTACTGATGTCTTAACCGCTTCAATGAAGAACCGCAAAGGAGTGGAAGAAGATATGTCGGAGGATTCGAGCGACGCGCTCGAGGACTTGAGATACCGCCGCGAACAAACTCGTATTGGCGGTGGTCTGAAGCGCCAGGAGAGTATTAGACTCTCAGGTCGCGGTACAGCAAGAGATCGTATTCGGACTCTTCTCGATGAAGATTCGTTTGTTGAAATCGATACATTCCTAACCCACAGAACAACAGACCATGAGATGTTCATGCATGAAACTCTAGGAGACGGAGTAGTATGCGGGCATGGAACTGTTGGTGGTCGTAGAATCTATTGCTTCGCACAAGACTTCTCAGTTCACGGGGGTTCTATGGGCGAAATGCATGCTCGTAAAATCGCCAAAGTTGTTGAAATGGCTGAACGAACAAAGGTACCCCTCATTGGTATTTGGGACGGAGGAGGCCAGCGAGCACAAGATGGAATCGCTGCACTTGGAGGAACTGGTGAATTACTCGACAGATTGGTGCAATGCTCAGGCCGAATTCCAATGATTTCACTGGTTTTGGGGCCGGTGGTAGGTGTATCTGCACTTGGAGCAAGCCTTGCTGATTTTACAATACTTGGAAATGACCATGGCCAGTTATTCATGTCCTCACCTCTTGAAACCCCTGAATGTATTAGCGGAGAAATCGATGCTGCTGGCTTAGGTGGAGCTACACTTCATGCAAGTCGCTCTGGAATCGCATGCTTGATCGCAGACGATGAGGAAGAAGCATGCGCTCTTGCCATTGACATCATTGGTTTCCTTCCCGACCACAACATGGCTAGCCCACCGATTGAGCCAACCGCAGATGACCCAACTAGATTGAATCCAGAACTAACGACTCTTGTCCCTGATAACCCCAACAAACCATATGACATGGTCAAGATAATCGAAGAGATTGTAGATGATGGTCACTTTATGGAATTGTTCAATTTATATGCAGAGAATATCATTATCGGATTCGCAAGACTTGATGGGAAAACGATTGGTGTAGTCGCTAATCAGCCAAAGGTTCTAGCCGGTTGTTTGGACATTGATGCATCGGTAAAGGCTGCAAGATTCATTAGAACCTGTGATGCATTCAACATACCACTGGTCACATTAGAAGATGTTCCAGGATTCTTACCCGGTGTTGTTCAAGAGTGGGGTGGAATCATCAGGCATGGCGCTAAATTGCTATACGCATATGCTGAAGCGACCGTACCAAAGTTGACATTGGTGACTAGAAAGGCGTACGGCGGTGCTTATCTTGCCATGAGTTGTAAGCATCTGCAATCGGATTACAATATTGCTTGGCCAACTGCTGAAATTGCAGTCATGGGCGCAGAAGGTGCAGTGAATATCATTCACAGAAGAGAGATTGCTGCGGCAATTGATGATGAAAAGGAAAACACTCGCCTGCAATTAGTTGATGAATATAAATCTAAATTTGGCGACCCTTATGTTGCGGCACACAATGGCTGGCTCGATGACGTAATAGAACCAGAAGAAAGCCGATTAAGATTGATTAGAGCTCTACGTGTTTTATCTTCAAAACGTGAATGGTCACCACCAAAGAAACATGGTAATATTCCATTATGATCAATCCTTCCGAGATTGAATCATGTAGCCAACAAGCAGTATTACCAACAAACCAAGTCCAATTGGAAGAACCCAATAGCCGATAGCAACTTCAGATTCCGGATCATCTTGTAAAACTACTATTGACTTGACATCCACATCCTGACTAGCGGTGTTTGACCACTCTTGAGCATGGCTATCCCAAACTTTGGCCTCTACTGTGAATAACCCTACCTCTTTGGAAGTTAGGCGATAATCAGTAACACAGGTAAGAAGAATATCTCCTGTACATTCAGTTCCAGTATCTATTGACTCTCCTGCAAAGGTTACTGATTTCAGTAGCCCTACATCGCCATCCACATCAGAAATAGTCCACAGTACAGAGATTGAATCACCTACGACACTAACCGTTGAGATGCCAACAATTGGTAAATCCGGAACGGAATTGGTATTGATGATTAACGCCATAAGACTGAAATTTGTACCATCGCTTACATTCAATTCAAATTGGCTTATTCCAAACATATCAGGATTACCAGCAATTACTAATTCATTACCAGATAGTGATAAGCCTACAATATCGGAGAAACCAGTTACTTGGTAGATTAAGTCATCACCATCCACATCAATGGTATAATTTTGTAAGTTGAGAATTGTCACTTCATCTTCATTCATATCGATTTCGAGACTTGATTCACTAAATTGTATGATGTCATCAATAGGTGCTATATTGATTGGAACGAAGATGGAAATTTGCTCTGTCGTCCCATCCGACACATATAATTCCACTAATTCAGCACCGTTCCAGTGTGTATGCGGGTCGATTAGTATAGTGGCCATAGCCATATTTACTCTAAGCCCGGTGTATTCCCTAGCAAGTGTGACTTGGATTTGCTGGCCTTCTGGATCGCTGACAAAATCAGCAATATCTACCACAATACTCTCTCCATCTTCAACAGTTTGTTGTTGAGGGATGACTGAATGCTGCACAACTCTATCATCTACGGGTAAAACTGTAACATTGACTGTAAGGTTAGCCACATCATCCCCTGCTGCCAGAACTAGCTGCATTGCCATTGTACCATCCCATTCGGGAACATTCACATGGGTAATCGATAACTCAGACAAAGAATTGTTAATTTCCAATATGCTTTGATTATTATCAATAAATTGTGCATCAACGATTACAACTATTTCTCCATCGGGGTCATTTGCAAACAAATCTGGCGTTACAACTACAGATGAATGCTGGTCTAGAACAACTTCGGGTAACGGGTCGGTTATTTGCAGTGGCATCCCAATTCTTGTCACCATAATTTCAAGCCAATCTGAAAATGAATGGTCAGCAATTCTAAGTTCCACTATAGCTACCCCTGGCGATAACATCGAACCGTTGACAATACAAGATGCAATTCCATTTTGTAAATTGCCCAATACCTGATTTCCATTCGGTAAATGACATGAAACATTACCAAAGGCAGTTCCACCATTTCGTAAAGTGGCATTTGCTGATATTGTCACTGATTGATTTATCATAATCAATAGTGATTCACTAGATATATTTGACATATCATACAATCTAGAACGTGATAAATCTTCTTCGTAGTGAGAATCTGGGTCCGAAGTAACGCTTTTGTCTTCGCGATTAAATGCCGCTTGGTATGCCGAGTCATCTCCGCGCAAAGATAGATTAAGATAAGGAACAATATGGGCTAAAGCATGATTTTGTTGCCCCTCCCGCCCCATAGTAGAGTCGCCATCTGCTAACCTTTCAAAGAAAGTATCCGACTCTTGGTACCCCAAGTGATTTGCACCGAGTGGCTTCATTACTTGCCAGGCACCTGGCCAGTCTTCTAGGTAATTCAGTACGTTTTCATTTGCAGGAGCGATTTCATCAGTGGTTCCTGTCAAGAATAATGCCGAAGAAGGACTTGATAGTACTATATCCGATGTTTCAGATGTTGAAGCACCATCGAGCCCAAGTCCGAATAAACCATCGATTCCATACATACCGCTCTTCATAATTTCAGCAGCGAAATGAGCACCAGTGCCATGGCCTGAAAGAGATATGTGATTTAGTGCGAACATTCCTTCCCCACCTACAAGATTTAGAGAAGTACCATTATTCCATTCTATCAATTCAATCTCGATACTATTCCAATCAGAATCGACAACCAAAGTGATGTATCCCCATTTTGACAATCCATCTTGCAGCCAGATGTATTGGTCGACAGATTCACCATCATCTGGCATGAATACTACTACTGCAAACGGTCCATTTTGTGCCATGTTCGTGTCTTCACCATCTGAAACAGAGGGGTATGATAATCGATAGTTTCCAATTTTGGGGTTTGAATCTTCGACCCACCCTACAAAACCCGAGTTGATATTCTGAACAGGAAACTGTTCTGCCAAAGTTGTCGGGATTAACAAAATCGCAATAAGGAATAGTACTCTCTTCATCCCAGATGCACCTCCACTGCAACTAATCTGGTCATCAATAATGATAATGAAGGTAAATAATCAGTATATTTTGGAGCCCAAATACTAGCCCAAGAGTGAAGGTGCTGAGCACAGAGTAACCATCGGCCATCGGCAACTGAAGCCAAATGTTTGATACGGCTGTCGAAATCACCTTCCATCGGCTCGTATGTTACGATGATGTCCCCTTCACCATTGTCAAAATCAATTACAAAAGCGGGTTCATCATCACATAATACCCACGGGCCATCTTCCTCGAGAAGTCGATTGCCACCTAATTGTCTAATCCGGCCACCATTTTCACACCAAGATGCTGCGACAGAACGAGCGGTACCTCCGCCTCCTACAATACCTAGTACTCCGGTGAAAGGATGCCCGAATGCCTCAGCAACCAGCATCATTCCAGGCCCATCGGTAGAAGCGGCCCACCATGAGTGTCCATCCCAGCGCAAGGCATTTACTGACCGGATTTGCATTGCATTATCGACACATTGTACTGCAGCTGCAGATAATTGATGCTTGAGAGGTGTGGTTAATGAGAGCCAGACTTCTTCATTCCCTGGAGGTGGAGTCTCAAAATTGAGTTCCGGAAGTGGAGCATTTGGCAGCCTAGGATCTGCATCTACATGCTCCATGCTTGCTGTTACAGCCCTTTCAAGCAAAGTATTGGCACGGAATTTGCCCAATGGCGAGCCAACTAATTCCCAATCAGGAGGAGACGGTAAAGACCCAGCATATCCCCATGCCAAGGCATTCTCAACTCCATTGGTAGGAATTACAACTACACCTTTCAGGCCAGGAATCTCGACTCCCTCTGTACGAGAAATGTGTGAATGGACTAGTGCGGTTAGTACAGGGGAAAGAGAATGCCCGATGGGCTCACCTGCCACTCCGTGACGCACCTTCGCCATGTACTGAAGTAATGGTGGCAGTACTTGAATGAGCCTATATTTGGCTTGGAATGAATGATTCAAACCGGGGCAATGATGAACTATGCCGCCGTTATCGGCTACATATGGCAGCAGTTGCAGAGAGGGGGTCATTCATTTGGTTCATGATGGCTGTGACTCAAATTTGGCTTTCAATACAATTGTGGGAAGAAGTTAGTGGTGCCATTACTACATTATTCGGCACAAGCGCTGCTGCTTGTTTACTCCTAGGACTTGTAGTGTTTAGAAAGGAGCAGCGAGATCTGCTGCTTAATCCAATGGGGCATATGCAAAAAGAAGTGCACCAAGAGGCTATCGACAAGCAAGGGAAGGGCATTTGGTTTGGAGTTATTTTTTGGGTTTTTGCTCTTGTAATGGGTTCGGTAATTCTTTGAGTTGATTCATAATGGAAGATGGTTCTGAAGAACTATTCAATGGTTTTTGGCCATTCATGAAAAGAGTTCTTCTTTTATTCCTCCCATTATGGGTTTTCTTGATAGGTTGGTCTGCTGGATTGAACATTATTGTTACTGCGGTTTTAGCAGGTTCATCGGTTTCGATTGTGGCTATCTATGAAAAGATGAAAGTTAATCAAAATTAAATTCCTAAAATCAATAGTGTCATTAAGTAAAGCGTATAGGGAAGGATAGGGTCACCATGGGATTATTAGATTGGATTGCTGGCGCCTTAGGTGTATCTGCACCATCTGCAATCGAATTTGTATTTATTGCATGCGCATTTTTTGGCACAATATTCTTCATCCTAATGATGGCATTAATGCTAATTGGAGATATTTTTGGTGGTATAGTAGATTCCGCGTTTGGTGCTGATCTGCATATGGATTCATCTTTAGCAATGGAATTGTTCAGCATACAAGGTATTGCTGCAGCAATAATGATGTTTGGAATGACTGGCATGTTTGTTGTTGAATCTACTGACATGGAAGTTCTTGCTGTTGTAATTGGAGGAATGTCCGCTGGTGGCTCACTTTACATGGTTAAAAATTTGATGAAAGGAATAACTAATCTACAGGCTGATGGAACTATGAAACATAGTGATGCTATCGGTGAGACTGGTCAAGTTTATTCACGTATTCGAAAGAATAGCACTGGTGAAATCCAAGTCAGCGTAGATGGGACTCTGCGCACACTTGAAGCCCGTGCTAAAGACAAAAACCAACATATTCAAACTGGCGAACTTATCAAAGTCGTCGATGTAATTGGTGCAACAATGGTTGTTGAACCACTAAATGATGGTGACGAAATAGTCACTGAAGAAGAATGAGGTGTTGTAAAATGGAAGATGGTGCGGCTTTTTGGCTAACGGCGATAGGTTTTGGATTGATTTTAGTTTTGGCTTTTGTAATATTTCTAGTAATTACTAGATACAAGCGATGTGCCTCTGACGAAATTTTGGTTGTATATGGAAAGGTTCGCGGAGGTAGAGCATCACGTTGTATCCATGGTGGTGCAGTGATGGTATGGCCGTTGATTCAGGATTGGAAGAAATTAAGTCTGATTCCGATGACCATCAATATCCCTCTAACTGGGGCTCTTTCACAAGAGAACATCAGAATCAACGTACCTTCTACGTTCACAGTAGGTGTCAGTACAGACCCTACAATCATGAACAATGCTGCAGAACGCCTACTACACCTGACCCCTATGCAGATTGAAGCAATGGCTTCTGAGATTATTTTCGGTCAACTTCGTCTAACTGTTGCTTCGCTAACAATCAGACAGATCAATTCCGACCGTGAACTATTCTTTGAGTCCATCCGTGACAACGTCGGCCACGAACTTAACAAGTTAGGACTTAACCTAATCAACGTTAACATCACTGACATTACCGATGATTCTGACTTCATCGAGAGTATTGGACAGAAGGCTGCTGCAGGTGCTGTAAACGCTGCAAAGAAAGATGTTGCAGCTGCAGACCGTGATGGTGCAATCGGACAAGCAGAAGCGTACAGTACCCGTGATATTCAAGTTGCTGAGAATGTTGCTGCTGCTGAGAAAGGAAAGAAGGCTGCTGTTACAGATCAACGTAAAGAAGTCGCTATCCTTGAAGCAGATGCTATTGAAGGAGAAAACACCTCCAAGGGTAGTATCGCAGAATACAACGCAAGCTTAGCTGAGAAAGAGGCTGAAGCAATGCGTCGTTCTGAAGTTGCTCGAAGAGTTGCAGAAATGGAAGTTCAGAAAGCTCAGTATCTACTCGAACAAGAGAGACTCAAGGCTGAAGAAATTGTACGTGAAGAGATAGCGAAGATTCAGATTGAGATTGCTGCAGAAGCAGAAGCAGAACGCCTACGCCGTATCGCTAGTGGAGAAGCAGATGCTATCCTAGCCAAATACAAGGCTGAAGCGGAAGGTATCCAAGCGGTACTTGAAGCAAAGGCTACTGGATACTCGAAACTGGTTACAAGTGCAGGCGGAGACGCCAAATCTGCTGCAACCCTATTGATGGTTGAGAAGATAGAGAACATCGTCTCACGCCAGGTAGAAGCGATTTCTAACCTCAAGATTGACAAGATTACAGTCTGGGATTCAGCAGGTGGTGGCAAGGGAGAAGGATCCACTGCCAACTTCGTTTCAAGTCTAATCCACGCATTGCCTCCTGTGCATGATGTGGCCAAGATGGCAGGTGTTGACCTGCCGGATTACTTGGGAAGTTTGAAGGAGGAATGAAATCGGCTTTAGCGGTCCCTAAGGGGACCGTGGTTTCAAGAACCCTCGAATGCGCCAAGTGTTTATGCAGAGCGACCTCAAGATTGCGAGAGCCGCAGAAATGGAAGACATATCAGCCATAGCTTGGAAACTTGGCATAGGTGATAACGAACTCATGCCAATGGGCCGTGGTAAAGCGAAAATCTCCTGGAATGCACTGAAAGAACGACTATCTAGACCTCAAGGTTCACTTATCTTAGTGACCAGTGTAAATCCAACTCCATTTGGCGAAGGAAAGACCGTGACTACAATTGGGCTTACTCAAGCCCTAAATCGAATAGGAAAGCGCGCAACATGTGTAATTCGTGAACCATCTATGGGGCCAGTATTTGGAATAAAAGGCGGAGCCGCTGGTGGCGGATATTCACAAGTATTGCCAATGGAAGACATCAATCTACATTTCACAGGCGACCTTCATGCTGTGACCAGTTCGCACAACCTTCTTTCTTCAATGATCGATAACCACCTGAAACATGGCAATGATGAAAATATAGATTCTACTAGAATTATCTGGCCAAGAGTTGTTGACCTGAACGATAGGGCTGTTCGAAACATTACTATTGGCCTAGGTGGTCCAGCAAATGGTGTTGTTCGAGAAGATAGAGTCGACATTACCGCTGCTAGTGAAGTTATGGCAATCCTAGTTCTTGCCGCTGATTATGCTGACTTGAGAAGAAGACTTGGTGAAATCATAATCGGACAAAGAGCTGACGGTTCACCGGTTAAGGCAGAAGATATTGGTGCAGCAGGAGCGATGTGCCTATTGTTACGTGATGCATTCCTACCCAATATCGTACAGACTATCGAAGGGGACCCTGCATTTATTCATGGTGGACCATTCGCAAATATAGCCCATGGTAATTCATCAATTATTGCAGACAGACTTGCCCTCGGTGCTGCGGATTTCGTAGTTACAGAAGCCGGGTTTGGTTCAGACATGGGTGCAGAGAAATTCATGCATATCAAAGCCGCAAGTTCCGGTAAATCACCGGACTGCGTTGTTATGAACGTCACGGTTCGTTCAATGAAATTACATGGTGGGGCATTTGGTGCTCGCGCTGCACGTCGCCCATCCAAAGAAGAAATCGAGACTGAATCTGTTGAAGCGGTAAGAACTGGAGCACAGAGTAATCTCGATAGACACATCAAAAATATGTCGATGTTTGGAATGCCAGTGATAGTGTCGGTCAACAGATTCGCAAGTGATACCGATGCTGAACTACAATGTTTGATCGAATGTGCTCGTGCCTCAGGTGCTTCGGATGTATGCCTTACCGAAGTCCATGCCAAAGGTGGTGCAGGCGGTGCAGATTTAGCCAAGGCTGTAGTTTCATCTTGCCAAGACCACATTGCTGCAGGGCGTCCATTTACACCTCTTTTCAACAAAGAGACTCCCGTTGAAGAGAAGGCACTGCGGATTGCCACCAGATTATATGGCGCTGATGGGATCAATATTCAAGCTAAGGCAGACCGCCAACTCAAGCAAATCCAATCTTGGGGCTATGGCAACCTTCCAGTTTGTATGGCAAAGACACAGTATTCCTTCAGCCATGATGCAAACTTGCTAGGAGCGCCGACGGGATTCGAAATTCCGATTCGTGAATTCAGGCTGAACTCTGGTGCTGGTTTCATAGTTGCAGTTCTTGGTGAAATAATGACAATGCCAGGATTACCTAAGCGCCCTGCTGCTGCAGACATGGATATGGATGAGGATGGAAACCTTCTCGGCGTCTTTGGGTGAAGTATAATGCAAGTCTTGAAACGAGATTTTGGCCTGTATCGGCTTCGTATTGATTGCGAAGATGACCTATGGACATTAGCTCGTCTTTGTGTGAAGGGGCGAAGCATAGGAATGCTTGGTGAAAGACGTGACCAAACTACTGCTGGACAGGAAGGTGGACGGGCAAAACCTGCTGAAAGGAAGAAAATGTGGATTAAATTAGCAATCAAATCAAATGAATTTCAAACATTTGCTGACTCTTTACGGGTCCATGGAATTATTGAGGAAGCTCAATTCGACCTAGGGAGCCACCACACCCATCTTGTCGCAGTACGAGATGATGTTGAACTCACTGCAAATAGTGAGTTTCCATTAGTAGATAAAGACCTAATCAGGCAAGCCTGCACTGATAGTGGGAGAGCCAAAGTTGTAATTTTGGTTGTTGAATCTGATGAAGTGATATTGTTCGAGGTTAGTAGCAGAGGCATTCGAGAAGTATCCACATGGACTATGCGTGGTGGTGGAAAGTATACTGGCGCCAAAGTTAGTGAAGGCGTTTCAAAATCATTCTTCGAAAAAATTGCAAATGAATCAAATGATTCAATTCCCGAAGGTACACCTATTGTGATATGTGGTCCTGGCCATGCTAGAGAGAAACTAGCACCTCAGATTAATGGTGCAAAGAAATTGGTTGCCACAAGTATGGGTGGAAGGGGGGCTGCTAACGAGGTTATCAGTGAAGGTTTGGCAGGAGACGTGCTATCGGAACATGCTGTTGTCAAAGAAACCGCCCTGCTAGAAGAAGCCTGGAAACGGATTTCAATTGATGGGCCTGTCGCATATGGCCGAGAGATGATTGAGAAATCATTGAATGAAGGGGCCATTGAAACTCTACTTGTCAGTGCTGATTTATTGCGAGAATCCGATTGGGAATCAATTGTAGCCAATTTAAGCGATATCGGTGCTGTATTAGTTCAATGTTCAACCGACCATGATGCCGGACAACAATTGCTCGGCATGGGTGGCGCTGTTGCCCTTTTGAGATTCAAGGTGTGAACCATGCAGTACAGATGGTTTCACGAAATCAAGGGCGATTTACGCCAAGAAATGAAGGGGCTGAGATGGTTGCTAATTCGCAAACAGGACCTCCCTAGTGCAACTGCAGCATGGATGTTTGCCGAATTAGATGGAACACTTATTGCAGTAGAACATCGAGATGAAAAATTCGAATCTGGCATTCATAATAGAGCGATACATCTGCTACTTGTCGATGATGGCAATGGCATTACTGGTATCACAAAGGTCGTGACTGAAGGCACTCTAGAAGAGCACCTCTGGTAATCAAGCGAATGGAATAGAGATTGACTTGTTAGTCCCCAAATTCACTATCGTCAACATACATGGCTTCGGCTGGAATCCCAACATCCTCTGGTAAGATGTTTGATCTTGCCAAGTTGAAGAGCAAACCAAAGTCGTACCTCTAAAATCAGTGCAAGCATGGCCATGGACGTGACCTGTAACAAATATATCGGGGACTTCTCTGATGACTAAACCATCCTCTGGTTCAGGTGAAAGTGGGGTTTTACCGCCCCATTGAGGGGCTAAGTGGCGACGGCGGAGCATTTGCCGCATTGCTTCAACAGGGTCTTTGTATGTCACATTTCGTAGACCTGCAACGAAATCGTCAATCGATTTACCATGGTAGGATAGTAACCTTACACCATCGAGACT
>Ga0315324_10000147_pt1 | contig 26172 bp, 22 predicted proteins | sample M150021515metaG_FD_203919 | JGI IMG/M metagenome (GOLD analysis project Ga0315324, IMG submission 203919) | Ammonia-oxidizing marine archaeal communities from Monterey Bay, California, United States - M1 500m 21515 | ecosystem: Environmental > Aquatic > Marine > Intertidal zone | place: USA...
CTTCGGAGTCACGCCGTCGGCGATGGCCCGGTCCTGCCAGTACACCGGGCGGTGATTCGCACGGAACGGGAACCGGTAGCGCAGCACGCCGCGGATGCGGACGAACTCGATACCGACCATGTCGATCGTCTCGTTGGACCAGCGCCGGGTTCGGATGAGCCGGTCGCAGTACTCGCCGGAGAACTTCACCCGCTCAGCTGCCTCGAACGATTCGGTCACCGGCCGATCCATCGGGACAGGCTTCGCCGGCTTCGGACGTGACAGCGCCGGCCGGTCCTCGAGCCGAGCGCCACAGCGTTCCCCGAGCCACTGGATCGCCGCGGGGACGCTCATGCCCTGGAAGCGGACCAGCACGTCGATCGGCCCGGAGCCCTCGACGCCGCACCCGAAGCACTTCCACTTCGCCGAGTCCGAGCGTTTCGACACGCAGAACGACGGCGTGCGGTCGTCATGCGTCGGCGACAAGCACCGGAACACGAACCAAGACGCGTTGGGCCTCCCCTCGCCGTCTGACAGCTCCCTCACGAGCTCCGCGAGGTCGGTGCGTGCCACCACGTCGTCACGATCGAAGCGCTGCCTACCGGACGCCTCACGGCCGGACGGGTTGCGGCTACCGCGTCCAACGCTGCGGGTAGAATGACAGTCAATTCCAGATGGGTTACGGCCGTCCCCAGCGGGCGGCCGTTGCTCGTTTTCGGTCACGATGACGCACCCCCAACCGGAATGCGCGGAGACTGGAGCCATTCGTTAAGTTCCCTGAGCCCACAGCGGGGATCGCTTGGCGTACGTCCTGGCGACGCCGTCTGTACAAAATGATGCCGGTCCGTAAAAGACATCACGGCCGTCCCCACGTTCTTACCGAAATCACGGGGCGGTCGTTATGCGTTCGGGCGAGTGTCGCCGCAATCGCGGCAATGACGGTCTGGTCCACCACGACAGGTGGAAGCTTCTGCTCTCGTCGGGAACGCTCGGTCAACTCAAGACCGGTCACAATTCGATCCCAAGCGACTCAAAGCCGTTCGAAAGACAGCGGTCAACCTCGAGCGTTCGGAGCGTGACCTGCGACCGTTTATGGCCACTACCGAGGCCGGCGTATGACTTGGTCATGCAGGTTCACGGTTCTGCTCTAGCCAAGACGTGATGTCCTCAGGCAGAAACCGGAGTCTGCGTCCGATCCGTATTGCTCGTGGGCCATTACCGCGATGCCGCATCGAATGCACAGCATTGACAGTGATCCCCAATTGTTCAGCGAGTTGGACGATGGTGATTGTCTTGGTGAGGTCCGGCACGGCGGGTCCTTTCTGACGCACTCAGGGGTGCCATCCCATTGTCAGAAGATCCACCATGACTTGCAACCCCTTTCGGTATTCCACTACCTTTATCAGGTATGCCACCACAATTAGAAGAAGTAATCGCCACCCAACTCGTCGAGGCTCGACGGCTCGCTAACCACTCGCAAGTCAGCCTCGCTGAGGAACTGGAAAGCTTCGGAGAGAAGATCCATGCCACAACAGTGGCAAAGGTCGAACAGGGAGACAGGCAACTCAAGGCCGTCGAGTTAGTCCGATGGGCCACAGCTCTTAACGTTCGACCATCGGTCATCCTCTGCCCCCTTGACCCAAACGAGGAAATCGAAGTTTTCCCTGGCTGGCCAGCGAAGTCTCGAACCGTTCGACAGTTCGTCGAGGGCCGGTACCCGCTCAGCGCCTGGCCTCATCGGCCAGTCGAACCGGCCTACTTTTCTCGCGTGTCCGATGACGTTGCTAATGGCAACCGCTACCCGATGATGGCGACAGTAACGGGACTAGGTGAGGCTCTTCAGACCGCATTGTGGGGCAACAACGAGACGAAGGTCGAAGAGATTCTTGAGATGATTATCAAACAATGTGAACTAGCGCTCAGCTCATACAAAGTGGGCCTCCAAGCCTATCCAGGAGCCGACGCATGAGCGGATCCGTAAAGCAGGTCGGAACATTCAAGCGAACCGGGAAACCGCGGTGGATCGCCCGGTATCGCGGAGCCGATCGCCAAGAACGACAGAAAGCGTTCCGCCGAAAGATCGATGCCGAAGGATGGTTGCGAGACCGCCAGGCCGAAATCACAACCGGGGCTTGGATCCCACCCGAGCGAGCCCGCCGCTTGTTCAAGAGCGTTGCCGCCGAATGGCTCGACAGTCACACCGGTAAACCATCTACGGTCGCCGGATACCGATCGATACTCAGTTGCCAACTACTGGAGAAATTCGGCTCACGCCAGATCGGATCGATCGAGCGGTACGAGATTCGGCGGTTCATCTCGGATCTCTCAAAGACCGAACTCTCCGCCAACAGTGTCCGCAATGTGCTCAACGTCATCAAGGGCATTTGCAGTCATGCCGTCGAGACTGGAGCTCTCCGCTCGTCACCAGCAGCCGGGTTGGCCGCGCCGCGTGGAGAACGCCGCGAGATGGTCGTCGCTACTGACTCCCAGATTGCCAAGATCGCCGATCGAGTCCCCGCTCACTATCGGGTTCTAATCTTCGCCGCCGCATACACCGGCCTTCGGGCTGGCGAACTCGCAGCGCTGCGCGTCGGAGACCTTGACCTGATGCGTGGTCGCATCCATGTCCGTCGGGCCGTGGCTGAGGTTCACGGCAGAATGGAGACTGGCCCACCCAAGTCCGGGAAAGAGCGGACAGTGTCGGTCCCGCCGTTCTTGCAAAACATGTTGACAACACAAGTCGCCGCCGCGGCCAAGGACCCAGAGGCACTGGTATTCACCACAAAAGACGGTGCTCAAATACGGATCTCGAACTTCTACCCTCGCCTGTTTCGGCCGGCTGCGGACGCCGTCGGCCTCGAGACCCTGAGGTTCCATGACCTGCGCCACACCTGTGTTGCGTTTCTCATTGCTTCCGGCGCACATCCAAGGGCGATCATGGAACGGCTCGGCCACTCATCCATCACCGTAACGATGGATGTTTACGGCCACCTACTCCCCTCCCTCGACGACGAACTGACCGATGCCCTCGAGACCCGATTCCGAAACGCCTCGTGAGAAGCCCTGACTAAACGCCATGCGGGCATTTTGCGGGCACTTTCGGAATAGAGCTGATATTTACAAATACCGAAAACGGCGAGAATCCCTGCCGTAGCAGGGATTCTCAGGGGTCGGGCTGAGAGGATTTGAACCTCCGACCTTCGGTCCCCCAGACCGACGCGCTAACCAAGCTGCGCCACAGCCCGTGAGCCAGCGATGGTATCGCACCGGCACCAGCCTCCCACCCGGCAGGACCGATCTCGATACGGGCGTTCCGTGAACAGCCCGGTCCGACGTTAGAAGAGCAGTAAGACGCCTTGAAATGCTCGCCAAAGAAGATACGCGCCTGCTACGGCGACCCCTACCCAGAAGTGCCACGGGGTCTTGTACACGATGGGTTCGTGTTCGATGCCAGGGGTGCCTTCGAGGGTTTCGCCACAGTCGGGGCAAGCGCCGTCAGCGCCGACCGACGTCGGGGTCCAGTTCTTCTCGCAGGGGTCGCACCATGGCACGGATCGAGGCTAGAGCTGCACGTACCGATCTGTGCGTGAGCGACACAAAGTGTCGCGAACTCGCCGCGAGTTTTAATCTCGACGGATAGCCATGATGGCGGTGTCATCGTCGATCACTCCACCGGCGTGATCCTTGGCCTCGTCGAGGAGGGCTTTGCAGAGCACGTCGGGCGGTGCGTTGAGTTCACGTTCGGCCGTCTTGATGATGCGGTCTTCGCCGAACATCGAGCCTCCCTCGCGGGCTTCGGCAAGACCATCGGTGTACATGACGACAAGGTCACCTGACTCCATCGCTATCTCACGGGAGAAGTACGACCCGTTCGGATCGAGCATCAGAAGCGGTCCGGTGGAACGCAGAGGCACGACACCATCCTCCTTGAAGAGGAAGAGCGCCGGGTGGCCGGCGGAGGCGTAGCGCAACGTGCCTGCCTCGGTGTCGAAGACGACGACAGCGGCAGAGATAAATTCTTCGTCACGGTCAGAAGAAGCGAGCTGCTCGTTGAGCTCTTCGAACGCTTGGGCAGGATCACGGAACTGCCGGAGAAAAACGCGAAGCAAGTACTTTGCTTGAAATGCCGTGATCGATGACTCGATGCCGTGACCGGCAACATCGCCGATCACTGCTGCGACACGAGTGGGACCAACACGGTGGAAGTCGAAGAAGTCGCCAGCCATGAGGCCTGAGCCGGCCTGATAGACACGACCGGTCTCGAAACCGGAGAAGTCGGGGATCTCCTCGGGAGCGAGGCGTGCGGCCCATGCCTTCGGCGCGAGCTGTTCTTGCTCAAGGGCTTCACCCGCGCGACGTTCGAGGTCGTAGCGGTTTCGTGCCATTCGTGCTTCGCGCACAGAGAGGCGGGCCCACCAGAGTGAGGCGAAGGCCGGGAGAAGGATGACGCCGAAAACAGCCATCGACTCAGCAGTGTTAAGGAACGCAGCGATCCCTGCCGCAGGCGCGATCAGGCCGTAAAGAATCGCATCATGGGACTCTTTGCGGTACGCCGCGAAGGCGAGCGAATGAGCTTCGATGTCGGTGGATGGGTCTGCCTCGACGAGACGGACCACGCGATGGCGTAGCCGAGCGGAGCGGACATAGACCGCGGCGGCAGCAGAGCTGACCACGGCGATAAGGATGAGTAGGTAAACAGACACCGTGTTCTCCTCCCTGGAGATATCGGTTTAAGAATGCTAGCGGGGTATGACAGCGCGACCCATCGCGGGTCCCGGAATTAGCCAAATGGCCGATTAGTCGTTACGGCGTCGTACTCGCAGCTTGATTGGTGTGGCGCCAAGGTCAAACGCCTCACGAAGTGAGCGTTCCAGATAGCGCATATATGTGCTCGGCAGTTCGCGGTTGGCAAACAAGGTAAATGTCGGCGGGTCGGTAGCGCCCTGGGTGGCGTACATGACTTTCGCCCCGTGCGGTGCGGGCTGAGAGGACTGAGCGGCGCGGATGATCTGGTTGACCTGGCGGGTCGGGATACGGGTCCGGTACGCGCCGACGGCCTCCTGCAGCGTCGGCCAGAGGCGATTCACGCCCTTGCCGCTCAGTGCAGAAATTCGCAGCACACTGGGCTCGCCGAGGAAGCTAAGCTTTCGCTCAACATCTTCACCAATCTTGAGGCGAGCCTCCGTGCCGAGTAGTTCCCACTTGTTGAGCAGAATGACGATCGGGCAGCCAGCGGCGTCTACACGCTCAGCGAGACGCTGATCTTGATGGGTGACGCCGATGGTGGCATCGATCACGAGCAGCGCCACATCGCTGTCGTCAACCGCCTTTAGCGCACGAACGAGCGAGTAGTACTCGGTGTCCTCATCGATCCTGGCCTTGCGGCGCATGCCGGCCGTGTCGACGAAGCGAATCGGGCCGGTGATGGTCTCCACGATTGTGTCGATGGCATCGCGGGTGGTACCGGGACGATCGTGCACAACGGCACGCTCCTCGCCGATCAAGCGGTTGAACAGAGTGGACTTGCCAACGTTCGGGCGGCCAACAAGCGTGACGGAGAACAGTTGCGGATCGTCCGATACCTGTTCAACCAGCTCGCCGTCGCTGCCGTCGGGCAGAAGCTCAATCAGAGCGTCGAGCAGGTCGCCGGTTCCCTTGCCGTGCAGGGCAGAAACGGGAAATGGCTCACCCAGGCCGAGTCCCATGAATTCCCAGATCGAGATCTCGTGTGACTTGTCGTCGACCTTGTTGGCCACGACAATGACATGCATGTCGAGCCGTCGTATCAGGAGCCCGATCCGCTCGTCTTCCGGCGTTACACCCACGGTGCTGTCGACTACCAGCATGACGACATCGGCGTCCGCCATGGCTTGAACAGACTGGGCCGAAACTTTTTCGTCGAGATCATCGCCGTCGGCAATCCAACCGCCGGTGTCGAGCAGGGTGAAGTTGTGACCCAACCACTCGGCGTCGACGGCCTTTCGGTCGCGGGTGACGCCGGGGCGCTCTTCAACGATCGCCTCGCGGCGACCGAGGATGCGGTTGACAAGGGTGGACTTGCCGACGTTGGGACGGCCGACAATCGCTACAACTGGCAGGCTCATCGTCGCTCCAAAGCGGTTCGTAAGGCGGCACCGTCGGTGGAGATCACCTCGACCGGTCGCGGAAGTTCGTCGACCGACATGCCGTCGAGGAAAACTCCTCGACTCAAACAAACGTCAGGAAGAAGATACCGGTGCCCTTCGGGTTCCGCGGCAAGGACCCGGGCGATATCTTCACCGACCATCAACCCGGTGACGCCGATGTTGCCACCAAAGAAGTCGTTTGGAACCGCAAGCACCCGGGCGTCGTCTCGTCCGCTGGCCTCAATGAGAGGCGCCACGACCGGTGCGCCGAGGGTGCCGGTAAGCACTGCGATCGGAACTGAAGGGCGTGGAAGCAGCGTGACGGGCGTGGAAACCGGCTCGTCCACGGGCTCGGCGCCTACTGAGACAACACTGGCAGGCGAATCGATCCGTGGCGCCCGGTAGCCGTCGGCGGGTGCGCCGTCTACCCAAGCAAAAAACCCTGCACGGGGGCCAGTGGGCTCGGTGACTGACGGGTCGTAGAACTCGGCTTCAAGGGTGCGGGCCATACCGATCCCATCCTCGTGCATGGGGAATCCGTCGTAGCTGTCCGCGTCGGGGAAGGGCCGCTCAGCCATCAGGTAGTACTCGTCGGCGGCATACACGAGTCGTCGGCCGACGGTGGCGAGGAATGTCTCCTGCCACTCGGCCACGAGATCGACCACCCGCTGTGCTTCAGACACCGTGTGCTCCCGCATCCGGGGCTGCTTGGAGAACTTGGAGATCCCGAGCGGCACCACGCAGATGGTGGTGAGTTCGGGGAATCGCTCGAGGACGCCGACAAGAGTGTCGTCGAGAACGTCGGCGTCGTTCACCCCAGGACACACCACGATCTGACCATGAACTTCGATGTCATGGTCGAGAAGGGCCCGAAGCCAGCGCAACGAAACCGCACCACGACGATTTTTCAAGATGTCGGCGCGGATCTCAGGGTCGGTGGCATGGATCGAGACGTTGAGCGGCGACAGTCGCTCGGTGATGACCCTCTCAAGGTCGAGTTCGGTAAATCGGGTGAGCGTGGTGAAGTTCCCATAAAGGAACGACAACCGATAGTCGTCGTCCTTGAGGTAAAGGGAGCGGCGCATCCCTTTGGGCAGTTGATGAATGAAGCAGAACTCACAATGGTTGTCGCAGGTCTGCACCTTGTCGAACAGTGCAGCATGGACTTCGGCGCCAAGGGGCTCGCCACCATTCTTGGTCACAACCACATCGAACCGCGTGTCGTCACGCTGCACGACCAGGTCGATCTCCGGCTCATCGGTGAGGATCTGCCAGCGAATCACGTCGCGCGGGATCTCGCCGGCGATAGCAAGAATCTCATCGCCAGGTTGGAGACCCGCTCGCTCGGCGGGCGATGACGGCTCGATCGCCACGACACGCGGAGAGGACATCTCTTTAGGCTACCGCGCTGCCGTAGACGGTCCGCGTGACGATTCAATGCCCCCGGTTGCACATACATCTATTTCATGTATTCTCATGTTGTATGAAATGTTGTGAACCAACTAACGCTACGGCCAGCCAGCCATGAGCGGTATCACCGTTTCTCGGCGCGGTGATCGCATCGTCGCCATCAAGGAGGCAGTAAGCGGCTCCGAGCGAGCGGCGCGCCTACTCCTCGAGGCTGAGGTGCTCCAGCGGGTCAGCCATCCCGGCGTGGCGGAGTACGTCGAGCACCAGACCGATCCGGTTATCCAACTCGTCACCATGTTCGCGGGCACCGACACTTGGGAGCGGCAACCGCCTGCAGGGCTCAAGGCGGTACGAGCCCTGGCTGTGGTTGCCTCGGTACTGGCCGATCTGCACGAGGCCAAGATCGCGCACGGCGAGCTAGTGGCTGCCCACATCATTCGCGGATCGGACCAACGCCCCGTTCTCTGCGGTTTCGGCCGGAGCACTCCCCTGTCACCCGAGTCCGAGTCAGCAGACCTCAACGCTCTCGCGACCTTGCTCGATGACATGACCGAGGCTCTCAACGACGAGCAGCGAACTCACGTCGGCGCCATCAGTACAGATCTTCGCCGCGACTCCCTCTCAGCTCGCGGTGCCACCGGTCGCCTTGATGCGCTCCTGTCGAACGAAACACCCGCGACTCCTGCGAGACAGTTGAGCAGAGGTGTTCTTGCTCTCGTCGCTGCTGCGAGTCTTGGTGTCGGTGCCATCGCTCTCGCGTCGACGACCGGCGGCAGCGCAGCACCCCCGTTCAGCGCCCTCCCGTCGACAACGAAAATGCCCGTAGCGACGTCTCTTGTTTACACCACCACCGCCACTGTCCTGGTCCCGCCGGCGGCCGGCGCTCCAACGCTTGTCAACCAGGGACGACGATACGCACTCGGACAGCCCGGCGATGTGGCCATCGTCGGCGACTGGGACTGCGACGGCACTAAGACGCCCGCATTGCTGCGACCTAGCACCGGGGAGATCGCTGTCTTCAGCGACTGGCCCGCGCCAAAAGATGGTATTGCCGCTCAGCACGTCCTTGTCGTCGATGGGGCCCGCTCGCTCGAGATCGACGATCAAGACGCCTGCATCGTGCTGCGTGTTCGCACCGCCAACGGATCCGTCCTCATTCCACTGGAGTCCATATGAAACACCACTCACCTCCTACCATCCCTGTCCGCACGGGCGTTGCAGTCACGCTGAGCGCGTCGGCTGCGATCGCCATTCTGGCGACGCTGCCACTCGCCTCACCCCCGGCCGATCCGACACGTGTTGTCGACTGGTGGAGCCAGGCCGGCACTGCCCAAGGCGCCGTCGCCCTGGTGCGAATTGCAGGAATCGCCGCCGCCACCTATGTGGCTGTCGTGGGGGGACTGGTCACGTTGTCAGCTCTCGCCCGCCTCCCCCGACTCGCACGCACCATGGCGCGCGGATTGCCAACCGGGATTCAACGATCACTGGCCGGTGCCACCATCGCCGCTAGCACCCTCTCCCCTAGCTTTGCTGCAGCCACCCACGCCGACCCACCACCGACGCCGATCGTGTTGTTCGACATCGGCCCCGCCGATCCGGGGCCAGCGATTATGCCCGATGACCCGACGGATACGACACCCGTCGTCGACCGCGTGCCTAGCGCAGCCGACTCGCCCAACGCCACGGAAGACGCGCCACACACCACCAATACGTGGACGGTGCAGCGGGGCGACCACCTTTGGAGCATCGCCAAAGCCACACTGACTGATCGCTCCACAGACGGCGAAACACCGTCAGAACGACAGGTGGCGCGCTACTGGCAACGACTTATCGCCGGAAATCGTGGCGCAATAGGGGCTGACCCCGATTTGATCCACCCCGGAATCACGCTTGTGCTGCCCCCGGCGTGAACGCTTAGGGAGAGTAGCGGAGACCGAGCGTGTTGAGGCGTGGCCCTACGCTCTCAATGCCGGTACCCAGAATGGCAGCCAGGGCCTGAACATCATTTTGACGAATCGTGAGCATACGACCGTTGAAGTCTTGGCGCTGCACCTGGATCATCGTCAAGTAGCGGCCGAGCATCTCGCTCTCAGGACCGGACAGGGCTTCGATCTTGGTGAGATCGATGGTGATCGACTCACCTTCGCGGAGCGACGAACGTTCGGCGAGATCGATGATCGGGTCGCCCTCTGGCGACACACCAAAGCTTGAACCAGAGTCAGCCGGGAGCAACTGATCGACCGGCACGTTGTAGAAGCGCGCTAGTCGTTGGAGTCGAGGCACCGAGATCGCCCGCTCACCACGCTCATAGGCACCCAAAACCGATGCTTTGAATTCCTGCTTTGAGGACGATTCGACTTCCTGCAGCGACAGGCGCTTCTGGCGCCGGATCGCACGAAGACGTTCTCCAACCCGCCTGCTGTACTCCTGCGTCATGTTGATTTCTGACACTCGTCTACCTCTTGGTTGGGCTTCTCTGCCACTGCGATACCACGTCTAGCGACGGCCTGGTGACTTACCGTGGCTGAAGCGTAGGTCAAATTACCCGGAGCTTTCAACCATCGAACGAATGCCCTGAAACTCGTCGCGAAGCCCGGTGTTCGCGTTGCACTTGTTGTCCAACTAGTGCGAACGACTTGCGACCAGGACGACGCCGGCACAGATCGCCGCTGTCTCTGCTCGAAGCACGGCATCCGACAGTGCGATTCGGGGAATCGAGGCGCCCCGTTCGTCGTCATCCCATCCACCCTCGGGGCCGATGAGCAGTGTCGTCTGTCCATTGACAGGCGCTCCCCCTATATCGGCCATGGCGGCGCCACCAAGTTCAACAACCCCGGCAAAGTCGGTTACGTCGTGCACGGTTGGGATCCACGCACGGCGACACTGCATCACGGCTTCACGAGCGACACGGGAAAGACGCTCTGCATTGCGCGCAGCTTTGCTGGCATCCCAACGCACCACTGACCTCGCCGCGACGAACGGCCAGATGTCGTCAACACCGAGTTCAGTCAACTTCTGCACGACCAATTCGGGGCGGCCACCCTTGATCAAGGCAAACGCCACGCCGAGTCGAGGGGCGGGCGGGGCAACCTGACAGCGCTCCCCGACGGGCGTCGGCATCGAACCCCAATGAAACGGTTGCCAGCCACCGCGACCATCTCCGATCGTGAGTGGGTCACCGTCCCGCACCCGCAATACGCGGTCGAGATGATGGCGGTCGTCAGCGCAGATGTCGAGAACGTCGAGGTCATCGACAAGTACGTGTGGGCCGTGGGATCCGTCCGGAAGCGGATCGCCAGTGCTCATGAGAACGCTGACTTGATCTTCGAGAACAGGCCTTGGCCTGGCTCGGCAATCTCCTCGCCTCGAGCAGCAGCGAGCTTACGAAGCAGTTCTTCCTGAGCATCGTCGAGGTCGTCGGGGATCTCGATGACGATATTGACCCGTAGGTCACCCCGCCCCCTCCCCCTCACGTGGGGCACGCCATGGCCCCGCAGTCGGAAGACGGTGCCAGATTCGGTGCCAGCCGGAACCACAAGATCCTCGGTGCCGTCGAGCGTCTCGTACGCGAGGTGGGCGCCGAGCACCGCCTGCGTGAACGGGACGTAGAAGTCATGGACAAGGTCGTCGCCGTCGCGGTGAAGGGTGGCGTGGGGGCGCACACGAACATGGACGTAGAGATCCCCGTTTGCACCGCCACGGGGTCCGGCTGCGCCACGGCCGGAGAGTCGCAGCGTGGAGCCATCGTCGACGCCCGCTGGCACCTGCACGGAGTACGTTCGCTGCTCGATGGTGCGGCCCTGAGAGTCGCATGTAGCGCACGGATCCTCAATGACATGGCCAAGTCCACCGCACAGGCCGCAAGCGCTGGCGGTAACCATTTGGCCAAGCACAGACTGTCGAACACGACGTACCTGGCCGCTGCCCTTGCAGTCAGAGCAGGTCACCGGGGCGGTTCCGGCCGCCGCGCCTGAACCATCGCAGTCTTCGCACCGAACCGCAGTGCGGACGGTGACTTCCTGGTCGGCGCCGAAAACAACCTCTTCGAGATCGAGGTCGACCGTGGTCTCCAAGTCCTCGCCTCGAGGCGGGCCACTCCGACGCTGGTTGCCCTGACCGAATGCCGAGCCGCCGCTACCGCCGAAGAATGCTTCGAAGATGTCGCCAAGGCCTCCATTGAACGGATCTCCACCTGCGCCTGGTTGATCGGTTCCGAAACGGTCATAACGGGACCGGCGTTCGCTATCGCGCAAAACCTCGTAAGCCGCGCCAACCTCCTTGAACCGAGCTTCAGCCGCGCCATCGTTTGGATTCAGGTCAGGGTGATGGGTGCGAGCGAGCTTCTTGTAGGCGCGCTTGATTTCCTCGTCGGTGGAGTCACGCGCCACACCAAGGGTTTCATAGTGGTCGGTTGCCATCGATCAGCCTTCGGTCAACGCGCGTTCAAGGCGCTGGCTCACGACGGCTACCGCCGAGAGCGCCTGGGAGTAGTCCATTCTGGTGGGGCCAAGGACCCCGATGGTGCCGTCGGTAGAACCGTCGATGCTGAACGGTGCCAGCACCAACGAACACTCGGCGAGAGAACCGACACCGGTTTCTTCGCCGATGGCGACCCGCATCCCCCTGTCGAGCACATCGCGGATCAGGGAAACCACCACGATTTGTTCTTCAAGGATTGAGAGCACCTTTCGAACCTGCTCGACCGCCTCGAACGCGGACGCCATGCGCGACGCACCGCCAACATAGAGTTCGGCCTTGCGACCAGCCGCGCTGAGCGCAGCGATTGCCGCATCGAGCAGCTTGTCGGATTCGTCGTGCACGACTGCTTGATCAAGTTCGCTCAACATCTTGCCTTCAATCGCTTGAGCAAGGCGATATCCGGCGTCTTCAACGATCTCAGGTGTGAGTTCAAGAGCCACTTCAACAGTGCGTTTCTCAATCACACCATTGGACAACACGGCCACCACCATGGCGATATGGCTCGACAGGTCGATGATCTGGGCCGAGCGAACGGTGGCTTGCTCGACACTCGGGCCGACGACGACAGTGGTCCAGTCGGTAAGAGAGGTGAGTAGTACTGACGTCTGGGTGAGCGCAGTCTCAAGCTCGCCGTGCACACCAAGGAAGAAGTCACGCACCTGGGTTTGGTCAACGGTGTCAACGGGGACGTCTCTCGACCGGAGTATGTCGACAAAGAAGCGGTACCCCTTGTCAGTCGGAATACGTCCTGCGCTGGTGTGGGGCTGTACCAGGTAGCCGGCATCTTCCAGCGCCCCCATCTCGTTGCGAACGGTAGCTGAGGAGACCTCAACGCCAGGAGCGGCAGCGATCCGCCCGCTACCAACGGGCTGGGCGGTTTCGATGTATTCCTGAACGACGGCTCGCAGGATCACGGCCTTCCGCTCGTCAAGCATCCGCCCAGGCTATTAGGTCCCTGACGATTCATGCCCACGTATCGGTCTCGGATTCGTATCGTGCCCGCTGGCGGGGAGCGGAGGAGTCGATGGGAGCGGCCGCTGACTCAGTCGTCGAGTTGCAGGGCGCTGATGAAGGCTTCTTGCGGGATGTCGACGCGGCCGATCGACTTCATCCGCTTCTTGCCTTCCTTCTGCTTCTTGAGCAGCTTGTTCTTTCGCGTGACGTCGCCGCCGTAGAGCTTGGCGGTCACATCCTTGCGATAGGCCTTCACCGTGCTGCGGGCGATGATCTTGCCGCCAATGGCAGCCTGGATCGGTACTTCGAAGTTCTGGCGCGGGATGAGTTCCTTGAGCTTCTCGGCCATCTTGCGGCCGTACTCGTAGGACTTGTCCTTGTGTACGATCGAACTGAAAGCGTCGACCGGATCACCGTGTAGCAAGATGTCGACACGCACCAGGGCATCAACCGCGTAGCCATCGGGCTCATAGTCGAGGCTGGCGTAGCCCTGGGTGCGGCTCTTGAGTTGGTCGAAGAAGTCGATGACGACCTCGGCGAGTGGGAGCCGGTAGTGAATCTCGACTCGCTCGGGCGAAAGATAATCCATCTTCAACATTTCGCCGCGTCGGGTCTGGCACAGATCCATGATCGTGCCGGTGTAGTCGGTGGGGGTGAGAACGCTGGCCTTGAGATACGGCTCCGCGATGCTGACAATCTCCGCAGCGGGCGGAAGTTCGGATGGGTTGGAGCAGACAACTTCACTGCCGTCGCCCTTGGTGATGCGATATGCCACTGACGGGGCGGTGGAGATGAGCGTGAGTCCGAACTCGCGCTCAAGACGTTCGCGAACAATTTCCATATGGAGCAGACCAAGGAAGCCGCAACGGAATCCGAATCCGAGAGCTCCTGATGTCTCAGGCTCGTAGGTGAACGATGAGTCGTTGAGGCGAAGCTTCTCAAGCGAGTCACGCAGGTCTGAGTACTCATCGCCGTCAATCGGGTAGAGCCCCGAGAACACCATGGGCTTTGGCTCTTTGTAGCCGGCCAGCACTTCGCTGGAACCCTTACGATCGGTGGTCACGGTCTCACCAGAGCGGGCCTCGCCCACATCCTTGATACCAGCGATCAGATACCCGGTCTCGCCGGGGCCAAGTGAGTCAACCGGCGTGCTATCGGGAGTACGGACACCGATCTCGTCGAGATCGTGACTAGTGCCAGCGTGAAGAAACTTCAGCTTGTCACGGCTGTTGAGCACGCCATTGACCACGCGAATCGACGACACCACACCGCGGTACTGATCGAAATGGGAGTCGAAGATAAGTGCTTGGAGTGGCTTGTCGGCGTCGCCCTCCGGGGCCGGGGTTCGCTCGATGACGGCGTCGAGCACATCGCCGACGCCTTCACCGGTTTTGGCGGAGATACGCAGGATGTCTTCGGCAGGGATGCCCAGCACATTTTCGATTTCAGCCGCATAGCGATCCGGTTCGGCGGCCGGAAGATCGATCTTGTTGAGACAAGCAACGATCGCTAGATCGTTCTCCATCGCCAGATAGCAATTAGCGAGGGTCTGCGCCTCGATGCCTTGAGCGGCGTCGACCACCAGGATCACGCTCTCGCATGCGGCCAGCGAGCGACTGACTTCATATCCGAAGTCGACGTGACCGGGCGTGTCGATCAGGTTGACGACATTTCCATGCCAGTCAAGACGAACCGATTGCAGCTTGATCGTGATGCCGCGTTCGCGCTCCAAATCCATCGAATCCAGGTACTGGGCGCGCATGTCCCGGGCGTCAACTGCGCCGGTGAGTTCAAGCATTCGATCGGCCAGAGTGGACTTGCCATGATCGATGTGCGCGATGATCGATGTGTTGCGGATTCGCTGGAGGTCCATCGTGTCCTGAGGGTACCGACCCAAGCACCTGTCGAGAGGGTGCGATCTGGTGCCGTAGTCCGATATCCTGCTTAGTCGGCCAGTCCAGGCCGTGAGATCGCATGAAGCATTAGGAACGTCGTGGCAAACATCAAGTCGCAGATCAAGCGCAATCGTCAAACCGAGAAGCGCAACCTCGCGAACCGTAAGACTCGCTCAGAGATTCATACCCGCACCAAGTCAGCTGAAGCCGCGCTCGACGCTGGCTCCGATGATGCTGCCGAGACTGTCCAGGCCGCTATCAAGCGCCTCGACAAGAGCGTCGGCAAGGGCATCATGCACAAGAACAAGGCTGCTCGCAAGAAGAGCCAGCTAGCGAAGCGTCTCGCCCAACAGGGCTGAAGCGCCGCACATACGCACGCTTCGAACGCCGGGCCTTCGGGCCCGGCGTTCGCCGTTTTGCTACCGGCGGCTGAGGCTTGCCAGACGGGCGACCAAGACCTCGATCACCAACTCTGGTGGCCAGTCCTTGGTGCCGCGGAGATCAAGATCGGCTGCGGCGAGCAGGTGAATGGCTCGGCTGAGCTTTTCAGTGCCGAGCTTCTTGCTCTGCTGCATGGCCTTTTTTGCTGGGAAAGGCGAGCCCTTCATGCCGAGCATCAACGCCGCTTCCTTCTCGTCACGCACGCCGGCACCATCGAGTCGCAGCATGTTGCTGTAGCGCTTGTGAAGCATGGCCATCAACCGGAAGGCCGACCCGTTGCGATCAGAGGGCGATCCTGAGTAGGGAATCAGTCGGGGAAGGATCGCCAACGCCGCCGCCACATCGCCTTTGTCGACGGCATCGTCGAGCGCCCATGGCACCGTCGATCCCTTCTCACCACCGAACGTAGCCACATCGGCTGCGGTGGCGACCGCTCCTTCGCCGAGCGCGCCCTCAAGAGTTCGAACCAAGCCGACGACTCGGCTGCGGTCCTCACCCAAAAGCTGTTCGACCGCACTCACAGCCGATCGATCGAAGTGGATCGTGGATGATGCCAGTTGGCCGCGCAACCAGTCGCCGGCCGCCTTCCCCTTCGGCGCCGCTGTCTGGATGACCTCTGCCCCGGCGAGCTCGGCCGCTTCCTTCACTGCTTTGGGCAGCGCTGGCATCCGGTCGACCTTCGGCTCGATGCCTCGCTCCCATACGAGCACGAGATCAGTGGTGTCGAGCGGCCCACCGAGGAGACCGACGATCGGGCCGTATTCGTCTTTACGAGAGAACCGACTCAGGTGGCGAACGACCACAACCCGTCGATCGGTGAGAAATGGTGGCGTCCTGGCGGCATCCAAAACCTTGGCCGACTCCCACAAACCATCCTCATTGCGATAGTCCATCTCGGTCAGGAGTTCGAGCATCAGGCTGCGATCTCCGTCACCGACAAGATCGTCGATCGCGGAAGTGACCGCTTCACCGACGAGCACAGGGTCGTCTCCCACGATGAGCCGTACTACCATGTGGTCAGTCTCGCCTGTGTTGAAGGATCTCGCTCATCATGTCAGCGAGGCGTCGGTTTCCCTTCACATCGTGAGCTCGCAGAATTCGACAACCGAGGGCTATGCCAAGCGTGTGTGCCCCCCATGTGGCCTCGCGGCGTTCGCTGACTACGGTTCCGGCGAGTTCACCAAGGAACCCTTTGTTTGATGCGGAGAGAAACACGGGAAAGCCCAGATCAACGAGGTCGTCACTGTGACGCAGGAGCTCCAGCGACATTGCTGGCGTCTTGCCGAGATCAAGACCGGCATCGACCATGATTCTCTCGTCGGGAATTCCCGCGGCTCGGGCCCATTCGGCTCGAACTCGCAGAAAGTCGGTGACGTCGACGCGAACATCGTCATATCTGGGCGTCGGGTCCGCGATGCGCGGACCAATGCGGATATGCGTGGCGACGACCGAAGCGCCGTGTCGTGCCGCCACTTCCAGAAATGCCGGGTCAGCGAAGCCACTGATGTCATTGCCGACACACGCGCCGGCGTTGAGCGACTCCTGCAGGACCGACGCTCGGAAGGTGTCAACCGAGATCGGAAGATCGAATCGGGCGCTGAGCGCGGCAATTGCAGGAACGACCCGTTCCATCTCCTCCTCGACAGTGACCTCTGGGCCAGGCCCAGCTTTGACGCCCCCCACATCGAGAAAGTCGGCGCCTTCCTCCACCAAGGTTTCGGCTTGACGGATGAAGTCGTCAAACGACCAATACTCGCCGCCGTCGAAAAACGAGTCGGGCGTACGGTTGAGGATCCCCATCACGAGTGCTCGTGTGGTGATGTCGAATCGGGTCGTTCCCAGCTCGAGGTACATCGGCGGCGACCCTATCTTGGCGGACCCCGCCCCGATACAACTGCGGCCGCGAGATTGATCACATCAAGGCCGCGTTCCCCAACGACCACCTCGATCAAAAGATCGCCGAGACGGTAACGCTCTCCGTCGCGCACTGTGCGCGCTGTGGGAACCCGGTGAAGTTCGGGCGCCAGGACCGGCACCGGTCCGTAGCGATCGCGCAGGGCAAGAACCATGAGCGCATCGGCAAGATCGCCATCCGACGCCACAATCAGTGCCGGCTTACCGGTGCCCAGACGCCTGAGCTTTCCCAACACGGTCCGTGGCTCGCCGGGGTTGTCGAGCACGATGATCAGCCCACGCTCAAATAGACGTAGCTCGACCCCGTCGACAATCTGATGGTCGCCGATCTGCACACGGGGAGCGCGAGCGATGGTGACCATCGCCAGCACAATGCCGACCGCACCGACGACGAGCCGCGCCCGCGGACGCGTGAGCATCAGAATCGTCAACCCGACGATGAACGCCCAGCCAACACCACCGATCATTGCCGGTGGGGCTGCCGCGGAGAGGCGGGCAACCTCGCGAATCCACCACAGGAGCATCCGGGTCGGGAAATGGATGACGGTTGCGATCGGTCCGCCGACTATCCCGGCCAACATCCCAGCAGTGCATCCCCATATCATCACCGGGCCAGATGCCGGCCCGGCCAGGAGGTTGGCGGGCAGGCTGGCCAACGGCACCGGGCCAAACGTGAGAAGCAAGAGTGGCCCGACACCGATTTGGGCAGCCGCCGTTGTGGCGAACGGAATTCGGATCAGCCCCGGACCCCCGATCCGCTCACCCAACGGGGCTGCCATCCACACAATGCCGCCCGTTGCCGCCGCCGAGAGCTGGAAGGCAACAACGTGGACAAGGAACGGGTCTATAAGAAGCAACACGCCGACAGCCACCGACAATGCCTTTCGGCCATCGATCGGGCTGCCGGCCCCCACCGCCCCAATACTGACGCCAGCCATCATCACCGCCCTCAACACGGAGGGCTCAAAACGAGTGAGCACGGCGAAGAACACAAGCACCGCACTCAGCACGACGATTCGTACGCCGGGCCTCGCCGTGACCAACAGGGGCGCCACGATGGCGAGAACGAAGGCGACGTTTTGGCCTGACACCACAAGGAGATGACCCAATCCAGCAGCACGAAAGTCGTCGGCAACCACTGGGCTTTGCCCCCGGTCATCGCCGATCACCATGCCGAGATACAGCGCCTGGTTGGTCCGCGACAGAGGTGCGGCGCCTCCCGAAAGGGTGCGGCGCACCTCGTTGGCGAGCCGAGCAATCGGCGAGCCCGGAGCTGTGTCAACCACCGTCGTGATCGTGATCCGGCCTACCTCGTGGCGCCAGCGTGCCCAGTCGTCATCTGATCGGAGAGGTTGCACGGTGCCCATCACCAACAACTGCTCGCCGGCCAATCGGTTCGCCACCCGGCCAGCCACCGGGCCGTGCGCGCTGATCGAAACTCTTCGTCCGTCGACTCGAGCGGCAGCTCGCACCCCGAACGGCCCCGAGGACCGAGGATCCTCAACCAGGGTCACCCAGCCTTCGAACCGTTCCGAGTTGAGCGGCTCCAACCCATCAAGCGCCCGCGTCCCAAGCCAACTCGTAGCCAAGCACGCCGCGATCATCACCACTGCGGGCCGGGGCCACCGCAGCGCACACCCCAAGATCACCAACACCACCATCCACGGGACCGGCAGCAAAAGCCAAGCTCCGGCCAGTGCGCCCACCGCAAGGAGATGGGCCCTCATATGCGCGCCAGAGGTCGAAGTTGCGCCAACTTGGCCGGGCCAATTCCCGCAACCTTGAGCAGCTCCTCAATCGAGCCGAACGTGCCTTCGCGTTCTCGATGGTCGACGATCGCCGCGGCCAAACTCGGACCGATGCCCGGGAGAGCTTCCAACTCAGCCGCCGACGCACGATTGATATCGACCACCCCACCACTCGCACCCGATGACGACCCATCACCCCCCGTCGGGGTAACCACCGACGGTTCCTCCTCCCCCAAACGGGGCACCCACACTCGCTGCTCGTCCTCCACCAGCAAGGCAAGATTGAGCCGGGAGCGGTCGGCATCTTCGGTCAGGCCACCTGCCGCCTCGATGGCATCAACCACGCGGCTGCCCAACACGACGTGGTGCACTCCCGGCTCCGCTACTGCTCCATCCACGTGGACCACCAGCGGAGCCGGTGCATGGGTGGTGGTCGACGGCACTGCCACGGCAATATCGCCGACGAACGGCAGCATCTCTTCGACCACAGTCGGCGGAGCGCGAAACGCCCACCATGCTCCTGTCGCCGCCGCAATCACGGCAAGCAGACCCAGCATGACCGCCGCTGGTGAGATTCCAAGCCGGTCGGCCAGGAGCCTGGGCGCGCGTCGCCAGTCGAGTTCAGGGTCAGTTGAAAGCACTTCAGTTGAAGGCGGTGGCGCAACCACACGACGCTCCCAGATTCGGGGGTCTCGCGGGGAAGTGCAACGCGGACGAACCGCTGAATTTCAACCTAGCGGCGTCCACCGACATCGAGACATCGACACGACGCTGCTCCAGCTAGGTTCTGCCAGATGAGCACGCCAGAGAAGGTAGCAATCATCACCGGAGCAGGCAGCGGAATCGGCCGAGCCGCGGCCATAGCACTGCTACGGGCCAACTATGCGGTCGTGTTGGCCGGCCGCCGACCCGAGGCGTTGACGGAAACCGTCGCCGCTGCGGGAGACGCGGGCCAACAAGCGCTCAGCGTGGCCACCGACGTCAGCGACCCAGTCGCCGTCGCCAATCTTTTCGCCGAAACCAAGGCCGCATTCGGGCGACTCGATGTCCTCTTCAACAATGCTGGCAGCGCGGCGCCACCCGTGCCACTCGAAGACCTCACCATCGCTCAGTGGCAACAGGTAGTCGACGTGAATCTCACCGGCCCCTTCCTCTGCACCCAGGAGGCAATCCGGATGATGAAGGCGCAGGACCCCAAAGGTGGTCGCATCATCAACAACGGTTCAGTGTCGGCCCACGCGCCACGCCCATTCTCGGCTCCGTACACCGCCACCAAACACGCCATCACGGGCCTTACCCGATCGGCCTCCCTTGACGGACGGGCCCACAACATCGCCTGCGGCCAGATCGACATCGGCAATGCCGAGACAGAAATGACCGAGTTGATGTCAGCGGGGATCGTGCAAGCCGACGGCTCGACCAAGGTCGAGGCCACGATGTGTGTGCAGCATGTGGCAGACGCAGTCCTCTATATGGCCGGGCTTCCACTTGACGCGAATGTGCAGTTCATGACCGTGATGGCCACGTCAATGCCGTTCATCGGCCGCGGCTAGACGGACTCGTTCTTAAAACAGCGCGGCGCTGAGCCGGCGACGCCAGTCGGCGGTGCGAGGGTCGGCGGCGCCGAGAACCTCGAGCAGGTCGACAAACTTCTGACGAGCGTCTTCGTCGAGCTTCACCTGCGGCAACAGGCCGGCCAGGACAGCATCGATATCGCCGCCACCGTCGTCACCGATACGGGCCAATGCAGCAAGGCGACGCGTCTCCGGAGACTCGGGGATCCGGGCGAGAATCTCCGCCGCTTCATCAGCCCGATCAGTTTGGATGAAAATTTCGGCGAGCGCACAGATTGCCTCGGCGTTGTCTCGTTCCAGGTTGACCGCGGCCACCAGCGAAGCTTCGTCACCGGCCGCGATGAGCTGCTCGATTTCCGACAGCTCTTGGGCGGGCACCAGCTTTTCCACAAACTCGCGGACCTGAGCTTCACCCTGAGCGCCCATGAAGCTATCGACGATCTGGCCGTTGACCATTGCGTAGACAGCGGGGATCGACTGGACCTTGAAGGCCTGTCCGACAGCGGGGTTGGCGTCGACATCGATCTTGGCCAACTCGACCGCGCCATTAGTCTCGGCGATCACTTTTTCGAGGATGGGACCAAGCTGCTTGCATGGTCCGCACCATTCGGCCCAGAGGTCGACGACGACCGGGACCTGCTTGGAGCGCTCGACTACGGCGGTCTCGAATGTTGCATCAGTTACATCAGCCATGATGGGTTTCAACGTAGCGTGCGCCACCACAATTCCCGTGCGAGGAATACCCTCGGGAGTAATGACTCGCCCAGCCGCTCCCGAGGATCTCTACACCCTCATGCGAACGCCGGATCTTCTCGATCCTGTCCTTTTGGTTCACCTCGACGGCTGGATTGACGCCGGGCAGACCGCACACCTCGCCGTCGAGCGGATTCTCAGCCAGATCGACGCCAGCACAGTGGCCACCTTCGATACGGAATGGCTGATCGATCATCGGGCACATCGCCCAACGATGCACATCGTCGACGGCGTGAACGTCGGCATCGACTGGCCCTTCATTGAGCTCGTGGCGGGCCGCGACCGCAACGGCAATGACGTCTTGGTTCTGCACGGCACCGAACCAGACCACAACTGGCGCACCTTTGTCGACGCTGTTGTGGAGCTCGGTCAGCGCTTCGCCATCCGCCGCATGATCGGCCTTGGCTCGTACCCAGCGGCAGCACCGCACACCCGTCCGGCAATGTTGTCGATCACAGCATCCACGCCAGAGTTGGTTGACAAGACGCTCAACAACGCCTCACTCGACGTGCCCGCCGGAGTGGAGTCGGCGTTGGAGAAAGCATTCGAGCTCGTGTCGATCGACTCGTTCGGGCTTTGGGCCCAAGTGCCACACTATGTGTCGAGTTCGCCCTACCCGCCGGCGGCGTTGGCCCTCATCGAAGGACTCGAGCGATCAGCTGGCCTGACGCTTGATTCTGCCGACCTTGCCACCGAGTCGCTTTCGACACGCAACCGTCTCGACACCCTGGTGCAATCCGAGGAATCACACGGTCAGATGCTGGCCCAACTCGAGGCCCAGCACGACGAGTTTGCTGAAGCGCAAGCCGATCTTCCCTCCTCAGATGAGTTAGCAGCAGAGGTCGAGCGATTTCTGCAAAGCCAAACCGATGACGACTCCGGCGACACCACCGGCTGATCAGCCGATCGCCCAGACCGTTCCGCTCTCGAACTGCAACACCAGCGCGGCCCCAGCCGGTGGCGGCGCGTCCGGTGCCAACAACAGGTGTGTGGTCGCCGAGGTGCGCGACTTCGTGGTGTCGTCGAAGCCGACCTCCCATGCCAGGGCAGCGATGAGATTGGGCGACACCCGTTCCGTATCGACGTAGAGCTCGCCGACCGCCTCAACATCGTCGAAAACTCCTGAGGTGCGCCCGCTGATGTTGCCGTCATAGAGCTTGTCGAGTCCTTCGAGGCCGCTTGCCACGCCGAGAGCGACAACGCCCGACAGCACGACCGTGGCGATGATCTGACGATCGAGCCTCCACAACCGCCAGAGCACCAGTCCGACGAGAATCGAGACGGAGGCTGCCGCTCCCGGTTCGAAGAAGTTGGAACCGAAAGGAGCGCCGCTGACCTCGACGCCGAGCATCATCACCGGTGAGCGCGGCGTGTTCCAATTGTTGCCCGGCCCGGCCCAAGCTCCGATGATTCCCGCCGCTATCGGTGCTGCGACCACCAGTCCGAGTGCCGGCTTCCAACCCATGTGCTTGAGCGACGCAAGTCCAAGCGCCAGCAACACCGGCGCGAACACTTCGACGTAGCGGCCGTGGAGCCACGCATCCGAGCGGCCCACACCGGTGAGGAACCAGCCGGCCACTGCTACCGTGGCGGCAAACATTCCGAGAAGGGCCGGGCCCACGATCGGGCGGCGGACCGTCATGACCAGACCGATGAGCAGGATCCCCGTCCCGGCGAGCGTCAGGTACGCGCCGGTGCCGAGGGCGTGTTGCGCCATGTCCGGGATTTCGCCGATGCCACGCCGAGACGCGAGATCACCAGCGTCGTACGTGCCGGAATTGCCGAACGTGGCGTCAGCGATTACTCGCCGCACCCACTCCGTCAAACCCAAAGCGATCACCCCGGCGCTGAGCAGCCCCACCCGAACGATGGTCGATCGGCGGGTGATCAGTGCGGCAAAAATGATGACAACCAGGGCGGTCGGCCCCATTCGCGGGTGGGTGGCGAACAATCCGACAGCTGCGACGATTGCCTGGAGCGCTCGGTCCGGTGTGCGGCTGGCGGCGAGCCGAATAATCGTGAGAAACGCCACCGCCACAAGTAAGGCAAGCAGCCGCTCAGTCCACACGATCGAACCCGTCAACCAGAGCGCCGGTAACGCCGCACCGGCCATAGCCGCGAGCAGCGCCGGCAACCGATCAGTCGACCAGACCCTGCGCACAATCACATACAGGACCGGGACCAGCAGCGCCCCCAGGGCGGCGTTCACGGCCCGGGCGTATGCCAGCATCCCGCCTTCGTCGAAACCCAAAAGCCAGCCCGGCGCCAACAGCGCCGGATACAGAAAGCCATAGGGCGGCTGCGCCGGCATAGCCGACGAACCCTCCCCCGCCAGCGTGCGCGCCATCGACAAGTAGGCCACGTCATCGGCAAACAAAAGGGGGCCCGGTGTAGCCGTGGCGACCGCCACACCGATGGCGAACCACAGGGCCGTCACCGCCCCCAGCACGCGCTTCGTTACCTGCATCCTTGTGACGCTAGAACGCCTCACACATCCAATCAGGGAGGGTGTCAGACTCACACCGCGCTGGTACGATCGTGCGGTCATTCTCGGGGCTATAGCTCAGTTGGTAGAGCGCTTCCATGGCATGGAAGAGGTCAGGGGTTCAATTCCCCTTAGCTCCACGTAAAACCCGAACCACATCAGGTCATAGGGAGCTTCACGGGGAGCAACAGCTGACCATGGCTAACAGCCCTCGTCTTCGGTAGAGCGACCAAAGCACTGCCCCGAAGCGAGCGACACAGAGTTCTGTGGACGGCGACGTAGTCCGTCTGTCTAGGATCTACTCCACTATTTTTGAAGGCCACCGGCAGACCCACACCTGGACCAACATTCAGGCCCGGAACCAGCGGGTCGCAGCAAGACACACAAACAGCGAATTCAGTTGTCCTCGCCGAAGCGCTCGCCGCGGCTCGAATCTCGCCGGATCGTCAGTTGCGGCGGAGTTCTCGTTCTAGTTGAGCGATGGGGTCGTCGATAGTTGAAACCATCCGGTCCGCTACCTGGAGATACACGGGTATCAAAGAGTGGAGTTGTCCTGTGGCTTCGCCGGTTGTTTCGATGTAATCGAGGCGCGTAGCCAGCGACCGCAGAGTCGCCATCTCTATGGGCGTTCCCTTGCGACCCGATAGGTACTGCTCGACCGCAGACGTGTGTTGGCCCATGCGGTCAGAGTAAACCCGGCCAGTGACAGTGCCCTGTGGCGTGCGGGCAGACGCCGCCGCAGACTGATCCCGGCGACGGATCCCGTCAGCACGGCGTCATGTCTACCCAGATCGCGTCAACACCCTCGATCGTCACAGCGGGACTCGACCCCACCGCACCTCATCAGGGAATCACGGCGCAATCCTCATCGAGTGCAACGAACGCGTCGGTGTAAGTATTGAGGCACGTGAAGCCGGCTCCGCTCGCTTCGCCGCCGAGCATGGTGTCAGCGACCATCGCCGACGACGTCCCATCGTTGTAGATGCTGTGGCTGTCGCCGGTGAGCGACGAGGCCCGAACCGACGGTGACGACGAGTCGTAGTTGTACACGCCCCAGCTCCAAAGGGTGCCGCCGGTGCCGGTGGCTGACACATTCATCATCTCCGGCGACGACGACGAATGGTTGCGCACGCCGAAGCTTTCGTCGCCACCGCTGGCGGTGGCGACCACATCAGTCATCGACGGCGACGAATCATAGTTGTACACGCCAAAGTTGTAGCTGCCGCTGGTGCCGCTTGCGGTGGCGGTCACATTCATCATCGACGGCGACGCCTCGTAGTTGGACACGCCGTAGTTGCCGCTGTCGGTGTCGCCGGTGGCGGTGGCGACCACATTCGTCATCGACGGCGACGACCGCGAGTTGTACACGCCGTAGTTGTGGGAGCTGCTGGTGGCGGTCGCGGTCACATTCATCATCGACGGCGACGATTCCCAGTTGTACACGCCGTAGCTCTGCTGGTTGCCGCCGGTGGCGGTGGCGGTCACATGCAGCATCGATACCGACCCGTCCGCCACATCCTCGGTCCACACACCGAAGCTGTAGAAGGCGCCTCCGGTGTTCTCGATGGTGAGATGTCGGATCTCAGCGGCGATGTCTCCTGCGGACACTGTCGCAGCCGTCGCGTCATTGCTGCCCTCGCCGCATTCGCAGGTGATGGTGGTGACGCCTTGACCGGAGCCCTCGACATCGACATAGGTTTTCAACGCAACCGGCGACGTTTCGGTGTACACGCCTGGCGCGATCCGCACCACATACGGATTCGACGCTGATGCGTCGGTGATGGATGCCAGCGCCGTCGACAGCAACAAGAAATCGCCTGTCCCGTCGTCGGCGACCCACGCCACACGATCCGGTGACTGTCGGATGGCGTCGAGGGCGGGTTGGAGAATGTTTTGGTCGTAGCGGTGCGCGAACGTCACGTTCTGGGCCCGTGTCACAGGATCGTCGGGCGAGAACGTCGTAGCCGACGTGCCAGTCGTGATGCCGTTATCAGCAGCCCACTCAACCGCCGCGGTGTAGTACGTCCCGTCAGGAACATCAGAAAACGTATGCGTCGCCAACACCACCGCCGGTAACGCCACTGCTACCGCAACAAACCCCGCCAACATCCGGTTTCGCTTCAAACGCCGCATCACAACAACCATCCCCACGCGTCACGTGAACATCACGCCGCACCAACACCATAAACCAGACGTCCACCAGTTCGCTGAGAACACACCCAACCGACCGTTCTCACCAAACCAACCAACCCCCCACCCCCCTCTCGGGGGGAGAGAGAAGGGGATGGGCTGGGGTGCTGGTGGACACGCCTCGAGAAAAAAGGGGGTGCCGGTTTCAGACCGGTGACCGCGACAAGGTGTCCTGCAGACACGAAACAAACCGTGCGACCGGCGAGCCTGCGTTGTGCGACTCCA
>Ga0315324_10000152_pt1 | contig 25752 bp, 17 predicted proteins | sample M150021515metaG_FD_203919 | JGI IMG/M metagenome (GOLD analysis project Ga0315324, IMG submission 203919) | Ammonia-oxidizing marine archaeal communities from Monterey Bay, California, United States - M1 500m 21515 | ecosystem: Environmental > Aquatic > Marine > Intertidal zone | place: USA...
GGCTATGCGGGCGTCCAGATGTCCGATTATCAATGCTGTTAACGGCGCAGCGGTTGGTTTTGGTATGGAACTGAGCTTACTCTGCGATATACGCATTGCATCTGACAACGCTAGATTCAGCGAGATGTTCATCCGCCGCGGTATTATTGCCACATCGATCAGCTTCGATTTGCTGCCAGGGATTGTCGGGCCTGCTATAGCAGCAGAAATGTTATTAACGGGAGAGATCGTCAATGCCCCCCAGGCCCTGCAAGCCGGCTTGGTTTCCAGAGTAGTACAGGCCGACGAATTAATGGCGTCAGCACTGGACCTGGCAGCAAAGATTGCGGCAAATGCGCCCCTGGCGGTCGAACGCGCAAAAACAGGTTTAAATCTGAAGCGCGACCAGAAAACCGACCAAATGGAACAACATCTGGCAGAAAGCCTCCGCTTTCTCTCCGGGACAGAAGACCATAAGGAAAGCGTTGCCGCATTTCTGGAAAAACGCCCGGCGATTTATTCAGGAAAATAAGCAGCGTACATAAACTGTACGGGTCGCGGCGCCGGGAACAGATAACGTTAGCGATGCACCCGCCATTGTTGATGCGCAGGTTACTTTCCTTAGGATAAGAACTCGTCGGCTGTCGCAGCCGCTTTCGTTCTCACTAAATTATACCGACTCGTATAAAGCGCGGATCGGGAACAGTTCACCGCTGATTCTAATTGAGGCCATGGAAGCCAGGAACACGGCAAGATCTGCGACGTTTTCCGGATCTGGTGGATATTGCAGGGGTGGAACAGGTGATCCGTCTTCCTGGGTTTTTGCCGGTAGCCATTGGGCGACACCTTCCGTCGCAGTCAATCCGGGTGCGATACAATTGACATTGATGTTGTCCGGCCCCCAACAGATCGCAAGGGACTTGGTCAGACTGATAACTGCTGCCTTGGCTGCACCATAATGTACAAAAGAAGGTGAGTTCTTGATGCCGGCAACCGAGGAGATATTGATGATTCGCCCATTTTCCTGCTGAACCATATATTTTGCCGCTGCGACGCTGCAATAAAATACGCTGTCCAGATTGAGCGCGATGGCTGCTCGCCATTCCTTGGGACGCAACTGTTCTGGAGGTTTAACAAACATCGCGCCACCGGCATTGTTGACCAGCACGTCCAGACCACCAAGTTTGCGGACGGTTTCTTCAACCATCTGATCAACCTGTTCGGGGTTGGTAACATCGCAGACAATAGGCAGACAAATTTGGCCGTCTGCCTCGATATCGTTAGCAACAGTTTTTAACTTATCCAGGTTACGGCTTGCAACAACCACTTTAGCCCCTGATCTGGCGAAAGCGTGGGCGATTCTGCTACCAATTCCTCCGGCACCCCCGGTAACAATGACAACTTTTTGGTCTAGTTCATTCGGCACGTTTTCCTCCCAATTTTCTGCTTACCCAATTTCCTGCCTAAACGCCGGTGCGACTTCAGTAATGAATTTTTCCATCAGATCTTTTTTTGCCTGGCCTGCGCCAATAAGTTTGCCAAGGGTAAAATCAGGGACAATTAATTCCTTAACGCCGGCATCCCGGTAAGCGCTGATGATATCTATGACTTCACTGGTGCCTCCTATGATAGCAGGCATGCCCATAGGTGTGGATTTGAGCCGTTTTATGGCTGATTCATCTTCTGTCAGGAACAAAAGGGCTACCGCCGATCGTTCGATTTCGGTTGGATCTCGACTGATTGCTTCGCAATGTTGGTCGAGGATACGCATCTTGTGGATCAGCGTTTCGACATTCCCCCAAACGTTCCATTCATCAGCGTATTTAGCGGCTATGCGCAGCGTAAATTTTTCACCGCCGCCGCCAATCATCAAAGGCAAATTGCTCTGTTTGGGCTTAGGCTCTAATGGTGCTTTGGTTAACTGATAATGTTTACCATCGAAGTCGAAGTAGTCGTTATTAAATAATCCTTTGAATATCTGGCATGCTTCGTCCAGCATTTCCAGTCGAGAACTAGCTGTTCCGTATTCGATGCCGTATGCTTCATGCTCATTTTTTTGCCAACCGGAGCCAACACCGAGAACGACCCGCCCCTCTGAAAGATTGTCCAGGGTGGCCACCATGTTAGCGAGTACCGCGGGGTGGCGATAGGTGTTTCCAGTCACCAAGGTTCCCAGGCGAACTCGGGGCACGTCGCGTGCGAGCGCCGCCATCGTAATCCAGCTTTCGTGGACTGGAATGAGTTCATCTTCATCAGGTAAAAAATGGTCTGCCAGCCAGATGCCATCCCAACCGATGCTTTCTGCGTGTTGTGCGAGAGTGCTTAGAGCGGTGTAGTCGCTACGAGGGTTGGGCCAAAAACCAAATCTCATGGATCCTCCTTGTCTTGGCTTTATAAATTTTTCGTTTCAACTACACACCCCGTTTAATTGCTTCCTGCTTGCAGTTCTAAGTAGTGGCGGTAGCGTCCGCTTTTTTCTGACATTAATTCGTCATGAGAACCGGATTCGATAATTTGCCCCTGATCAAGGAAATATATTCTGTCAGCATGGGTGATCGTGGATAGTCGATGCGCAATAATAATGACCAGCTTTTCCTTCGCCGCTTCGTGAAGGGCATCAATCAAATAGGATTCGGTTTCGGGATCCAGTGCTGATGTCGGTTCGTCCAGAATCAGAATGCGCGACTTTTTTAAAAGTCCTCGAGCGATTGAGATACGTTGTTTTTGCCCAACTGATAACTTACTAGTTACGGTGCCGAGGTTAGTTTCGTAGCCTTGCGGCAAGTCCATAATAAAATTGTGCGCGCCAGCAGTGCGGGCAGCTTCCTGAGCTTCTTCTAAAGAAGCTGACCTGTTGCCGTAACGAATATTGTCAAGAATAGAGTCAGAGAATAATTGTGTTTCTTGGAACACATATGCAATCTGCTTGCGTAAACTTGGTACTGAGACGTCCTTGAGGTCAATGCTGTCAATGGACACTTTCCCTTCCGAGGCCTGAAGGAAAGCTGGGACCAGGTAAGCCAGGCTGGTTTTTCCTGCTCCAGTTGGGCCAACTAGTGCGACAATCTCGCCGAGCTGTGCTTCAAAATTAATGTGGCTGAGCGCGCTTCGTCCGTCGGGATAAGTTAACCCTACATCTTCCATGAGAACACCACCTTGTATGGTTGGCATATCACTGCCATCGAGAGACTTCTCGGCAGGTAGGTCAAGCAGGTTGAATACCCTTGCTAATCCGGCGATGAAAATTTGTAGTTCTGTGTAAAGAAAACCGAAAGAGTAAAAAACAGCGCTGAGGACAAAGAAATAGTAAAACACAACGAAGTAATCACCTGCGGTAAAGGTACCGTCAATGACATACCCAGCAATCACGATGAAGAAAATGATCTGGCCGATCATGAATGACAGAGCGCCTGCATGTTGATAGAGAAGTGTGACGAATGTTTCTGCGCGAAATCTTCTAAACGATTCGTTGCTCGCGTCGGCAAAACGCTGACTCTCTCTCTTGTTGCCACCGAGGCTTTGGATGGCAAGCACGTTACTCATGCCTTCTTCAATGTTGCTTGTGGTCTGGGCTCCTGAAACACGACTGGCTTGACTACGGCGCCTGGCTAGTCGTGCGAATGGAATTACAAAAAGGAAAGTCATCGGCCCAACCAGAATGCCCACAGCGATTACTTCAGGAGCGCTCCCGAAACTCGTAAACATGATATACAGAGTAAGGGCAATCATAAGAATACCCCCGTAAATCCCCATGGTGAGTGCTTCAAAGATTCCGGTTGCGCTGGTAGTGTCGTAGATGACACGATAGACGCTGTCGCCGATGCGCTGATCGTCGAGCGTTGTCATCGGGAGAGATTTGATGTGATCAGTGAGCTCTGCTCTTAGCAGATGATTCAAAGACTGTGAGAGTCGCAAGTGAATCTTGAAATCAAGAATACCTAGTATTCCGCCCATATCACTAAAGGCTCTGTTGGCTGCATTTTCTGTTTGAGTAGCAGTGTCATGGCCACTAGCCAGTTCCGCAGAGGCCGAACCCAAAGATCCTGCGGCGGCACCGGTGTAACGCCCACTGGCATTTCTGCCGGTACCTCTGTTCGGTGTCATGCCAATCAAAATCACCATGACGATCCCAGCCAGGAGCATCCAAAACATGATTTCTTCGGAGGTTTTATCGGATAGAAATTGAATCATCCCTGTCATATAGGCTGGAAAGCCGGAGCCATCTTCGGAGACCGGTTGTCCGAGAATGACATAGTCTACAATTATTTTGAGAGGCCACGGCAGCAACAGTAAGCGAAAGGTATGTTCCAGTGTCATGAAACTCAGCTTTGCAGCGATCCGGGTTTTGAAAAAACTTAGGTACGACATCAATCTGACGAAAACCTGTAGAGTTTCTCTGAATGAGATTTCTCTATCTTGCTGGGTCGTTGTTGAGACGCTCATAGCGGTTCGTCCTCACTGGGTGAGTCGGCAGCCGTCCGCCTTGAAAGCCTCGCCTCGGTCTCGACAAAATTTCGATACAGACCTTTGTCCAGCACCATCAACTCTTTGTGAGAACCCTGTTCCACTAACCTACCCTGGTCGATATACAAAATTCTATCTGCCTTTTGAATTGTCGAGATACGATGAGTGATGAGAAACACGGCTCGCTTTTTGCCCCAGGTTGTTAGGCGATCCAGTACGCGATGTTCCGTATCCGCATCCAGTGCAGCTGTTGGTTCGTCCAATATCAGGATCGGCGTGTCCTTAACGAGAGCCCGAGCAATCGAAAGTCGCTGTCTTTGTCCGGTAGATAACCTACCGCCGCGATCGCTGAGCATGGTATCCAGTCCGTCCGGCAATCCCTCGATGTATTCTTCTACACAAGCGACCCTTACGGCTTCCATTACCTGGTCGTCGGTTGCATCGGGTACCACGTATCGGATGTTGTCACGCAGGGACATGCCGAAAAGTATGTTTTCCTGCAGCGCAATAGAGACATTTGAGCGCAGGCTATCCAGGTTCATATCGCGTAGATCCACATGGTCGATAGACACCGATCCCGAGTCGGGATCGAACAGCCTCGACATCATGCTCATCAGGCTGCTTTTTCCAGACCCAGTGGGTCCAACAATGGCGGTGACGCTGCCAGGGCTTACCGTAAAACTGACGTTGTGGAGAACGGGTCTGTCGGGTTCATAGGCGAAACTGACATTGTCAAAACGGATTTCTTCTTGAAACGGCTTCATCGGAACCGCGTCCAGGTTGTTTTTGACATCCGGCTCGATATCCAAAATATCAAAAACGCGATTCAAGCCCATGGCCATATCTTGCGCTTTAGTCCAGCGATCAATTAAATCTCGAATTGAAACGCTAGAGGCTCCTAAATATTCCTGAGCAGACTGATAGGCAGACAAGTTCCAGCGTAGGAAGCTCAATCCGACCAGGCCGACAAGTACAGTGGCATAGGTTTCGCGTTGCCCGACCGCCCAGATTGCAGTGAGAAACTGACCGTAAAGCAATGCGCCGGCGGCAATCGTAAATGTCACGATTCCTATGATAGCCATTAGTGAGCGAACGCGATACGAGGCATTGAATGCGTTTACGGAATCGTCCTCGAAACGTAGCTGTTCTTTCTCTTCTGCCCCATAGGCTTTGATGATCCGGGCGCTGGCGAACGTTTCCTGTACCCGGGATGTGAATTCTGAATTAGCTTGTCTGCTGGTTAGAGACAGGTTGCGCATGCGTGGCGAAAACCAGCGTCCCCAAACAAGGGCACCGAGGACGATAGCTAATGCCATCAGTCCCAGAATCGGGTCTAGTGCAAAAAGGAAGATGACGCCAGTGCCGTAGGTGATGAGTATCTGGATCGCCTGTGTAATTTCGCCGATCACAGCGGTAACCTGGGCGCTATCCTGATAGAGCCTATAAACAGAATCGCCTACTCTGTGGTTACTGTGATAACGAACAGACAGTCGATGCCAACGCTCTAATAATGTTACCCGCAGGTCTTGGTTTACGCGTTGCATGATATAGATGTAGTAATACGGTAGTAACAAGCCCAGTGGGAGTTGTGCTATCCAGCCGCAAATTAAAAATACCGAATATACCCATTTCAAGCTGTGACGTTGTTCTGAGGTCAGCGGCTGTAGATCTACATTGGCATTGTCTACGGCGCTTTCTATTGCCTCCTTGCCGCTCTGGATTTGACCTGCCATTTCCGGTTCAGCTATCAGGTCAGCGATAAAGGGGGTAAGAGGCTTTGCCTGAAGAATAGACTGACTGACTACATCAACTGAAAAAAGAGCAATCAACATAAGTAACAGTGTTGATGCCCAGACCAGTACAAAGTAATAAACGAGGTGGCTACCGACGCGGATCCTGAAGCGAATCCTGCCTTCATCAAATCGATATTGGAGTACCCATATGCAGGCGCTGACAGCACACACTAGTGCGATGAAAATGTTATCCAAGACACCGTCAACAGCAAATACAGAAAACAAGAAGGCAACAGCGCCAATACCGGCGAGTGTCGCCGAGACACCAATGTACAGGCTTTGTTTTACAAACAGCAGGCTCCAGGAAAGTACTGCCATACAAAGAATCGATATGAGCAGGAAGTCAAATAACCAGCTGGTGTTTAGCGGTACGATTCCGGAGACTGGCCCCAGCGCAGCCACCATCGTGACCAGCGGTGGTATGTGTCGAAAGCTCCACTCGGTGACGGGTTCGATTTCTTCAGGGTTTGCGTTTGCTTTAGCATCTGTTTCAGTTACTTGCCTGAAGGGAATTTCCTGCCAGTAGCCGAGAACGTAAGGGCGAAGGAATGGCCAGGTTCGAGCGAATATCATCGCAATTGCGACAAAGCCATGTTGCTCAGTAGTGGCAGATTTCTTGTTCTCTGGCTTGTCTGCGCTCGCCAGGAAAGGAAGGGCCTGTGCCCGATTCGAATTGCTCATGACTATTCCCAAGCCCTCGGTGAATCAGCGTATAAAGCGTCGTATATCGGGTCAACAGCAGCATTTATTAGTTCACCCATAATTCCAATGATATTCATAGATTGCAAGGTAGATCCTCCGAGTACCCTGCTGGTTCTAGCCTATCGGATAGCTTCAAAGTAAAGGAGACATTCCAACTGGAGAATTTAGATTTCACCTGAGCAGAGTGGCTAAAAAATGGGGGGAAGTCTATCGGGTAGAATTTGAGTCACCAAAGTCTTTGTGGAATATATATACGTTAGGGAAATCGAATCTAGAGAAAGTATAGATTGTAAGGATACAAGAACTATGGTTGGAGCGACCTAGCATTTGATCTCCAGGAAGAGTGGGGTGAAATGAACGATACAAGGTTGCTTTTTCTGGCTCTTTTTCTGAGGCCATTGAGTAGTAATCCAAAAGAGGTAAAGAAATGACAACTTTGACTCAAGATTACGCTGAACGCGTATACGCGGGCGTGTTGGGCAAGGTCATAGGTGTCTATCTGGGCCGACCATTCGAAGGTTGGTCGTATGAAAGGATCCAGCAACACTTAGGTGATATTGAATACTATGTCCATGACAAGCTCGATGTCCCGCTGATTGTCACAGATGATGATATCGCCGGTACTTTTACTTTCATTAGGGCACTTGAAGATCACGGTACCAACCCCGACATCAGCGCAAAGGAAGTTGGCGAAACCTGGCTAAATTACCTGATTAAGGAGCGAAGTGTCCTCTGGTGGGGTGGTCTCGGTCAGTCAACAGAACACACAGCCTATCTCAGGCTTGCCAATGGTATAGATGCGCCCTTAAGTGGTTCGATGGAAATGAACGGCCAGGTAGTCGCTGAGCAAATAGGCGCTCAAATCTTTATTGACGGCTGGGCCATGGTTGCACCTGGCGATCCCGATCAGGCGGTCAAGTTCGCTGACGCAGCCGCGAGAGTCAGCCACGATGGAGAAGCTGTCTATGGGGCAAAGGTATTGACCGCGATGGAGTCTATGGCATTTGTCGAGTCAGACATTCAGAAGTTGATAGATATTGGCCTCAGCTACATACCAAAAGATTCCGTTATTGCGACCATGATCAGTGATTTGAGAGAGTGGCATGCCAAAGAAAAAGACTGGCGTGCAACAAGAGAAATGTTAGAAGCCAACTATGGCTATGATAAGTATGGTGGCAACTGCCATATGGTACCCAACCATGGTTTGATCATCCATTCGCTGCTGCATGGCGGAGGTGATTTTTCCCAGACACTTAAGATCGTCAATACTTGTGGCTGGGATACGGATTGTAATTCAGGCAACGTAGGTTGCCTGATGGGCATTCTGGTAGGAACGGACGGCATTGATGCGGGTCTTCAGCAAGGTATTGATTGGCGTGGACCCGTTGCTGACCGACTGTATAACCCGACTGCCGATGGTGATCGGTCTATCAGTGACTGCGTCCGCGAAGCGACCCATATCATAGATATGGGCCATACCCTTGCAGGCGAACCAAACTACAAGCCGAAGAATGGCGCCCAATTCCACTTTACTTTCCCAGGCTCTGTGCAAGGTTTTCAAGTGCAGAGTGGTGAGGCTGAATTGCTTAACGCCGGTGGTGGTTCTCTGCGTATCACGGGAAGTGCAGGATCCAGGATTGGTAGTCCGGTTTTTGTCCCGTCAAAGGAAGTCGCCGAGTATTTTGAAAAGCGAGTCTACAAGCTCATGGCCTCGCCTCGCATTTTCCCGGGTCAGGAAGTCAGCGCTAATGTCAGCGCGCCTGGAGCCAGCCTCTACCTTGGTTACTATGGAGAAAATGATGAGACCTGTTATTTGGACGTGGACCCTGCAGATGACGACTCAACCAGTTTGAATGTGATAGTACCTAACCTTCCCGGTCCGATTTTCGAAGTAGGCCTGCTACTTAATCAGGACGTGTCCCTGGAACTGGACCATGTGCGATGGCAGGGGACGCCTGATGTTGTTTTCGAGAGGCCGAAGCATAAGGGGGTCATGTGGCGTCGAGCCTGGGTCGACGCTGTCGATCAACTGGTCGGCTGGACCGAGATGTTTCGTCTCGTCCAGAATGAAGGTCTTGGCCTCATTTCACAAGGTACACGCGAATGGACTGACTACGCGATCACTGCCGATATTACCCCTCATCTTGTGAGCCGGGCTGGTGTTGCGGCTCGTGTACAGGGTCTGACTCGTTTCTACGCGCTACTGGTGACTCAGGATCAGAAAGTTCAACTTGTCAGGCGGTTCCATCAAGAAACCATTCTGGCTGAGGCACCGTTTAACTGGTCTTATGGTGAAACCCTTAACATGACCCTGAAAGTGGTGGGCGAAGCGCTCATCGGTGAGATCAACGGTACCTCTGTACTGCAAGCCAGAGATTCAAAGCTTGACGTTGGCGCCATTGGATTGATTGTTGAAGAGGGACGATCAGCCACTCAGAAAATTCAGGTGGTCAGGGCCGTTTGACTGCCGGTGTACCATTTTCTACAAATTTCTTTTTCACCATTGGCGTCTCTGGCGAGTGCGCGACCAACGGGATCTTCAATGTTCTGGTCCTCTTTTATTATCAACAGATTCCTGGCCTGTCAGGATCTATCGCTGGGTTCGCGATAGATCTATATATCAAGTTGCCGTCGCAGTCAGTTCCAAGTGAGGTCGCCGACGATGTCATCTTCCGTTTTGGCTTAGTCCATTCTCCATGGTTTTGGGGAATTATTGCCAGCCCATGTTTACATGGCTATCGGATAGACAGAAATTGCTATGAGGCAATTCAACCAAGACTCACACAGTCAAAACAATAGGAGTAGACAATGATTGAAACGCTTTTTTCCATGGTAGGAAAAGTCTGCGTGGTAACCGGAGGGTCAAGTGGTTTGGGCAGTTACATGGCGCAGGGGTTTCTTGAAGCTGGCGCTGCGCGAGTGTATATCACTGCTCGGTCGGAACAAAAATTAGAAGAAAAAGCTGCAGAGTTGTCGCAGCTTGCTGAAGGTGAGTGTGTCGCCTTAGCCGGCGACCTCGCTACCCTGAAAGGGGTCGAGGCACTCTCTGCGGCGATCCATGAGAAGGAACAAAATATCGATGTGTTGGTAAACAATGCCGGGATCGGTACGGGAGCGCGGTTCGATGCTTTAACGGCCTTCGATTGGGACAGAACGATGGATCTCAATCTGCGATCGCCATTGTTTTTGACTCAGGCATTTCTTGACCTTTTGAAAAACACAGCGACTGCGGAAGAACCGTCTCGCGTAATTTTCATCAGCTCGGTCGCCGCCAGCGAGGTGTTTGCGCACGTAATGGCTTACTCAACCAGTAAAAATGGGCTGGAACACCTGACGCCACAGTTGGCGCTGGCGCTCGCCGATGATTATATTCTGGTCAATACTATCGCGCCCGGGCGGTTCTATTCTGAAATGACCAGAAGTTCATGGCAGGAGCCTGACTCAGAATCTTTCAAAGCGGAACTTCAACGCCTTCCTGCGCACCGTTACGGTGGGCCCGAGGACATAGCGGGCGTAGCAATCATGTTGTGTAGCCGAGCCGGGGCCTATTTTACCGGTGAAGTTCTCAATCTTGATGGCGGACATCGAATAAGACGTTGATACCTGAGGCGTATAACCTTGTCGCATACCCCAATACAGATATTGGCTTTGACATTAATGTTGTGGTCCAGAATTCCTCTTCACCACCTTGTCCTAGATGGCCAGATCTTTCAGATTGTAATCCCTGATGATCTTCTGCCAATTTTCTGATGTACAACGCAACTCATGCTCGCGTCCGTTCATGGGTTGATAGCTGAATCGTTTTTCACTGGGATAGAACTGCTCGCGTGCGTCTATGGCTACGCCGATAACCTGTGATCTCTCATCGATCCGTGTTTCATCATAGTAGGTTTCTGAAACTTCGCTCAATGAACCTCGAGCACCGAGCACAGATTTCCGGCGATGAAATCCGAAGGTAAGAGAGATACGCTGGTCGGAGGAGGTGTTAGCGAAGGAGCCATGGAGTGCCTGGCGGTTGACAATTGTCACATCTCCCGCCCTGGCATGAAGTGGTACTGCATTAGGTAACAGCTCCGAACCGTTGTCGGCGACGAGTTGCTCGATATCAATCTTGCCAAGTTTGTGCGATCCGGGAATGACCCACAGGCAGCTTTGGGCAGATGTATCGTATAGCTGAACCTGAAAGTTAAAGCCGTGGATACTCTCATCCCAATCTGCTGATTCCCAGTGCGTGACGCCATCCTGATGCCATGCAACGGAGCCCCCGACACCAGGTTCTTTAACGAAAATTGCGTCATTGAAGGGAACGAAGTCGTCGCCGTTAATTGAGGCTGCAATGGCCAATAGTTGCGGATGGCCATAGAGGCGCAAACCCGATTCCATGATCTGGCACATGCCGCTCATCAGGAACACATTCTTGCTATCTGTTGCAACTTCAGGTGTTGGCTGAGTCATTTGGATAGGATGCCGGCCATTTAATTTATCGGTACCTCCCCAGGGGTCAGACAGCGGCCGAATCATTGAATACACTGGCCTTGCAAATTCCTGGCCGAATGCGGATCTGCCGAGTCGGTCCTTGATTGCCCCATTGTCGACAGGGGCTCTTTCAAGTAGAGATTTGATGTCTGCCTGCAGGTATCCGATCTCGCCAGCCTGGATGAGTCCTTCGAACACATAAAAGCCGGTTTTGCGAAAGGCATTGAGGATATCTGGTGCCAGTTTGTTGCCGTCCCCTAGTTTCAGCGGGCCCCGGTTACCCAGTTCGGTCGCGCGTTTGACCCCTGCTCCAACATAGGGTTTGAGACGTTTGTTATATTGACTGGCGCTCAACGTGTTCATGAGTCGATTTCGTTTTCCGGTTTGATGGAATGAGATTGATGGCTCTTTAAGATATCGAGCGCAATCTGATGAGTTCGTTGTGTGAGATCAGATATTCGGCAATCCTGGGAACCCCTGACGGCGCTTTTTAACTGATCGTTGAATACGCCAACCCATTTTTCAGGCAGCGCGTCGGCACCGAGTATCAAACCGATAACTGACCCGGCAGTGGCACCGGTGCAGTCGGCGTCCCAGCCTCCCAACACAGTGGTGACAATGGTCCTTTCAAAATCGCCCTGACCATAGAGTAGACCCATTATCACCAGCGCTGCATTGTTAATCGTGTGTACCGTAGAATAGTGACCATATTTTTCGTTGATTCTGGACCAGGTTTGTTGCCAGTCATCGTAAGATTCTGACCAATGCATGGTGTCGCGAATCGCATCTGCCAGGCGACAATTCTCAGGAATCTCTGATAGACCAATTGAGATCAGTTGTTTTACGTCGCCGGTTGAAAAACTGGCTGCGAGGACTGCTGCAAAAAACATGGCACCATACACGCCGTTTTTGGTATGAGAGATTGTTGCGTCACGATACGCGAATTCGGCAGCTTTCTCGGGCCAGCCGGGTGTCACGTAGCCCCAGATGTCAGCACGGATTTGTGCCCCGATCCATTCTCTGAAAGGATTTTCTGTTTCAGCCGATGCAGGTGGGTTCAGATCATTTATCAGGTTGCAGTAGGCAATTCGCTCAGCAGTGTAAAGAAGGTTGTAAGGCAATCGATCAATCCAGGTAAAGCCGGCGTCAACGGAGGTAAATTCGTAGCCGTAATGCTCTAGTGTATGTAATCCTAGGACCGTGTAGTCCATATCATCGTCCCGCGGCATATGCGTGATGTTGCCGCGAGTACAATCATCACCCCTGATGAAATACTGGGAGTCGTGATCTTTGGGAAAACCTTTACCGGCAGGAATGTAATTATCCAGCGGCAGTGCGTCATAGTATTCCAGGTATTCATTAATCATCTGCATAGACCATTTCTCTACTGGTTTGCCGAGAGCACAGCCTGCAGTCCGACCCAACCAGCCACCATGAATACGATTAAGTATGTCGACGTCGTGGTCAAGTTTGCACCGCCTTGGTCCATCTGGTCGTGCAGCCCTAATTGCCGCAAGCCCGTCCGGTTCTCTAAACGGAAAAGACGATGTAGGCTTCAGCCTGGCGAGTTCTTCCATCAGCAGATGGAGCTGTTGTTCATGATTTTGCTGCCGAGCGGAGGCGATGCGTGCCATCAAAGCTTCGTCAACAATGCAGCCTTCTTCATGACGTTGATCTATCTCAAAACCGATGATTGCATCAATACGTTCCCAGGCTTTCTTCATGTTACTCCCAAATTATAGCCAGAATCTCTCCGACTTCAGCCAGGCACGTATCGGGTAGAGCTCACCAGTGAGTGCGTTCGAGGCAGGCGAGGCCAGGAATAAGGCAAGGTCTGCGACATCCTCAGGATTTGGTGTTAGCTCCAGTCTGGGGATCGCTTTCCCATCCTCGTCAGTATCGGGAGGGATGATACCGTAACCTTTGAGCTCTTCCGTGGCAATAAGACCGGGAAGAATGCAGTTAACATTGATGTTGTGCTTGGCCCACATGTAAGCAAGGTTGTTGGTAAGGCTGATTACACCTGCCTTCGCCGCTGAGTAGTGCAATTGATGAGGGTTGCCTTTACTACCGGCGGTGGAAGATATATTGATAATCTTGCCCGACTGTTGTTTGATCATCTGCTTTCCTGCAACCATACAGGGCAGGAAAACACCCGTAAGATTCTGATCGACTATAGAGCGCCATTCATCTAATGGGGTATCTTCTGCCGCGTAGCTGCGTCCCCAGCGCCCGGCATTGTTAACGATGACATCGACACCACCAAAGGCTTCGACAGCCTGTGCAATCAGTGAGTTAACTTGATCCTCATCAGTGACATCGACGGGAATTGCGAGCGCACTTTGTCCCTTGCTTTTGATTCTGGCCGCTTCTGCCTCAATGTTTTCCTGGTTTCGGCTAGCGACGATGACATTCGCACCAGCCTCAGCATAAGCCGCAACCATGGCACGGCCGAGACCACCAGCGCCGCCAGTGACAATGGCGGTCTTTCCTTCGAGCGAAAAGTTTGACATCGTGATGTCTCCCGTATTTTGTGAATAGGCTCGATCAAATAATCACTTCGATCAAGTGTGGTCCTTTGTTCGCCATGCAGTAGGCGAACTGATTATTGAACTCTTCTGTTGTTGTCGATCGCATGGCATTAACTCCCATACCTTCGGCAAGTTTGCAGAAGTCGAGGTCAGGATTTGAGAGATCAAACATCGAAAGAGCCATCGGACCTGCATCATTTGCCGCGCCTACATTGTGTAATTCCATATTGAGGATGTTGTAGGTGCGGTTGTTCCAGATAACGGTGGTTACGTCACATTGTTCGCGAGCGATCGACCAAAGTGCCTGAATAGTGTACATGCTCGAGCCATCCGCCTGAAGATTGACGATCTTGCGATCTGGGCAGGCGATTGCTGCTCCCAGTGCCACTGGAATGCCAAAACCGATGGCACCCCCGGTGACCGCGAGCCAATCATGTTGAGGTGCATTGGCTGTCAGCATATAGGAAGTTGCCCCAGAGGTTGTTGACTCATCGGCGACGATGGCATTTTCCGGCAGTAACGCGGCGATAGCGTGGCCGGCACTTCTTGGCGTCAGTTCACCAGATTGCAACTCGGGGCGTATCCGTTTGTTTCGTGGATCTGTTTGCAGTTTGTTGATAGGTGGTGCCCCAACCTCATCTGCAAGTGCTTCCAGCGCAGCAAGCTGATCATCAGCTGGCGTCGTCAACTTCAGGGGCTCGACACCCTCAGGCGTACAGTCAGATTTCTTGCCTGGATAGGCAAAAAAGGTAACCGGTTTGTCTTGTCCGATAAGTATTAAGTCATCGCAACCATCAAGGGCGTTATAAATTTGATCCGGAAAGTAAGGCAGTTTTGGGAACTCCACCCGACCCTCACCTCGCTGAGAACGGGGGTAGAAGGTCGAGAGATAAATAGTTGCACCCGTTTTTTCACGAATCCGCGCTAAGGCTTCGAGTCCTTTTTCTCGGACAGCGGTACCGTTAACCAGCAACACCGCCCGCTTGGCTTTCTCGAGACGCTTTGCGGCGATACTGATGATGTCCGAGGGGACCTTCCGCGGCCCGTCTACTGCTATTTTTTCGGCTATCTTGCCGCCGGCATCCCATGCGGTATTTGCGGGTAGCAGCAGGGTTGCAATGCCGGGCACATCAGACTGTGCTGCCGCAATCGCAGCGGCAGCATCCTTTCCGACGTCAGCAGCAGACTGGCTTACGCGTAACCACTTTGAGAAAGGATCAGCGTAGCCTTCGATGTTCGACGTCAGTGGTGCTTCGAACTGGCGATGATAAGTGGCATGTTCGCCGACGATATTAATCATGGGAGTGAATGCTTTCTGGGCATTGTGCAGGTTAGCGATTGCGTTACCCATACCTGGCCCAAGGTGAAAAAGTGTCGCGGCAGGTTTGCCAGTCATACGAGCATAGCCATCGGCCGCACCCGAGGCGACGCCTTCGAATAGACAAAGGATACCGCGCATATCAGGCACGCTGTCCAGAGCGGCGACAAAATGCATCTCTGAAGTGCCTGGGTTCGAGAAACAAACTTTAACGTCTGATTTAACTAGGCTCGCGATCAGGCTTTGGGCTCCGTTCATGGGGTTCTTTCCGTTTTGTAATTTGTTTTGTTTGTTGTTGGCGACCAGTCGCTGGTATCCAGGTTGCTGAGCATTGGGTTTAGGACATCGTAGACTAATTCTTCTCGGATGTTTTGGTAGCTTTGATCTTCAATCAGATTGTGTAGCTCATTCGGGTCTTCCACCAGGTCGTATTGTTCCAGCGGCTTACGAGAGAGTGTATCAACCGAGAGTTTGTGTCTATCTGTGCGGACCATCGTATAAGCGGATGGTGGTAACCCCAGTTCGCTGAGCACTGCAGTCTGGTGCTCATCTGAGGGATTACCATCAAGAATGGCCAGCACTGAACGGCCGTCGCTGTCCTGTAGTTTCGCAGCACCTGCGATATCGATCAGGGTCGCAACGATATCGAGATGACAGGTTAACGCGGGTGTATCTCTGTGGCTGCCGCCACCGGGAGGATAAAACAGACAGGGCACATTGACAGCGCCTTCATAGAATACTTTTTTCGCCAGCAGACCATGGTCCCCGAGCATCTCACCATGGTCTGATGAAAATACGATCCAGGTATTTTCCAGCAGGTCCTGTTGTTGCAGTGCTCTGACAACACGTCCAATACAATCATCGATCAGGGTTACCTTGCTATAGTAGTTTGCTTTCATTACACGGTTCTGCGCCTCGCTCATCTGATCCAGCTTGTTAGGTGCATATTTGAGTAGTAATTCGACGTGTGGCGATAACGGTCCAGTTACTTTTTGATTGATTGAAAGTGGTATATCGTCGGGGTTGTACATGCGTCGATACTCCGGAGGTGAATCCCACGGATCGTGTGGGCCACCAAAGTTTACCTGTAAATAGAAAGGGTCCTCGGCAGGACAGTCTGCAATCCAGTCTTCGGCGAGCCCCGCAATAAACATATCCAGGTGATCCTCGGTTGGCAATTTGGTTGGTGGTAATTCCCAGGGAAATGGCCGTTCGCCGTTAAGGTACATGTCGAAATAATGGCGATGGGTGTCCAGTAAGCCTTTCTCATCCAGGTGATCGGCGTAAATGGAACCCGTACGATGTGATTCTGATGGCCCCGTGGTTTCGCGGGCGTCAATAAACCCCCAGTCATGCATCTCATCGATGTGGGAACTGGCGTGATCTTCACCGTGACGCCATAGATGCGTCTTGCCGACAACGCCAGTGCGATAGCCGGCATCACGAATATTGCGGACATGGCTCTGTCCATGCCTGATCTCCGGGTTGGCAAATGCCCAGACGCCGTGCTGATGAACCTGATGACCTGTCATCAGACTGGCGCGGGCGGTCATACAAACAGGAGAACTGGTGAAACAACGGTTGAACACAGTACCCTGGCCTGCAAGCCGGTCCAGATGAGGCGTAATGGCAACAGAATCTCCTGCGTAGCCCATCGTATCTGCACGTTGTTGATCCGTGAAGATGAAGACGATATTCGGTTTGGTCATGTTGTGTAAACCAATTGATCAATTGCTACTATCCCATACCTCATTTAAAGCAATCAAAACAAGTATCACCAGTTTACGGCTGAGTTACCCCAAAATTTCCGTCGAATTGACCATCCAGAGCCAAAACAGCGACCGGCCTGATGCCGATGCCTGTCGCCTTGCTTCAGGGCGAGTCAGCCACAGGGCTTTAGAACGGATATTTGCACAGCAATAATCATGGACATTCAGTATCTATGGATGTTCTATAACCGGTGCTCAGGTGGAATAAGAAAGCAATAATCTTCAAGGCCAAAGCTTATGCACTGCTCATGATGGCCCCATCGCCTCTTTATACTTTAATTAAGCTGGCACAGTGCCAAGACTTTTTGCTGAACATCAACGTCTAGTTTGTGTTAAGTGAGGTTGGCCGCAAAAAAGGTATCCCTGCAGTCTTAACGTGTCTTGATTGGCAACATCGCCAGTTGGAATGCTTCACTCGCCCATGGCTGGGCCTTTATTAAAAGTTTGCTGTTACAAGTTTTTGAGATCTCGATTGTGGTACAAAAATTCACACCTGTTCTTCCTCGGCTTCTAGCTATACTTTGTTATTCTTCGGGTCGCCGGTGTAAAAACAGTTGAAACCTCTGCGTGGCGAACCATTGTGATTGGGTCCCGACCAGTGGATGGTTTTTGATCGAAAGAACACAATATCACCAGGTTTCATAATGGCTTCAACGACGTCAGGGTGGTTCGAGAAATCGTGAGGTTCATCGGGACGAAGGTGTAAAAATTGCTCTTCACAAAGATGAGAACCTTTCAGGAAATGCAGGCAGCCATTTTCTCGATCAGTAGGATCGAGTGCGATCCAAATGACGCCACCGTGGCTGGCATCCAAGTGGGGATGGACCTCTTCACTATTTTTGTCCTTAGTGAAGAAACTCGCAGTTACTGGCAGTGGTGCTGTCTCAAGCAGCTTTCCCAGCACCAGCACCTGTGGGCCTTTCTTCAATATCTTTTCAAAATAGTCGTCAGACTTTTCCAGACCCTTTGTGATGTTGGTATAGCGCTCTGAGTATTCAGTTCTTCCAGCCAGAATAGCTTCCGCTCGCCGGCAGATTTCTTTGATCTGCCGAGGTGCGATAAATTGCCTTATAATAACGAAGCCTTCCTTGTTAAAAGTGTCTTTTAGGCCTTGCATATAAGACTCGTCCATTGATTTATCCGCTCAGCTAAAAAGGTTGTGAACTTTATACTTAACGATTAATTTTGGAAAGAGGCTGAAACAACAGCTTCCCCCAAAATCGATCGGGAATAGTCCAGCCTGGGAGTAAATTTGGGTGGGAATGTCTGGAACTTAATTTTCCCAGAGTTTTCGATGAACCCTGTCCGGGTCTGACTCGACCCGTGAATGCCTATCGACAATAAGACAGTCCCTGCTTGATGAATCATATATCGACCACCGGGGTAAACCACCGTTATTGGGTTGGCCAGTGCGCGCCATCTGAATTATTGTGTTTGACCAGTTCTCTGCCACTTCCCGAACGGTGGGATCAGTTCGATCATGAAAGGCATAGGCGTAAGTGTCCGGGTTGGCAAAAGTGTTGAACGTGAAGGCCATCTCCGCTGCGTGGGGAACTCCCAGATTTTTCCATTCTACCTTGTTCGCCGGCAGATCAAAACGATATAACCAACCCCCGACCCCCGCTGCTGATGACAGCTCAGCGGCGTTGATACTTGTGCAGCGAAACATGTCAGTCCATATCATTTCGTGGACCTTACCGGCCGTGGCGTTGGGGTAGGCCTTTTGCAATGCGGTAATATATAACGCTGGGTCTTTACCGCATAACATATCCTTTGCTAACAGATTATTGAGACCTGGATAGTGATCCAGAGGATCATCATTCCCCCTTGTATACAACGTGCCCTCTGTCAGCGTAGAGCCGACAATTAATGGTACACCGGACGATCCTCGCTCGACGATAGCGTCATAAGTGGATCGCGTGATGACGGTGCCGTCGACAGTTACACCTGCGCCTAAGCCAAGGTCTACGATATCTTCAGCCGGCATGTCGAGTAGTCGAGCCAGGCAGTCGTCCTGAGCCATCTCGAGTTTCTTTGCGACGCGTTCGGTCTTGTCTTCTGAGGGTTTATAGGCCACGGTTGCGCTATGTGCGATGGCTTTGTGAAACAGGCCGTCTGCGGTTGGTGCAGCTAATAGGCTAAGCACTGATGAGCCACCAGAGGACTGGCCGAAGAGGGTGATATTGTTCGGGTCGCCGCCATAGTCCTCGATATTGTCGCGGATCCATTGCAGCGCAAGGATCTGATCACGGAAACCATTAGAGGCAGAACCTTTGTAGGCATCGCCGAAACACGATAGATCGAGAAACCCAAAGGAACCAAGGCGACTGTTAACTGTGACAACAATAACCTCACCCTGTCTCGCCAGTACGGTGCCATCATATTCGTTGGCCGAGCCGTTTTGAAACCCGCCGCCGTGAAACCAAACCAGTACCGGGCATGGCTCACTGGTTTGTTCTGGAGTCACCACATTGAGAAACAAACAATCTTCAGACATGTTGCCATTGGCTTTCAGCCCTAATGTACTTTCTGTTTTTTTTGGTTGAACTGCTCTATCAGGAAACAGTGTTGCATTAAAAGTGCCTTGCCAGGATGAAGCCATGGTTGGCGCCAGAAATCTGCGTTTTCCGGTTGGGGGCTCTCCATAGCGAAGTCCGAGATAAACGTTGGTGTCATCGTTGTTGTGGCCTCGTACCTTACCAAGGCGGGTCGAAAGTATATTCATCAGCATTGAACTTGAACGTTTAGTGGTCATTTTCCAGCGGCTGGGCCTGTTAGAGCAAGTTTAGCAATATCAGAACGAACAGTGGTTCACCCAAAAATTGGGTGATGTCTTCTAGGATCTGGAGGACTTAACCGGGAACAATGCCGTAGGATAACGGCTTGCAAACCTATGCTGAGGAGATTGAGTGTTAGAACTGGGAATTCTTGCCGACGACCTGAAAGCTGAACCAATACTCCCTCAGCATCTGCAGAAAGTAAGAGAGGGAGCCTTTGTTTTGCTCGGCAGTGAGTGGAGCGGTGACGATTCACCTTGGCTTTAAGGTGACACTGCCCTTTGGCTGGCTGAAGAGAAAAAAATCAAAATGCTAGGCTGGTATTGGTTGGGAAACCAAACACAATGCACCAGAACCGAATAACAGCCCGACCCACCGCGCCATGACGGGTAACAATATCCCGATTGGCTATCCGCTGGAAAATCTTCATGCATTGACTCAGGACCGGGTGTTTTTCCTAAGCCTGCCACTTAATGTTGCATCGATGGAAGGTACCAGGATACGTGCTATCGCCATCGAAGATCAGGGCTGATTGGAGTAGCAGAGTAAGCAGCTATCAGGCTACTGACTTTGCTATTCGTCTTCGTGGATGATCACTGTGCCGGCATCACCGTCGATCGTAATCATCTGGCCGTGCCTGATACGTTGGGTACCGTTCCCTACCCCGAGAACTGCAGGGATGCCGTATTCTCTGGCGACAATAGATCCGTGAGCAAGAATACTGCCAACATCTGTGACCAGGCCCGCGGCATGCGCGAACAACTGAGTCCACGCTGGCGTCGTCAACGGACTGACCAGAATGCTACCCGGAGCCATTTTGTCGAACTCAGATGGACCCAGGACGACGCTGGCTGTTGCCGTAATACTACCTGAACTCACAGGGAACCCGCGCATGACCTTGATGTCTTCGTCATTTTTGATTTGCGTTTCCTTGAAGGAGATAGATGCCATTTCGCTGGCTTCCGCCGGTAGTGTGCCGGGTGGATGGTGATGTTTTCTTGCTTCCCGTAAAGTTCGTCTTTGCGCAGCGAGTTGGCCCAGTCCCAACGAAGTCTGATTGCGTTTTCGTGCGTCTATTGCCTGCTTGATCTCCTCACTATTAAGAAAGTAGACCTGTTCCGCATCCTGAAGTATGCCAGAGTTGACTAACCGGCGGCCAAGTTCGTGGACCATTGGTCTGAGAATAGACCAGGTATAGCCGAATCGGAAGGCGACTTCTTCACGAATGAAATTGTATTTCAGGGCTAACCACAGTCTGAAGCGGAACTGCCAGTAGGGAAGTCCGGTAAGGAACTGTGAAATCTCCTGCAACTTTTCCCTACGAATCTTGGCAGTCTTGGATACCTGGTTCTTAGGGTCGTAATCCTTGTCCCTGACCATCCCTTTGAGGGTTGCGAACAGTGCAGCTGGGTCTTCTACCTGAGTCGGCTCGATAAAGTCCATGCTATAGCCCTGATGACCATAAACTTTCAGGTATTCGTCGATAGCTGCTACGACTTCGGTTGCATGTCCATCGTCGCGTAACGCCTGCATCAGAAATTGCGAGGGTACGGCCAGTACTGTGTAGGACAATGCATCGCTAGCGCGGATGCGCTGTGCGATTTTGAATAGGTCAGCATTTGCCTGCATCGCTTTTGATTCAATACCGGTCAGGAACTGACCACTGATGAAGTTCTGGTCCGGTAACGTTTCCCGAAGGAAGCACTGTAGCTGGTCATCGGTAGATTTCGCGACACCAAAAGTATGGCTGGAACCAGCTGACCAGTAGTGACCTTCTTCAATTCCCATCTCAACGATCCCGTCGAGAAGTTTGTCGTCCGAAGCGTCTTTTATGTTAACCGCTCGCCATTTCTCTGCGACTCCCTCTAGGCGTGGCAATGTCATGTCATACCAGGATTTTAACTGTTTATCATTGGTCTGCGTATTGTTGAAGGCGACGTATGTTGGATTATTACTCTCTGGCAACGTTAGGAGTTCATTGAGGCCGTCCTGATCCTGCTCGGCATACCACCGGTCAAACTCGTTACGGTTTTTGTCGCTGAGATGGTTGCGAAATGGCTCGATGTCCGCCGCTGCTGCGTCAATGGCTGCGGCCTTGGTTTTCTTCAGCTGGCCCGCAAATGCCTTGTATTCTGCGGCTTCGATATCTTCTTCAGAGACCAGCCTTGCTTCTTCGTTTCTTTGTGTACGTTGGTCTGCTTCCTTGATGATCTGGGGCCAGTCGAAGCGTTGGTAGGCGTAGCCGTTTATCGTAATGAACAACGGGCCGCCGCCGACCATCAGGCTCTGGGGTCTTGGTGATTCCAGGCCCCTGGTCAGATACAACTCTTCAAATAGCGTACAGATAGGGTCTGGCATGTTTTCAACTATCTGCCGTCTGCTGACAAAACGAACTGGCGGCGCAGGCTCCCAGACAAGCTCAATGGGTTGTACGGGGAGATTGGTGATTGGACGAGACTGCAACAGATGCAGCTTTCCGTCGCTGTAGGCCCATTCGATATCCTGGGGTAGTCCGTCATACAAACGCTCAATGCTGATGGCCGTTTCACAGAGTTCCTTTAACCTTTCTGCGGTTATAGAGGACATGCCACGGTTTTCTTTGGCGACGGCTTCTATGCGCACACCTTGGTCGCCATCGGCAACTATTTGCTGTTCCTTTGGCCCAAGAACTTCCTCTTTGATCCTGAAATCGTCACGCTCGATAATATAGGTATCCGGGGTCACTTGGCCGCCAACGACAGCTTCGCCGAGTCCGAAACTGGCGTTGATGATCATTTCAGAGCGATCGCCTGTTGCAGGGTTGGCCGTGAATAAAATTCCAGACACCTCTGATGGAACCATGGTTTGTACAACCACTGCCATCGCAACACTATTCTGATCGATGCCGTTCTGGTGTCGATAGCTGATAGCTTGAGCCGTCCACAAAGATGTCCAGCAGCGGTGAACTGCATCGACAACGGCATCCTCACCGCGTACGTTGAGATAGGTTTCCTGCTGGCCAGCAAATGAAAAACCTGGGAGGTCTTCGGCATTAGCAGACGATCGCACGGCAACCGCGCTATCGCCTCTGTCCAGATCTTTATAAGACGCTTTGATCTGCCGAATCAAATCGTCGTTCATTTCTGTTTGCAGGATGAGCTCGCTAATCTTCTTTGAGCATAGATCGAACGCCGGATAACCGTCCTTCAATATCGGTTTAGCGTTGTCAATAATGACACCCTGCAAATTGTTCGCGACGACAAAGCCTCGGTACGCATCGGCTGTAACGATAAAACCGCCGGGTACGTTAAACCCTGAGCACACCATTTTTGCCAAAGACCGGCCTTTCCCACCTACTCGTTCAAGTGAGTCTTGGGTGGTCTTAATAGAGCTGGTGAACATCGTCCCGGGTTCCAGAGTGTAATCAGAATAGTTAATTGTGAATTGTCGCTCGTACCGCTGTCTCTGGAAACCTAAGCTGTAACGGAGATCACCCATTAATGGTGATAGATCACGGTGCGCTAAGACTGATGTGTCTGATATGGTATAACCCAATACCGATTTAAGTCCTAGATTGGAGATGTTTTACAAAATGAAACCCTATTCTGAACTTCATCGGCCGCAGTTTCACTTTTCCGCGGAAGAAAACTGGATCAATGACCCTAATGGGCTGGTCTACAACAACGGGATCTGGCATCTGTTTTTCCAACACAATCCGGAGTCACCAACCTGGGGAAATATGACCTGGGGACATGCCCAGAGCAAGGACCTCATTCACTGGCAGCAGCTAGAGCATGCCCTCTACCCTGACGAAATGGGTAGTATGTTTTCTGGATCGGCGGTAGTCGATTACGCTAATACTGCCGGTTTTGGTGCGGGTGCACTGCTCATTTTCTACACCGCTGCGGGCACGTACGCTGACCCTGTCAAACCATTTACACAATGCCTTGCCTATAGCGTTGATAACGGCCAGCAATGGCAAAAGTATTCGGGTAACCCGATTATTAACTGGATAGAAGCAGACAACCGTGATCCTAAGGTCACGTGGCATGAACAAAGCAGAAAGTGGATTATGGCTTTATATCTCAATGATGACCGCTATTGTCTGCTTTCATCTGAAGATGCGCGGGACTGGCGAAAGATTCAGGAACTGGTGCTCGAGGGCGACTCTGAATGTCCGGATTTTTTCCCCCTGGTTGACACCTCCGGTACTGAACGCTGGGTTTTCTGGGCAGCCAGTGGTCAGTATATGGTTGGAAGCTTTGATGGTGAAAAATTTACCCCGGAGACAAATGTACAGATAGGCGAACAGGGTCACAATGGCTATGCAGCCCAGACATGGACTAACGTACCGGACGGGCGTTGTATTCAGATATCCTGGATGGCTGGCGGACTGTTTCCGGAAATGCCCTTCAATCAGCAGTTGTCTATACCCGTAGAATTGAAGCTGATTGGTTCCGGTGATGATGTGGTGCTGGCACGAGAACCCATTCGTGAGTTGGCCGTCTTGCGCGGCCGCTCAATCTCAGTGACGAGTCAAATCATTGTTCCCGGTGATCCATTCATTGTTGATACGAAGGCGAAGTTGCTGGATGTTTCTCTGACTATCTCGAAGCAAAACAGCAAAGCGTTATATATCGCGCTTCGGGGTCAGGTCATCGAATTTAACTGGGTTGATGCACAATTTAGGTTCGGCAATAGCAATCCACACAAGTTGAATACGGCGCGCAACCCGATTGCCCTGCCAGATGGGCCACAATTGTCCCTGCGTCTCGTGGTAGATCTTACTTCGTTTGAGATCTTCATAAACGAAGGTGGGATTTCAGCATCATTCTGCTACTTGCCTGACGGCTATATACATCCATTGGCGTTATATTCCTCCGATGGTGATCAGGTACTAGACAATTTCGAACTACATGAGCTGAGATCTAGCTGGGAGTAGAAATGGGTGAGGTTCTAAGTTGTGGAGTTCCCTAATGTGGGTTGTCTCAATAAGCTGGCACGATGAAAATACTTGTTATCAGTGATATACACGGCAATGCGGAAGCCCTGCGTGCAGTCATGGAGGCGGAGCGGGATGCAGATTGTTCGATTTTCCTTGGTGACGCGTTGCTCTCAGGTCCGCAGGCCAACGAAACCATGGGATTGCTGGAAACGCTTGGCCCAGACATCGCCATAATGGGCAACCACGACGAGGAAGTGCTGGATCCTTCGATATTTGCCAAGTGGCCAGTGGAATGGGTTGCGCTCAATGAATGGATACTGGCACGTCTCGACGCTTCGGCGATCAGTAGTATTGAGGCATTTAGCGAAGCCGGTCGTTATCAGCTGGCTGGTCTGGGCCTGTATCTTCATCATGGAGAACTTGGTAGCCGGGATTTAAAAGCATTGCCGGATGCTGCCGATGAAGTTCTTACAATGATGGGGGCTGGAACTGATTCGTCGATAGTTTTGTTTGGTCATACCCATGTGCAATTTTCTCGCCAGATTGAAGGCACAACCTTCATCAACCCAGGCAGTGTTGGTCAACCACGTTGCGGCGTATTGCACGCATGCTACGGCGTATTCGAAGACGGGATCTACCAGCCACGCCAGGTGCAATATGATCCCGCACCGTGGCTGGCAGCGCTGGACCGAATAGATGTACTCGAATCGTTCCCCGATTTCAGGCAGTGGCTTAGAGATGGACTGTTGGATGGTTATGGGATTGGTAAGCATGAACCCTGGACGCGATATGCGGCACAGGGATATCGTTAGTCTATGTCGATGACTGACGGTAAGCTGCAAACGACTACTGAGGATTCAATGGACCCGGAGGACGATACATCCCTCAAGGCTGCGTTCCTTCTAGCCTGGCGTTGTTGGCCTTATTACCTGCCGCAATTGAAGCATCTAGTTACCTTTATTCTGATAAGTATTCTTATGGGTTCGGGCATTCTCGGTGCGATTATTATCGGTAGCGAT
>Ga0315324_10000154_pt1 | contig 25574 bp, 27 predicted proteins | sample M150021515metaG_FD_203919 | JGI IMG/M metagenome (GOLD analysis project Ga0315324, IMG submission 203919) | Ammonia-oxidizing marine archaeal communities from Monterey Bay, California, United States - M1 500m 21515 | ecosystem: Environmental > Aquatic > Marine > Intertidal zone | place: USA...
CTGAGAACGCCCGGAAGTCCGCCGATCTCAGAACCGGGCTTTCTTCTCCCTGTCAGACCAATGAGCGGCTGCATCACTCGGGTGTCACATAGGCCGCGGTGATCCCGCCGTCGACCACGAACTCCGTGCCGGTGGTGAACGAGGAATCATCCGATGCGAGCCACAATGCAGCTTTGGCTTGCTCAGCGGCGTAACCGAATCGGCCCATCGGGATATGTCGGAGCCGACGCTCCTTCTTCTCCTCGGTGTCGAGATAACTCATCAGCAGCTCGGTATGGAGAGGCCCCGGACACAGCGCATTGACCCGAATGTTCTCTCGGGCGTGAACCACGGCCAGCTCACGACTCATCGCCAACACCCCGCCCTTCGACGCGGTGTACGCAATTTGAGGTGTGGCAGCACCCATGATCGCCACGAAGCTGGCCGTGTTGATGACGGAGCCTCCTCCGGCCCGGCGCAGTGCTGGAATCCCATAGCGGCACCCCAGCCACACTCCCTTCAAATTGATGTCGATTGTCTGGTTCCAGACCGATTCATCGGTCTGCTCCGCGTCACCATCGTCAGGATGCATGATCCCCGCGTTGTTGAACAACACATCGAGGCGCCCGAACGCGGACTCAGCCGCGGCCACCATTGCCTCCGCGTCAGCCGCCACCGAGACATCGGCGCGCACGGCAATTGCCACACCGCCCCCGGCTTCAATCTCGGCACACACACGTTCGGCGCCTTCGCGGTCACGATCGACCACGGCCACGCTGGCTCCTTCTGCGGCGAACAGCAGTGCCGTTTCGCGGCCAATTCCTGACGCTGCACCGGTAATGAGGGAAGTCTTATCGAGGAGTCGCACGCTGACCAGCAAAGCAGAGTTCAGACCCCGCCGCGAATGCACACCTAGCCCGCCGACCTCTGGGCTCACACGGAACCTCTCACCGCGGGCCGTTTCTAGGCGCCATCATCTCGTCATTCGCGATGGGTACGGTCCACACATTCAGCGTGATGCTGATGGGTACGGATGTAGGGAAGCCCAAGCCAAACGGCGATGACGATGAGGACAAACATCATCGCTGAGCCGGTTGCGTACGCGACAGCGCGGCCGTAACCCTCGTAAACCACGCCGATAACGATCGCCGCGAACCCGCCGCCAAGGGCCTGCGCCGCACCAAGCAGCCCCTGCGCGCCGGCCTGGCGGTCTTCAGGAACCGCAACCGCAACCGCAACACCGGACGCCGCGATGCTGAACCCGTCGACGAGCGCATGGACCATAGCGAAGGCGAAGATCCATCCACCGCTCGGCAACTGGCCGTACAGGAACATGAAGACCGCGGTGATAGAGAGCCCCGCAGCACCCACTCGGAACGGCCCGTGGCGCTGAGCCAGTCGTCCCCCGGTGGAACCGAAAACGATGATCGGCAAGGCGAAGAGCGTGATACCTCCGTTGGCTAGCCAGGTAGCCGTTCCAAGGTCTTCGTGCACCACGTCCCACAGCGCATCAAACGAGCCGATCATGACGTACACGGCGGCGCCAAGTACGACCGCGCCGGCCACAACGCGCGACCGCAACAGGTCCAGGGCGAGTCGCTGGCGAACAATCGCCTTGCTGTGCTGCACCTTCACCCGGAGCACGCCCGGAAGACAGAGGACGGTGAGGACTGCGACGACCACGAACGGTGCCGCAAGACCTGCCGGGCCGACGAGCACGGCGGCGACCGCGGGACCGAGGGCAAAGCCGAAGACGTCGGCGGCCATGAGCCGACCGAGGTTGCGCCCGAGGTTCTTCGGGTCAGCCACAACAATGATCTGCCGGATTGCCGGTTTCGCAGCCCCGGCGCCCAGTCCCGAAATCGCACGACCGAGAAAAATCGGTGTAAGCGATTCGCCGAATCCCATCATCAGCAGACCCGCCACCGATGCCACCGCCCCCAACGCAATGGTGACCCTGGCGTGGCCTCGATCCGCCAAGGGGGCAAAGAGAATCTGAGACACGAAACCCGCAAGAAACCCGCCTCCGATCACAAGCCCGATCGAAGACTCACTTATCCCGTACTCATCGCGGAAATCGCCAACAACGGTGAACAGCACGCCATAGCCCGCCGCCAGGGTGGCCGACAAAACGCTGAACATCCGCACACCGGGAACCCGTGTCATCTGAGCAGGGTACGGATGTCTGCGTACGCCCGGTTATTCGTAGTGCTCGACTCCGACCTCACCGGCGCGCATGTCGATTATGGCGCGTTGCACGTCGACGATGGACGCCTCAAGCTTGGCGCTCACCGGTTCGGAACCAGCCCCAAACGGCAAGTCAGCGATCAAGGCGCCAAGTCGTTCGTGGGCACGCCAGGCCGCGTACTTGGCCCACTCGGTGTAGAGCAGTTCAGGATCATCGACCACAATGAGGTCACGCGAACGGCTCTGCTCATCCGCCGACGAATCCATCGCCACGTATCCGTTGACCATCGAGATTCGTTCGCCCAACGCGTTCAGCGGTGCACCCCGGTGCACGATCATGTTGCCGTGCAGAGCTATCGCATAGCCAGGTCCAGGAAACGCCGGTGCGACGACACGCTCGCGAGGCATCGCCTCACCTCGTGCGCGTATCTCGACCATCTCGTCCTTGGTGCCTCGGAACCACTCGAAATGGCCGCCGTCGAGTGTGGCCGGATCGGTCACCGTCATCACAAAATCGAGCGGCAGCGTGTCGTGGTGCCATTTGTCGACGGCATCGCTGAGGTTGGTGGGCTGATAGTTGATGTGACCGAGGTGGAGCGGCATTGCGTGGGGCGCAACGTCGACGCCGTAGATCGACGCCATGTGATCGGAGACCTCGGGCGAGATGCAGAGGTCGCGCAGCCAACGTGACCGATAACAACCACCTCGGGTCATTCGCTCAATCCGGTCACCGGCGGGCTTGGCGAAATCAAGCAGGCGTCGAGAGAGAGTGAGCATGATCTCGGCGCCCTCATCGGAGAGAACACGAAACGGCGATGAGCACGCTACCGGTGTGGCTTTGGTGGCGATCTCGGCGTCCTCATAGCCGAGATCGCTGAGCATCACGATCTCGGTCGGCGCTTCGAGGGCCAGATGCCGAGCTGGATCGAACCGTGGTTCATCGCCGAGCCACTCGTAGCCCACCGGCTGCACTGACGGAAACGGAACTGCGATGCCCATGGCCACATTCTATGGCAGACAGATCTGCGGCCTACCATCTTCGAATGCGTCGCCTGCTCCCAATAACCCTGCTCGTCGTCACCTTGCTCATCGCTGCATGCAGCGACGACCCAGACGGATCATCGGATCTCGACGACGGCACCTCAACCGACACTGACTCAACCGACACTGACTCAACCGACACTGACTCAACCGACACTGCAGGACAAGAAGACGGGGCTTCCTCCGACGATGAATCCTCGGTCATGACGGCCACGTTCGACGTACGCGCCTCTGCGGGCCAGGTCACGATCATGGGCGCCACGCCCGAGATCGACGCCGAACTCACAAACGGAACCGACACATACTCCGGTGTCGTCGACGAGCTCGGCAACCTGATCTTCCGGTTGGTCGAACCTGGAGACGGCTACGTGGTCACCACGTTCTCCGCCCCCGACGAAACGAGCGACACCTTCACCGTGCCCACGCTCGACGATCATCCCGACCCCGATTTCTACGCTGCGCAGACACTCGAAGAAGGCCTCAACTACATCGAGATGCGCGACGGCACGCTGCTGTCGGCCATGGTGCGGTTCCCTGAGGCTTCCGGCGACGGGCCGTTCCCGACCGTGGTCGAATATTCCGGCTATGACCCGTCGAGCCCTGTCGAGGAGGAACCGACAATCGGGATCTACCGGGCGCTCGGCTATGCCACCGTTGGCGTCAACATGCGTGGTTCTGGCTGCTCGGGCGGCGCCTTCGACTATTTCGAGCCGATCCAGTCCATCGATGGTTACGACATGATCGAGGCCATTGCCCGCCAGGATTGGGTCGAGCACAACCATGTCGGCATGGTCGGCATCTCCTATTCGGGCATCTCGCAGCTCTATGTGGCCGCCACCCAGCCGCCGTCGCTCGCCGCCATCACCCCGATTTCGGTGATCGAGGACAGCTATCGCTCGACGATCTATCCCGGCGGCATTTACAACAACGGATTCGCCAAATCGTGGGGCGACTCCCGCCAGGACGCCAACGACGCCTACGGCCAGAAATGGGTGGCCCAACGAGCAGAGTTCGGCGATGAGGTGTGCGACGCCAACCAGTTGCTGCGGAGTCAGAACCGTGATCTCGCGGCTGAAGCACTGGCACATGCGTTCTACGACCCAGCCGTGGGCGACCATCTCTCACCGCGCACCTTCGTCGACCAGATCACCGTGCCGACGCTGCTCGCCGGCGCCTGGCAGGACGAGCAGACCGGCAGCCGTTTCGCCACCATGCTCGACAACTTCACCGGCACCGACGTGTTCCGGGCATACCTCTACAACGGTGCCCACGCAGACTCACTCGGCCCCGAAAACCTCCAGCGGGCCTCTGAGTTCATGGATGTCTACGTTGCCGAGAAAACCCCTGCCATGGGCGTGTTCATCCGAGCGGCGGCATCGATCCTCTACGAGCAGGCATTCGGGGTGACCGGGGTGATCGTTCCCGACGACCGGTTCACTTCGCTCGACGAGGCTCGCGCCACAATCGAGTCCGAACCGATGATCACCCTTCTGCTGGAAATGGGATCCACAGATTTCGCCGCCGGAGCGCCCCAGTCGCGCAGCCGAGTGATGTTCGACTCCTGGCCACCGCCGGCGGCAGAGACGATGTCGTGGTCACTTGGGTCAGGGGGCGGTCTCGATGTCACCCCGGCGCCAGAATCATCCGTCGAGTCCTTCGTGGTCGACGTCGATCGATCACAAGAACTGACCAAGACCGGCGACGGCGAGGACGATGCCAACGAGTTCGACAATCTCGTGTGGGCGCCACTCGATCCCGGCAACGCCCTCGTCTATGACACTGCACCGCTGAGCCGCGACTATCTGCTCATCGGCAGCGGTTCGGTCCGCTTGTGGGTCTCTGCTGACGAAAACGATGCCGATCTGCAGGTAACAATCAGCGAGATACGCCCCGATGGCCAAGAGATGTACGTCCAGTCTGGATGGATCCGAGCATCGCACCGCCAACTCGTCGGGCCCGACGACGACCCTGACATGATCTACACCCACGCCGAAGCTGACACCGTCACACTGCCACCCGGTGAACCCACCGAAGTCGTCGTGGAAATCCTCCCCGCCGGCCACGTCTTTCGAGCTGGCTCCCAGATTCGACTCACGGTCGACAGTCCCGGCGGCAACCGCAACCTGTGGGCGTTCGACGTGCTCCCCTACGACGGCACCAACATTTACGTCAACCTGGGCGGCGACACCGACTCCATCCTCGCACTGCCACTGTTGCCGGCGCCGGCCGACATCGCCGAGGAGCTTCCGGTCTGTGGCGCCCAGCGCAGCCAGCCCTGCCGCCCGGCTATCGCCTGGACCAACACGCTGGTCGGCTGACCCACGCCGGGCACACTGGGGACAGGCTCCTGCGTGCGTCAGGTGCGGCTGGCGGCGGGGGCGACAGGTTCAGAACCAGAGAGACCCATGCCCGCGAGTCCGCTGAGGAATGGCGAACGCAGCAGGATCAGTCCGGCGAACACGAGGGCACCAACGACGAAGTACATGCCGGCGTAACCAAAGCTCTCGGCGACGAACCCAAGGGCCAGAGTGCCGACCGAATTGGCGATATCGCCGAACATGGTGACGGTGGCGACGACCTTCGAACGATCAGCGTCGTCTGCCGAATCGACGGCTATCAAGATCATGAGCGGCACGTTCCACGCCAGACCCAGGGCGAAAACGAATGCGCCGAGGTAGAGCTGTCCCGTGCCTTGGGCGGTGGCAAGGATCAAGACACCGGCGATCACGAACGACTGGGCGATGCTGGCCAGCGTCCGCCGTGGCAATCGCGCCATGACCCGACCCTGTACCAGACGCATGGCCATGGTCGTGCCGGAGTAGAGCAGCAGGAGCCAGCGGACTTCCTTCATGCCGAACTCTTCGGCATAGTCAGCGATGAAGGCGTTGAACCCCATGAACGCCGTGAAGACCATCAGGTTCACGAGACCGACTCGCGCTGCTACCGGATGGAAAACCTCACGCATCCTCGCGGCGGGAACGACATTGTCAGGTCGTGTCTCGGGCAAGGCGACGGACACCATCGTGGTGAGCAGGGCAAACCCGGCCGCCATCAGATACGTCGGCTGGAACCCCCACTCCTGCATGACCCATTCGCCCGATGTTTGGCCGATAGCAAACCCGACCAGCACCATCGTCGAAAATGCTGCGAACACACGGTCTCGATGCTCCGCCGATGGCAACTCAGTAGCGGTCGTGGCAAGGGCGAGATACATCGCCGACGATCCGGCCCCGGTGAGAACACGCACCACGAACAGGACCCACAGGTGGCCGGTCTCAGCAGCCAAGATGTGCCCAATCTGAGCTACCGCGACGATCAGGGAACCCACGATCATCAGTGGGCGGCGGCCATACCGATCGGACATCACCCCCGCCAACGGGCGAGCGAACAACATGCCGACAGCCAGCAGCCCAAAGACCAGACCAATGTCGGCCTTCGAGCCATCGAACTCCCGCTCTACCAATCGCGGCAGAACCGGGAACGAAAGACCTGCGACCGAGAAATAACCGACTGTCGCCAGAAAAAGCCCGAGAACCCGCGTTGTATAGACACGGGGCTGGCGGGACATGGGTGGCACCGTACTGGTGAGGGGGTAGACAACCTGCGTGGGATTTGCTGGCCGATCAACCAACTCGATACCGGTCCCCGGCGCCTACGCAGTTGCGGGTTGGGTCTTCCGTCTCTTTGCCCGCTGGATGAGTAAACCCGGCTCGGACCCACTGCCCGATCTCGGTGGTCGACCCACCGTGATGGTAGCCAATCACAGCAGCATCTCGGATGTCTTCTACGCGATAGCGACGCTCTCGAACTGGCACTACCCGGCCCGTTGCCTGGTGCGCTACAGCTATTTCGGCAACCCCTTGGTGGGCGCGTTTCTTCGCTCTATAGATTGCATTCCCGCCGGCGGCGGCGGGTCCGATGCCACCGCCATCGCACTCGACACCCTCGCCTCGGGTCGACCGGTGGCCATCATGCCCGAGGGACGGGTCACCCCACGCCACCAGCGCGAGCCTGATGGGATGGGGCCGTTTCGCCCCGGTTTCATCGAGATCGCACGAAGAGCAGATGCTCAGATCCTCCCCGTCGCTCTGATCAACGCCGACGAGGTGTGGGGCAGCCGTTCAAAGTTGCCGCGACTGCTGCCATTTCGTCGACCAAGGGTCACCCTCGGGGCCGGCACTCCGATCCAACTCGGCGACCGGGACGACGCCATCATCGAGGCCGAGGTACGCGCCCAGATGGCATCGATTCTCGCTCGGGCCTAACTTCAACCGATGGCCTCACTCGACGCAGCAATTCCGATCGTCTTCCTTCACGGGTTCGCCACCAACACCCAACGCACATGGAAAGAACCCGGCTGGTTCGACCTCGTCAAGGAAGGCGGACGGCGAGCGGTGGGCATCGACCTGCTCGGCCACGGTGACGCAGCCAAGCCCCACGACCCGGATGCGTATGCCGCGCTCGTCGACAACGTGATCGCTGATCTGCCCGTCGACCCGAACGGTGAGTCAAAACTCGGCTTTCAACGCCAGCTCGATATATGCGGCTACTCGATGGGCGCCATGACGGCACTCGAGATCGCCATTCGTTACCCGACGCTCGTCCGCAAGCTCGTGCTTGCTGGTGTCGGTGAAAATGTGATCGGTGGTGGCCGCCGACCAAACGAGGGAGATGTTGACGAGGACACCGGTCTCGATGATGTCGGCTACCGGTTCCAAGGCATGTTCAACCAGCCCGGTAACGATCCTGTGGCCCTCGCTGCTCTCTCGGAGTATCGATCGCGTCGGACTGGCCCGAGGATCTTCACCCCCGAAACGCTCGCCACGGTGCAAGCCGACTGCCTGATTGTGATCGGTGACGAAGACTTCGTGGGTCGCCCCGAGCCACTCGCCGAACTCCTTCCCAGCGTAAAGACGGTGGTTCTCCCCGGTGTTGACCACTTCGGGCTCCCCAAACAGTTCGGCTTCATCGACGCTGCCCTGGAGTTTTTGGGTGCCGTTCCAGACTGGTAGCGCCTAACCTCATCCATCTAGGGCCGCTAGCTCATCGGGTAGAGCAGGAGACTTTTAATCTCAAGGTGCCGGGTTCGAGCCCCGGGCGGCCTACTAGCCCTGAACTTGGGTTTTGTCCCCTACCAAGTCACGGACGAGCCTCTGGAGCGCTCTCGCCGCCGGAAATGCGCCGGAGCAGTACGCCAGCTAATGTCGTTATGAAGCGGCTATCGATGCGGGGACTCACAGAAAACTTTGAAGCGCCTCATCCGAACGCCCTTCTCTAGATCGTCTAGAGAAGATTCGAATACGAAAGCACCCCGAACCTGCATGTCATACGTCATCGCCACCCAACTGATCCCCTCTGACCCGGCAGCGTTTCGTACCTCGATCCCTGAGATGATCCGACCGAAGCTGGAGGCGCTCGGCGCACAGTATGTCGTCGCCCAAGAATCAATCGCAGCTGGCCCTCAGATGGGGGTGTTCACCATGGGTTCTCGCTGGTCGTCGATCGATCGCGGCTTTACCGCACTCGACGAGTTCTACGCCGACCCTGAAGTGATCGCGACTCTCGCCGCAACACCGGTCCAGCCTGTTGGCCGGATGGCCGGTGTGGTCGAGGCTGAGCGCGGCAATCCGAGCGGCACCTACACGGTGGCCTTCTCCTCATCCCTTGAGAATTTCGACCGAAGCCAATCCGAAGAGTTTTACGACACCGTGTCGTCGATCATGATTGGCGCAGGCTCCAATGGCATGCGCATGATCCGCTGGGTTGCCGCCGGCGAGTTGACCGGCAGTTGGGCTGCGCTCTTCTACACCGACTCTCTCGATGCGTACATGGCCGGTATCGCCGAGTTGTACGCGGAGCCAAAGGCGACATCGGTGATGGCCCAGTGGGGTATGCGTCCGTTGTCACGCACGATTTCGATCGGCCACTAACCCCATAACCACGACCTTCGCCCTCTCCAGTTCGAGGGTCACCCCGACCGCTACCACCGCTGCACCCAGAGCAGTCGAACAGACAATCCGGTCACCTTCCACGTATCGAGGAACTCGGACGTAAATGGAGGCCGCGCCAACACGACGCTGTTCGCGTTCTACCATCAAGGGGTGCAGCCTCGTCAGATCATCGCCGTACTCATCGCTTTCAGCGCCATCCTTGGTGCCGCCATCTTCGTTCTGAACTGGACCGGAGACGATGGCGGTGACGATGTCACCGCCGAGGAAACCATCTCCACCACATCGTCGACCAGCACATCAAGCACATCGACCACCACCAGCACGACAACCACGACCATCCCGGTCAACTGCACCGTCGCCGACGCTGAGACTGACGAAACCACCGACACCACCACCAGCGAGGCCCCCGATCCTGCCGACGGCGACGCAGATCTCCCCGACGAGGACGAGGAGATCATCATCCCAACGCTTGGGCCCGCATCGTCGATCACCACCGTCGGCCTCGACACCGTCAACTTTGGTATGACCGTTAAGCAAGCTGAAGCCGCAGCCGGCACGTCGATGATTCCGTGCGCGCCCGTATCGGGCTGCTATCGGGTCACCCCGGCTGATGCCCCCGACGGCATCAGCTTCGTTGTCCACGCCGGCACCATCGAACGCGTCGACATCAGCGACGGCCCAATCACCACACGCTCCGGCGTTGGTATCGGCACCGCCGAGGACCGCATCATCGAGTTATTCGGTGACCAGATCGAACGCGCAATCAACGACGACAGCAGCGTCGATCTGATCTTTGTGCCGCAAGACGAGGACGACGCCGAGTTCCGCGTGATCTTCACGATTCGCGACGGGGTTGTTGAAACCTTCCGCAGCGGGCGGATCCCCTTGGTGCTCGACAAGTCGCCCTGCGCCAAGGCGTAAGGCCGTCTAGCCGATCGAACGAAGATCGACCACGAAGACGAGTGTCTCGTTCGGGGCGATCACACCACCGGCGCCTTGAGCCCCGTATCCCATGTGCGGTGGGATGGTGAGGCGACGCCGGCCGCCGACCTTCATACCCTGCACTCCCTGGTCCCAGCCCGAGATGACCTGGCCAGTACCAAGACCAAAGGCAAAGGTGTCGCCGCGGTTCCATGACGCATCAAACTCCGCGCCCGTCGACCATGAGACGCCGACATAGTCGACCGTGACCCCCTGACCGGCCATGGCTTCGGCCCCATCGCCGACCAAGAGATCGTCGATCACGAGTTCTGCCGGTGCTGCCGAGTCCGGGATGTTCACTTCGGGCTTGCTGAAGACGTCCATTCACTGAATCTAGCGCCGGAACGACTCAGGCAGTTCGTCCAAATAGGTCCGACATTCGACAACCAGCGTGCCGATGCCTGCCGCAGTGGACTCCTCGGACTCGAGGTCGAGGTCTCCTACCAGTAGGACCTCACCGGCACGGACGATGCCCCCTTCGATCGAGATTTCAAGGGGCCGGTCAATCGAGGGTTCAAGGAGCCAGCCATCTATCTGAATCGCAAGGTACGGCGACTCCAGAAAGGCTTCGACATAGACCTCTACATCTTCGCCGACCGCGAGCACCAAAACCTCGCCGGCTCCCGGAGCGAAGCAATCCGCCACAAGGTCAAACGATCTGTCGTCAATTGTGAGCAACCCAACCGATTCGGGCTCAGGCAATACCTCTACCGACACGATCGACGACGTCGCAGGTGCTGAAGTGGGCGAACGATCAGGCGGACCATCTCCGGACCCGTCCTGTACCGAACATGCGGAGGCAACCACAACGACCACAATTGCGGCAACAAACGCTCTCGGCATCCCACTAGCCAAGCAGATCCTCCAACGCGAATCAGGCCGCCTTGGAAGGCGGCCTGATTCATTCATGTCCGATCGGGAGTCCAGTCCGATTAACGAACTATGCCCCTGGGGGGCACCGCCGGAATTGCCGGAATTGCGTGGCGTTACTCCTATAACGCACGAGAAGGTCCCGAGTCGCGAAGTTTGTTGAGATTTCGTCACGTTGGGCTCTCTGGCCGGGAAACCTCGGCCGAGGGTCCGTCACGAAGGACGAACCCGCATCTCACCTTTGGTAAGGAGCGAGTTGGCAAGATGGACAGAGGAGCCGTCCTCGAGCACCAGTTCAACCGAGGCCGGATGCATAGCCACAATCCGACCTGCGGTGCTCCCCACTTCGATCTCATCCCCAATATCTACCAGGCGATGGAGGTAGCGCCCGGCGGCGAGTTCGCCGCCAAGTTCACGGCCGCCCAGACCAACCAGCAGTGCAAACGCCAGAGCTCCAGCAAAAACGAAGCCAGCGACAATGATCGAAAGGATGGTGGTCTCAACACCCAGTTGGCTGAGCGCCAACACGATCGCCACCGAGTACACGAGCATGCGGCTAAGGCTGGCGATCTGGGCTCGCATGCGAGCCCCGGAACCTTCGAACGAACCATTCACCATTCCACCGACGGCGAAGGCAATGGCGCGAGCAGCAATCAGGATGAGGCCGGCGGCAAGCACCCGAGGGGACTCCCGCAGGATCTCCGCAGGGATTGGCTCGAGCGTCTCAGGATTGGTGAACCCAATGGCGACGATCACCCCCACTGCGGTGAAGAACAAGAAGAGGAACATCGCACTCGCCCGAGCGGCATCGTGTGCTTCAGGCTGGCCATCGCGGTCGATCAGAATGATGCGCCGAATAAGCGCAGCACCAACCACACCCGACAACAAGCCGACAACAATGGAACCGGTCGCAAATATCCAAGGATCAATCATCGAATGCTCCCGTCGGTATCGGTGGGCTCAGGCTGAGCCATATAACTATCAGTGATCGGATCAAGGATCGTGTGTGCCACGTCCCAGGCAACCAAAAACAGGTCGGTGAACACCCCGGCGGCGGCCTCGGATCGCAGTCGAACATCCACGCCAACATTGGTGCGGTCCTGGAGATCGGCTGGCGCCGTGATGACCGTCTGCAGATCAGCCACCACCCTTTGGTCGAGTTCCGTCAGGGAATCGAGGCTCGACTGACACAAATCACACTCGGTGACATGTCGATCGACGCGCCGGGTCTCCCCGGTGTCGAGCCAGCGCTGCAGTCGCCGTGGTGATGGATGTCGATTCATGAGTGATTCAGTTCCAATCCTTGAGTGCGTCTTTCAGAGCTTTGCGGGCCCGATAGAGACGGGTCTTCACAGTGGAGAGCGGAAGGTCGAGGGTCAATGCGATCTCGTCATAGGACAGACCGTCCACTTCCTTGAGAACGATGAGGACGCGAGCATCTTCGTTGAGATGCTGCATGAGTTCCCAAAGCTCCTCGAGTTTGACCCGGTCTTCAACGATGCGAGCGACCTCCGGGCCGGCGGCGCGTTCTGGCAACGTGTCCGGACCGCGGAAGTCCTCGCGCCGGGTGCGCAGCAGAGAGATCGCCGTATTACGGGCGACCTTCAGCAACCATGCTTTCGGGATCGCCGTATTCGGAGGAACCGGCGAATGACGCCACGCCTTCAGCATCGTCTCCTGCACAACGTCTTCGGCAAGCGAGGCATCGTGCACGACCGTAATCGCGACCCGATAAACGGCCTCGGCGTGCTGTTCGACAACGCGACGAAGCTGTTCTTCGGAGGGACGGACACCGGTGACGTGATCAGGAAGAGACATGTCTGCCCTACGCCAGTCGGCGAAACCAGTCTTCATGTTGAGTGGTCCCAGATTAGACCTGTCGTGCCGGTAGCGTCGCGGTGAGCCGAAAGGGAACCGGTGGTCTCGAAGCAAGAGCGAACAAAGCGGCGCGTAACCATCGCCAAAGAGCAGGAGCGCCATGCACGCGCCACTACTCGGCGCCGAAGTCGTAAGCAGCGACAACGACAGCTCATGGTGGGCGCGATCGTGGGGTTTCTCGCGCTCGCGCTTATTGCGCCGTTGACGGCTGGACTGCTGCTCGATGGCAGCGGAACCGAAGCCGAGATTGGCACCCTCCCGACAACCACTGAGCCTCCGACTCTCGTCGACCCGGAGTTTGCCGGCGCCTCCATCTCGGGGCCGACGCCGTGTCCCGCCACTGACGGCACCGCACAACGCACCACAAACTTCGAGCAGGCCCCACAGTTCTGTATCGATCCATCGGTCAACTACTCGATGATCCTCGAGACGAGCGAGGGCGAGATCGTGATCAATCTCGACACTGCCGGCGCACCAGCCGCCACAAACCTCGCAGTCATCTTCGCCCGCTATGGCGTCTACGACAGCGCCAACGCCATCTCGTTCATCTCCGGGCTCACCCTGATCGGATCACTCGGCTCAGCCGGCTTCGTCGAATTCGCCGACCCGGCAGAGGCACCCGGGGACGGAACCTACCCCATCGGCTCTGTCATCATGTTCACCAAGATCGGTGGGGCAATCGAGGGCCAATTGGCCATCGTCAGCACCCAAGACGCAGCGGACCGACTCGCCGAGGATCCGGTCCATCCAATCATCGGAAGGGTCGCCGATCTTGAGACAGCTATCGCCCTCGATACCAGCGCATCCATAGTGGAGCTTCGGGTCGGAGACGTCACGGTGACCGAGACAACGGGCTGATCGGCGCTACCTTTTTACTTCGTGGCAAACAACAAGCGTCAACGACAAACGAGCAACCGCGACCAAAGTCGCCTGGTGACCGCCGAGACGGCGGCGAAGACCGCCCGGCAACGGCAGTTGACCCTCTACGGTGCCCTAGGCATCATCCTGGTCGTGGTCGTGGCTTTCGTCGCGCTCTCCGGCGATGACGAGACCGAGACGCGCGGGGCCGGTGACGCGGTCGAGGAGACCTCGAACGACGACACAGCAACTGATCTGGCCGACACCGCCGACACAACTGACACAACTGAGCGTCCGATTTCTGAGGGCTGCCCCGCCGAAGATGGGTCATCGCCACACACGATCGACTTCGCCGAGTCGCAGCCGATGTGCATCAACCCAAACGAAACCCACGTCGCAGTATTCGACACATCCGAGGGCGAGATTCGGGTCGAGTTGCACACAGCGGAGACACCGCTCACGGTCAACAACTTCGTCACACTTGCTCGCTGGGGCTACTACGACGGCACCACCTTCTTCCGCACGGACCCGAGCATCGACATCATCCAGGGCGGCGGACCTCACACCGAATCACCATCGGATCCCGGACCCGGCTACACGATCCAGGATGAACCCGAGTTCGATCTCAATCCGGAGACAGGCAAGATGACCGGGCCATATCGCTACGTGCCAGGCCAGTTGGTCATGGCTCGCACAGGGGCTCCGAACTCATCGAGCGCCCAGTTCTTCTTCACCACAGGAACAAGGGCCGCGCTCCTCGATGGCCAGGGCGTCTATGTGGTCTTCGGTGAAACCGACGAAGCCGGCCTTGGCGTACTTCAGAGCGTGATCGGCCTGCACGAACCGGGCGGTGCACTCGGTGGCGCGCCGTCACGGACGGTCACAGTCAACAACGTCACCATCGAAGTCGGCTGATCCTTAGTTCGAGCTGTGGCGATTTCGCCGCGCCCGTCCATCAACGAACGGTCGAAAGGGAGCTGCCACCGATGCCACTTCGAATCGATGAAGGTCGGTGACGAAGAGCTGTCGCTCTCGGAACTCGGTGGGGATGTCGCGATCGAGATGAAGCCCACCAAATCGACGTTGTCCCCGAGCCCCCAACCGGAGGAGGTCACCGGCGCGGCCGGGCCTCACCGTGGGCTCAAGGAACGCAACGACCCCGTCCGGAGCCAGGTGATCAACCAGGCGCCCAATGAATGCGCCCATATCTTGCACGAGCGGGGTCCGTATCAGCGAGACGATCGTGTCGAACGTTCCATCCAGTTCACCAAGCTCGTCGAGACCACCAAGCTCGTCGAGACCACCAAGCTCGTCGAGACCACCAAGCACCGTCGGCGGTTCGGCGTACTCCCCGAGATGGTCATGCCAGCCACCAAGATCCAGCACGCGACCCGTCGCCGTCGCCGCAATCGTGCGGCGTCGCTCAGCGAGCGCAGCAGAAAGTTCCATCGGAAGGCATCGGGCCATCCGGGCAACCTACTGGGCCGAGAACCTAGGCTGTGTTGGTGCCGATCGAACCTCCGTCGACACCATGGCAGTTCCCACCCGTTGATGTCGCAGACAGCCACGGCCTCGTCGCCATCGGAGCCGATAGCGAACCCGGCACGATACTGGCCGCGTATCGGCGAGGCATCTTCCCGATACCAGTCGAGGCGGAGGGAGAACTTGGCTGGTGGTCGCCTGACCCGCGAGGTGTGCTTTATCTTCGGGATTTCCACATCAGCCGATCATTGCGACGCTCGATGCGACGGTTTGAGTTCCGGGTCGATACGGCGTTCGATGACGTCGTCGCGGGGTGCGCTGATACGAACCGGCCTCACGGGTGGATTGACCAACGGATTCGATCGGCCTACCGAGAACTCCATGACCTGGGTTGGGCGCACAGCATCGAGACATGGCTCGATGGAGAGCTCGTGGGCGGCCTCTACGGGCTGGCCATCGGCGGATTATTTGCCGCAGAGTCCAAATTCCGGCGAGTAACTGACGCATCCAAGGCAGCCGTCGCTGCCCTCGTTGCGGGCCTGAGCGATGAACACGGTGACCGTCGACTGGTTGATGTTCAATGGCGGACTGACCACCTCTCCACTCTCGGGGTGAGCGAGATTGGCCGACCTGACTACATCCGACGTTTACCCAGCCTGTTCGCCGTCCCACCGTCCGCACTCTTCTCTGGCGAAAGATTTACGATTCCGATCTCGCCGAGGGCTTGATTCCCCGATTGTTTCGACCGATGGAGGGCCGATGACCAAGCAGCGCGTTGACCTCGTTACCGGCCTCGCAGCTTGCAGCCTCGTAGCCGGGCTTGTCGCCGCCCTTGGCAGCCGCCGGAAACTGGGTATTTTTGCTGTATGTACAGCTGCAGCGAGCGCAGTGCTCAGCCAACGAAATACCAAGACATCCGATGAGCTCGATAACCAGGTCACGGCGATGACCGAGCAAATTCATCAGCTCGAGAGAGCCGTTGCCTCCCAGGTCCAGAATCGCATGGCGGCCGAAAACACAGTGAAGTCACTGAGCGAACAACTCTTTGCGACCGAGCAGCGCGCTGGCGACGCCGGTGCCCCACCGGTCATGATCAACACGTCCGGCGAAGGCGCTATCACCGATCCCGAAACGGGGCTGTTCAACCACGAATACTTCCTCGTGGCCCTTGATTCTCGAATCGCCGCCGCACGCCGCCACCTCCGTCCGGTCGCGGTTGCACTGGTGCAGGTAGTTGACGGCCGTGAAGGCAAAGATCGCGCCAACGCCGACCCGACGATCACAGCCGATGCCTTGCGCGAAGCCCTACGAGACTGCGACACGGCCACCCGCCTCGCCAACGGCCGTTTCGGTGTCGTTCTCGAGGACACCCCCGAAAACGGTGCGATCTGGACCTTGGAACGCGTTCGCCGCCTCATCGCCCAGGATCACCCCAACCTCACCTTTTGGGCAGGCGTTGCCTGCTACCCCACTCACGCATTCGACGTGGACGCCCTGATCAACTGCGCCGACAAGGCCCTCACCGCCGCCTATGACTGGCATCAGGACCGCATCGAAGTCGCCGTCGAATAGTCCTCTCCGGTGTGGGTCCGCCAGCGGATCCTCTAACCTCGTTCCCGGAGAGATGGCAGAGTGGACGATTGCGTCGGTCTTGAAAACCGTTGGGCCTTTACGGGTCCCGGGGGTTCGAATCCCCCTCTCTCCGCCACTGACGTAGCGTCACATCAATAGAGGGCCGAAGGCTCTGACGTACGCTGCCCAACATGACCGGCAACTCGTCTGACCAGATGTTCGATCTAAACACGGGTCATCCTCGACGCAGCGTGATCCTCGTCATCATGTGCATGTCGCTCGTGCTCATCGTGTCGGCCGTGAGTTCGCTCAATGTGGCGATCCCCACCATCGTTCGCGAACTCCAGCCTTCGAGCACCGAACAGCTGTGGATCCTCGACTCCTACGCCCTCGTCTTTGCCGGGTTTCTGCTCCTGTGCGGCGCTCTCGGGGATCGCTACGGGCGCAAGCACGCGCTGATCCTCGGCATGGTGATCTTTGCGGTCGCCTCGGTACTTGCGGCCTACGCCGACACACCGACCCAGCTCATCGTGTACCGGGCCATTATGGGCATCGGTGCGGCGTTCATCATGCCGGCCACCCTCTCCACCATCACCGTCGTCTTCCCGCCCGAAGAACGAGCGAAGGCAATCGCCATTTGGGCCGGGTTCGCCGGCGCCGGCGGAGCGATCGGTCCGGTCGCCAGCGGTCTGCTCCTCGAATGGTACTGGTGGGGATCCATCTTCTTCATCTCGGTACCGATCGTCGCCCTCGCCCTCGCGGCGATCATTGCTGTCGTACCCAACTCCGCCGAACTCGAGCGCCACTCACTCGACTATGTCGGCGCGGTGCTCTCTATCGTTATGTTGGTATCGATCGTTTTCGGCATCGTGGAGGGTCCAGAGAGCGGCTGGCTGGCAGCCCCAACGCTCGGTGCATTCGCTGTCGGCATCGTCACCGCCGCCATCTACCTCTGGTGGGAACGCCGAGTCGAGTACCCCCTGCTCGATCCCCGTGACTTCCTGATCCCTCGGTTCGGGCTGGGCGCGCTGACGATAACGATCGCCTTCCTAGCGATGTTCGGCATGTTCTTTCTGATGACGCTCTACATGCAGTTCGTGATCGGCTGGTCCCCCCTCGGGACCGCGGTACGGCTGCTGCCGTTCTCAGCGGTCATGATCATCATCGCCCCGCGGAATCCGAAGCTCACCGAACGGCTTGGAACAGGCCGGACTGTAGCGATCGGTTTCCTCATCCAGTCCCTGGGTTTCCTGATCGCAGCTGTCGGGCTCAGTGACGACTCGAGCTACTGGATCGTGCTCGCTGCAGTTATTCCGATGGCCATGGGCATGGCATTTCTCATGCCACCGACCACCAATGCCATCGTCAGCGCCCTGCCCCAGGACAAGGCAGGCGTCGCGTCGGCGGTCAACGACACCACCCGCGAGGTCGGCGGCGCGGTCGGCATCGCTCTACTTGGCACGCTGGTCACCATCAGCTATCAGTCCGGCATCGGCGACGCCGCTGCTGGGCTCCCGCCTGAACTGGCCAACATTGCCGAGGACTCCATCGGCGGCGCCGTACAGGTGGCATCACGGCTCGATCCGGCCGTTGCTGCGCCCCTTATCGAAGCGGCCAACGCTGCGTTCCTCGACGGCATCACCGTCGCGTTCGGTACCGCCGCCGCGCTCGGCCTGATCATGGCCGGCGTGATCAGCCGCTTCTACCCGAGCGACGCCACCTGAGGTCAGGCGAGTAGGTCCGCTTCAAACGGGAACTGCGAGAGCACGTCGAGACCGCTGTCGGTAACAAGACAGTGCTCTTCAAGCTTCACGCCCTCGCCGCCGCCTTCGTCGCCTATATAACTCTCAACACAGATCGTCATGTTCGGTTCAAAAACGCCGTCATAGCCGGCATCGGCATAGTCGCGGCGATGATAGAGGTACGGATATTCGCCCGTCATTCCGACCCCATGTGCTGAGAGGTAGTACCGGTTCGCCTCGTACTTGGCGGGGATGTCCCATGCCCGTTCCGAATATTCCTTGAAGCTCACCCCAGGCCTGATGATCCCCATGTTGTGATGGATCTGTTCATGGGCCCGCGAATAAAGCTCACGTTGCTGAGCCGTCGGCTTGTCGGGGCCAACGTGGAATGTACGCGAAAAGTCGCTGTAGTAGCCGAAGCAGCCAACCACATCGGTATCAAGGGCGACCAGCTCATTGGTACCGAGGACGTTATGACTGGCCTCCTGGAACCAGGGGTTTGTCCTGGCGCCGGCACTGAGCAGGCGGGTCTCGACATAGTCGCCACCTTGGGCGATCACCGCTTGGTGCAGGACGCTCCACAACTGTTGTTCGGTAACCCCGGGCTCAATTGCCGCTCGCAGCGCACCAACCGCATTTTCGGTCGCTCGCAGCGAGGAGCGCACACATTTCAGCTCCTCGGCCGACTTGATCGCCCGCGCCCGTTCGACCGGCTGCTGCGCGTCGACGATCGTGAACTCCTCCGCGGCCAACGCCATCGCCGCTCCGGCGTTCACCCGCTCAATCCCGACGGTGGCCCCGGCCCCACAGTGTTCGCGGATGAGGCTGGCGATTTGGCGAGCCCACGCCTGTTCGCGCGCAGCAATGTCGTCACCGGCGGCGACATAGCTCGCTGTGGTTGCCGGGCGAATCTCGTCGATTGTTTCCAGATCGGCTGAGAGATGAAAGCAGCCAGCAAATTCGAACAAGACCACCGGACCATCGAGCGCCACAAACAGATACCGGGCCGGGTTGCGAGCCGAAAAGACCTGCATATTGCGCGAGCCGCTCGCATAGCGGATATTGACCGGGTCAAAGAGCAGGCAGGCGTCGACCCCGTAGCGGGTCATCTCATCGCGGACACGACCGAGCCGGAAGGCCCGAACCGCGCCCATGTCGATCAGATCGTCGTCAGGGCTCCGGCCAAGCAAACGAAGTTGGTCGATGCCCGGCTCATCACCGTGCCATCTCAACAACCCCATCGATGTCCTCCCTTGCTTGCACGTCGGGTGCCTCTGGCAGGCCGAACTCGCCTTCGATATCAATCGTAGGCAGAAGACGGTCGAGCCAACCCGGAAGCCACCAGTTGGCGTCCCCCATCAACTTCATCGTTGCCGGAACCAGCACGAGACGAACAATCGTGGCGTCGACGAAGATCGCGGTGGCCAGGCCCAGCCCCGTCATCTTGATGGCGGGGTCATCACCAAGCACAAAACCGAGAAAGACGGAGATCATGATCAATGCAGCCGACGTGATGACACGAGCGGTGGAAGCAATGCCATAGATGACTGACGAGTCGTTGTCACCCGTACGGAGGTATTCCTCGCGCACACGCGACAGCAGAAACACCTCATAGTCCATCGACAAGCCGAAGAGGATGGCAAACATAAACATGGGGATGAACGACACGATCGGGACCGTGGCCTCCAGCCCAATCAGGTTCATACCCCAGCCCCACTGAAAGACCATCACCAACACGCCATATGCCGAACCGATACTGAGAAGATTGAGCAACGCAGCCTTGAGAGGCACCAGGATCGATCGAAAGACAACCATCAGCAGCAAGAACGACAGGGAGATAACCGCGATGATGAAGTGCGGGAGTCGGGCTGTAATTCGCTCGCCGAGATCGTTGAACGACGCGGTGCCACCACCGATATGAGCGCGAGCCGATGATCCATCGAGCACGGTCGGGAACACATCGGAGCGAAGCCGACTGATCGTTTCGATGGTTTCAGCGTCCTGAGGCGAGGTGGCGGGGAAGGCGAGAAGGATCGCCACCCCGGCTTCAGTATTGATATCGGCGGGAGCCGTGAAGGCGATCCCGGGATCGGCAGCCACCGCCGATACCAGCGGGTCCACCACCGAGCCATCCTCAGAGATATCGATAGCGATCATCAGGGGGCCGTTGACCCCCGGACCAAATCCTTGCGCAACAAGATCGTAGGCCCTGCGCTCAGTCCGGCTTTCCGGCAGGGTCCCTTCACTGGGAAAGCCGAGCTGAAGGTCAAGCACCGGTGCGGTGAGAAGAAGCAGGAACGCAGTCACGCCGATCACGTAACGCCAGGCATGAGCGGCAACATGTGTCCCCCACCGTTCCCAACCCGCGCCAACGCCAGCCGTGGCGTGAGGCGTGCGCCGACCAACGTGGAGCCGGTTAATCCATAGGCCCGCTTTGCCGAGGAACGCGGGCAGCAGCGTCGTCGAAGCCAGGACCATGATGAGCACGATCGCTGACGTTGATATGCCTGCTGCGGTCATGAAGGGGATTCCGGCCACTGCGAGGCCGAGGATGGCGACAACCACGGTGCCGCCGGCGAAGATCACTGCCTGACCGGCGGTGGCAACAGCCCGACCGACCGACTCCTCTACGCTGAATCCTCGGCTGAGAAATTCACGATGCCGGGTGAGCAGGAACAAGGCGTAGTCAATGCCTACGCCGAGGCCGACCATGCTGCCCATCTGCGGCGCCCAGCTTGGGATATCGATGAGGTAGGTAATGAGTGGCATGAGACTGATGCCGAGCGCAAGGCCAAAGAGGGCCATCCCGATCGGCAGTCCCATCGCGATCAGTGACCCGAACGCAACCAGCAAGATAATGACGGCGACAACCAAGCCGATCATCTCGCCGACCCCTGTTTCGGATTCCTCAAACGCGAAGAACAGCTCGCCACCGAGTTCGATCTGGAGCGTCGAGGTGGCCGTCGTCTCGAACACAAACTCTTTCAAGGCGTCAAGCTCCGCCACGCTGATCTGATCGATAAGCGGGTACTGCACGCGAATCAACGCGACCCGTCCGTCTTGGGAGATGCTCGCCTCGGCCACACCGACCACATTGGTGAGTGCGTTGATCTCCCTACGAAGTTCGACCAGTGCTGTCGCTTCTGCTGAGTCGTTGAACGTGGCCGCCGTATCAAGCGGTGTCACGACAACTTGAGCGGTGAGACCAGCCTGGTCGGACTGCGCCTCAGACAGCAGGTCAACGGCCTCCTGCGAGTTGAGCCCCGGGGCGCCAAAGGTGTCTTCGAGTTCACGTCCAACGGTGTTCGAGGCGATCATCACGGCAATGGCGGTGAGTAGCCAAACGCCGATGACAAGTCCTGGCCGTCGCGCCGCGAAACAACCCCACCGATAAAGTGCGCGTGACATAGGGGGACCTCGGTCAGAAAGGGGGGATCTTGGGCTGCCCGATCGCAGCACGCCAGTATTTGCCGCCAACGCATCGTAACGTCGTCGCCCCAACTCGTCGTGAAACAGCGCGAACGAAGACGCGGCATTCGGTCACAGAAATCCTCTCCCGCGGGGCTCCAAGCCAGCCACCGCCACGCCCCTACCCGAAACCTCCGTCTAGTTGCTGCCCCGAGCAGGACCGGCGCCTACGCTGGCTCCATGCAGCCCCAGGTGACAACAGTCGACTTTCATTTCGACGTCATGTGCCCCTACGCCTATCAGACGGCCAAGTGGATTCGCGACGTCCGATCCCAAAACGGCATCGAGATCAATTGGAAGTTCTTCAGCCTTGAAGAAGTGAACCGCATCGAGGGAAAGAAGCATCCGTGGGAGCGTGAGTGGTCCTACGGATGGTCGATGCTTCGGATTGGCGCTCTGCTTCGCCGTACCAGCATGGACGATCTCGACCACTGGTACGAGCGGGCTGGCCGAGCACTGCACGAAGATGGCCTTCGTCCCCATGAGCCCGATGTTGCCCGGCACCTCATCGCAGAGATCGGCCTCGACCCGGCCCTTGTCGATGAAGCCATCGCGGATCAGAGCACCCATGACGAGGTCCGCGACGAGCACCAGAAGGTGATCGATGCCGGCGGCTACGGCGTCCCCACGATGTTCATCGGAGACCAGTGCCTCTTTGGCCCCGTGCTCATCGACCCGCCCACCGGCGATGCCGCCATGCGCTTGTGGGACGCCTGCATGGCCTGGCTCGAGTTCCCTCACCTGTACGAACTGCAGCGTCCCAAGACCAAGCAGGACGAGCGTGACATCGCCGCGACGTTCAAGCCTTACATCGAGGCCCGCGACTGGGTCAGTATCAACCGAGGGGTGGAGGTCGGATTCACTCAGGACGGGTTCAATGTCGTAGGAAGCGCTGACCGAGATCGCTAGCCGTCACAGCCCTACCTTCGGGTACACGCAGACGTGGCTAAGCCTGGTCGACTAGTGTCGACCCGAACTCCCCCCGTCGTGCGGAAAGGGCAGGGACATGGAACCAACCGAGCAGCCCCAACCAGCCGGGGGGCAAAACCTCGACCGGACACAGCAGATCATCATCGTTTTGATCGTGATCGTGGTGTTGTTGCTGGGTGGGCTGCTGTTGGCCCGATGCGGCGACGACACCGACACCGCAGACACGAACGATCAACAGACCCTGCCCGAACAAGACGACACCGAACCAACCACCACCGAAGCACCCACCACCACCGCCGAAGCACCGACCACCACCGCCACACCGACCACTGAAGCCCCGGCGACCACGACGACCGAAACACCAGGGCCGGTATTTGATTGCACGTTGGCGGTTAAGGACGGCAAACTCGCCGGCTTGACCCTCGGTTGGGATGAGATCGGGACAGAAATCACTACGGCTGTCGCCGCCATCACTGCACTGTGTGGCCCGCCCGACAGAGACACTGGCTGGTACTTCGATTGTCTTCTCGATGTGAGCTGGGACCAAGCCTCCGACGAGAAACCTCTGCGGCTCATCGAATGGGGTGGCCTGGAACTCACATTCCGGCGGGGATACACCGTTGAATGGGTCGTACCGCCAACAGTGGACAGCGACGGCTACCCCATCACGTCACCCGATCCCCCGGGATACGGCCCCGCCACCTACACCGACTCCGGTTGGCTGGCCAGATGGAACTATTACGGCTCTGGCAGCAGTGAAGAAAAACAGGTTGAAATCGTTCTGAAAGGTGGGTCCATCGGCGACCCCATGTCTGAGGTGATGGCCACCCTCTCACTGGACGAAACAGATGTCGACGAGTACGCCTTCGATGCCTTCGGCATAATCTCTGTCTGGAGCGATGAAGGCATGCCTTACCTAAGCCAAATTGGGGTCCCGTACGACAATGTGGCCGAAGCGATCGAGAACTCGACGTTGACCTCAATCGGCTGGATTCAGTACTGCCACTGAAACCTCACCACAGCTACCGCCACCCAGATATCCGGCGAGCACCCTCAGCAGCGACACGTGACAGTCAACCGTGGACCGGGCCTTCCCCACCACCAACCAATCAGCCCGGAACTCACCCAAGGCATCATCAAACATTTCGAACCCCCAAAGGAAACGGTCACGACGGACCCGAACCGCCGAATTCCGTCAACGAAGCACCCGCCGAGAGAACGCAACAACCCGCACAACGGCTAACCTTCGCAGCCGTACCTTCGGGTACACGGAGACGTGGCCGAGCCAGGTTGAAGGCGCTTCCCTGCTAAGGAAGTAACGTCGTAAGGCGTTCGAGGGTTCAAATCCCTCCGTCTCCGCGAAAGTCAATCTTGTGGTCCTACAATGGTCGACTCAACAACGTGCGCCCGTAGCTCAGCTGGATAGAGCATCTGACTACGGATCAGAAGGCCGGGAGTTCGAATCTCTCCGGGCGCGCTGGACAGGTCCCTCGCTACAGCGAGGGACCTGCTGGTTTTCGACGAAATGAGTGTGCTGACGCCGGGTCTGGGCTGCCGGGCCGAGAGTCTTGCCCACTTCGGGCAACTTAAGCCGTGTAAGAACTGCGGGCCTCGATCCTTGCTGAGGATCCCCTAAGAGCCCCGCAGTCAAGGCGTAATCTGCCTTTGGCCGGAGTCCTCGAAATATGGAACAGCCCCTTGTGACGCGCTCAATGAGACGCATCCATCCCCTAGCTAGCGGCCAAAGCTTTTCGGGCGGCCGTGTTACTCCTCGGAGGAGTTGGAGGCACACCGCCCGCTCCTTTGTTGCAGCTGCGACAACGCTCGCCTGCCTGATGCCCGTGCTCCATGCGGAGGCGATGGAAACAACCAGTTCTGTGGTTCGGAATCAACTTGGTAATGATCTTGAGGGCGAAGCCGAAGCTGACCGTTCTGGTACTTCGATTGCGATTGCTGAAGATGGCAGCCGGATTGTCATCGGCGCTGCCTCAAATGACGAGGGCGGCAACGCGGCCGGGCATGTGCGTGTCTTCGAATGGGACAGCAGCCCCCTGACGTGAGGCCAGGTTGGTACAGACATAGACGGGGTTGCTGGGGGCGATGAGTCGGGAACCTCGGTTGCAATATCTGGTAACGGGCAGCGTGCTGGCCGACTGGCTGGGTCAGTCAGTCGCAATGTCCGCTGACGGCAATCGCATCGCAGTGGGGGTGCTCATCATGGCCGACGAGTCCGCCCAGCAGACCGACCTGATGGAGCAGCAGATTGGTGAATGACGACGTCGGGTGATTCGTAGAATTCGGCGGTTTCTCTCGTAGAAATCGGCCCGGTTTCTGCTGGTCTCGCGACGACAGTCTCGAGCCGAGACGATGGTTATCCGGTGAAGGTGGGTGAACCAGTTACCGGGTCGGCTGGTCCAGCAGTAGGCGGTGCCACGACCGGCGGCGCAGTCGTCGTTGTTGTGGGAGCCACCGTCGTTGTGGTTGTGGTGACGGATTGCCACTGCGCATACAAGGTGTCGGTGCCGGAGTTCGGCAACGTGTACGAGTCGTTTCCGGCGTAGCTGGTGCCGGTGCCGCCAGCTTCAGTGTTCCAACCCGTAAACGTGTAGCCTTCACGAGTCGGCTCTGTCGCCGA
>Ga0315324_10000155_pt1 | contig 25148 bp, 32 predicted proteins | sample M150021515metaG_FD_203919 | JGI IMG/M metagenome (GOLD analysis project Ga0315324, IMG submission 203919) | Ammonia-oxidizing marine archaeal communities from Monterey Bay, California, United States - M1 500m 21515 | ecosystem: Environmental > Aquatic > Marine > Intertidal zone | place: USA...
GATACCAGACAATTACCTGGTGGAGATCCTGCCTTTTTTATGATGCAAGCTAGTCTAGACAGTTATAGTAAAACTATTTATAATACGCAGGCAAATCTAGCCGGTACTGATCCTGTTGTTCAGTATCAGATTAAACTTAACGAAGCTCGCTCAGTTACTGATGCAGCTTATATTAAATTAAAAGGATTATTAGATGCCAGATCTAATTAATAAGCTCAGCACCTATGCAGCACTTATTGGTGTTATTGGTGCCATTGGTGGTGGTTTTTATGCCTGGGGAGAATTCAACACAAGACTTAGTGCAGTTGAAGGTGTTACATATGAAACAACAGACCTATCAGGAATTACTGATGATATAAAAGAACTAAATGAAAAGCTAAACAGTAATGTTCAGGAACTAACTTCAATACAGAACGAGAATTTTATAGAGCTGCTAGACATGCAGGCGGTTGACCATAATAACTTAGTGGACTTAATAAGATCAGTAGAAGCAGCACTTGAAACACTTAAAGGTGATATTGCAATCAACGGTGCAGCAATTGATTTTAATTCTGCAAAGATAAACGAATTAAAGGCGGAAGCTGCTAATCCGTTACTAAACTAATGAAGCTCTCTGAAGCGACGAACATCAGCATGCCGGCCAAAAACCTTTTGGCCATATTATTCGCCGTCGGGATAGGAACTATGTCATATTTCGGGGTGATTGAGCGCTTAAATAAAATCGAAACAACTCAACAACTCATGCAACAGGACATGAAAGCAGCAAACGAATTTATTTCTGGTGTCCCCAAGGGAACCATGGTAAGCCCACAGATAAATGAGCTCTACATGTTGGTGGAATGGCTTAGCACTACACAAGAAGAATTACGTACCTTTGTAAACACTGAGCTACCCGCAGTTCAAAGTGGTGTATCTAAAAATGATATGACCATTTCTTTTATTGAAGAGAGACTAATTGATGTGGAGCAACTTTTGGATAAACTTAGATCGAACGGAGTATCACACTAATGATAACTGAAACATTATTCGCTGTATTATTAATTTTAAACGGAAATTTGATAGAATCCGTCCCTACCTCGGGGATGGCAGAGTGTTTGAAGACCAAGCGCACAGCTATGCAAAATATTGGCCCTGATCAAGAAGGGGTATACATGAAATGTTTGTTAGTTGAAGCTGACACAGAAATATACATGGGAAGAAAAAGAATAAAGAAAATATATACAGAAGATATTCTCGGTGAAACTAACTGAGTTTAGGATCTATATAGCCTTATTTATATTGACGATGCTATATATGTGGTCTACTACTTTCTAAATGGACTTAGTAGGTTTCGGACTTACTGTACATGACAGCTCAGTTGCTGCATATAAAAATGGTAAGTACTTATACAGGAAAGCAGAGAGACAATTTAATTCTAAACATGCCCACGGTGATATTGTTTGGGCTAATTCTGTTTTAGATGAATGGGACATAGATAATTTTGAATTAGCGATTTCAACATGGGTAGACACAGATGATTTTGTGTTTAATAAAAATAATGTGTCTTACTTAGACCATCACTACACCCATCAATTATCAACTAGTGTTAAAAAAGAAAATAATTTAGTTTTAGATGGTTATGCGGAAGCGGGGGGAGCACCTTATTTTGGCTTAGTAAATCAAACTAGAATTAATGAACTATCACCAGCACATCTATTAAACTGTTGTGTCAGAGCAAAACAATTTGATGGAGAGCAAAACATTAGACATTTTACGTATGTTAATGGATGGTTTAATGATCTTCTTAAATCAAAAGACAAGATGTCTCACGAAGACTGGAAAGCATTAGTGAGTTATATTGACATGCCTGGCAAGATGATGGGTCTGCAGGCATATGGCAAAACAAACAAAGACAAATTAATTGGGTGGACAAAATTAAAACAGTTTAGATCACGTTTGATTATGGCTACATTAGTAAACACACTTAAACCAGACATAACAAAAGATTTAATAACAACAGTTCATTCCTTTGGAGAACATTATGTACAACAATTTGCTCTTGGTATGCAGGAGTTTACTTATTCTGGTGGCCTAGCACAAAACGTTGTCTGGAACCGAGCTTTAATAGACGCTGGTAAAAAACCACATATAGATCCTTGGGCGTATGATGGTGGTTGTTCTATAGGTGCACTAAACTATTTATTAGATATGCATGATATAGAACGGTACGCAGATTGGGTACAAGACGATGAAGCACCTGATGATGAGCCGGACGGTGGGACTTTGTCAATCGTGGCGGAGTTAATTGGAAAGAATAAAGTTGTTGGTTGGTATCAAGGTAATGGAGAGGTGGGCCCTCGTGCGCTGGGAAGGCGCAGCATACTGTTCAACCCCGCTAATGAAAAAGCAAAAGACAAAGTTAATAAAATAAAACAAAGAGAATGGTGGAGACCTTTTGGAGCCAGTGTATTAGAAGAGAAAGCATCCAAGTTTTTTGATTTATCAAAAAGCAGACACATGTTGTTTAATTCTAAAGTTTTATATCCTGGCATACCTGGAGTGACACACATTGATGGTACCTGTAGACACCAGACAGTTCCAGACGAGGATACTCCAATGTATTGGTTTTTAACTTATTTAGAATTAGAAACTGGTTTACCTATTATTCTTAACACTTCCTTAAATGCTAAAGGCAAACCCCTCTGTTCTACAATAGAACAAGCAATAGACTTATTTAAAAATACCGAGATGGACGCTTTATGCGTTGGGAATACACTGTACCAAAAATGATTACTTGTATTGTTAATCCTTCTCGCTGTGGTTCTACTTTACTATTACATATACTAGACAAATATTTTCGTATGAGTAGAACACCTAACTATTCTATGGAGTATGAAATTATTGATGAAAAAGTTGGAGCTGAAGTGCTAAAACAAAAATCAGGGGCAAATTTTTTATTTAAATACCAGTTTTTGTTTACAATACAGCCCCTCCTCGGGGCAGATAAATATATAGTGTTAGACAGAAAAGATAAAGATGCTTGGATATATTCCTCTTTTATGTCTTTCATGCACCATAACCCACATGGAAAACTAGAGAATAAAGAATATGAATTTGATGAGGTTGTATTTAATCATCATAAAGACCACATGTTTAGGCTGTTACCTATTTGGGAGAAAGAAAAATCAAGATTAATCGATCAAGGTGCCGTTAGTCTGTGGTACGAAGATATAAAGGATAAAAGCGCAGCTGATATTTTACAAATGTGTGGTTATCCTGGGGCAGCACCTTTTGACAAAGACGACCTGTATTTTAGAGGCATAAAACTAGAAAAAGTTTGGTCTTGTAAAAGAGAGTAAATTTACTTATACTTACCTATATGGGATTACCCAAACAATTATCAGAACAACAGAAGAAGTTCTCGGAGTTACTAGTTTATAATGAAGGACGTAAGACACCTACTGAATGTGCTTTGGAAGCAGGGTATGCTGAAGGCTCAGCACATGTTAGGGCTTCAGAACTCAGAAACCCCAACAAATATCCTCTCGTCGTTAAGTACATCGGAGAAATCCGAACTGAAATACAAAAGAAATATGAAGTTACTTTTGAGAAACACGTCACAGAACTCGGTCGTATACGCGAGCAAGCTTTGGCAAAAGGAGCTTTCTCAGCAGCTGCAAATGCGGAAGTCGCTAGAGGAAAAGCAGCGGGACTCTATATAGAGCAGAAGATGGTTCTAACTGGTAAGTTAGAAGATTTGTCAGTGGAACAATTAGAGGCTAAGATGAAGAAAATTTATGAAGACAATCGAGTTTTAATTGAAGGAGAGTATCAGGAGATTAAGTCTAATGCTAATGGACGAGTACAAAAATGATACTGTGATTAAGGAAGATATACTTGATAAATGCCCTTATTGCGCTGTGACGACCTGGAAAGTATATGTGCACGGTCATGCTCAGTGTAGTAAATGTGGAAAGAATATAGACGAATGCTGTCAAGGCGAATTATTTAGTGGCTAGAAAATGGAAGTCAGATTTTCATGAGGCTGTTATGCATGGGACTAGTATTGGTAGGAACCCAAAAATGAGTTCAATGAACAAACAAAAAAGAAGAAGTTATAAAAAATATAGAGGTCAAGGAAGGAATAGATAATGTATCAGTTTAAAGATCAGGAGACACAGGCCCCTGTTTACATAGTTAAACACGGTTTAGTTGATGAAGGGTGTGATGCAATTATACAAGGTTTAAAAGATAAGACCGACGAGGCCTCCCACCAGGAAGTAGATAAGGAAGGCAAAGCATATCTTACAACAAAAGACACGGGGATTAGAAACTCTACTGTCCATTGGTTTATGGATCTTGAGTTGAAGAGGAATTTAGATAACTGGGTTAAAGTTGCTAATTATCAAGCAGGTTGGCAATATGACATAGTAGATAGTGAGATGTTACAGTTTACCAAGTATGATGGTGCAGATAAACAACATTATAGTTGGCACACCGACGGGCAAGGCTGTCATTTTGCTAGAAGAAATTTTACTTATGAGGAGACTCCACAAAGTCTTGTAGACATACGCCAACCTAATTTAGTAGGAACTGTAAGAAAGATTAGTCTTTCAGCTGTGCTTAATGATGATTATAAAGGAGGAGAGTTTGAGACTATGCATTTAGATCAAGGTAAGCCAGTAATAAAAACTATTAAACCTGAGAAAGGGAGTATAATACTTTTCCCTTCTTCTTTATATCATAGGGTTAAGCCTGTAACTAAAGGTATTAGATATTCTGTAGTAGCTTGGTATGGAGGGCCACCATTTAAATGATCAGTACACATTGGTATAATACCAAAAAATTAATTACAGTTTTAGAGAGATTTTGTGAATCTGAAGAGGGCGGTGATGCTCGCGTTCAAATGATTTTACCTGAAGGTAGAAACCCATTACAAAAAGAATTCAATATTAAAGAGATAAAACTTATAGAAAACAAGCTCGTTGGTCCGGCTTATGAGAAGTACAGATTGATGATTCTTGTTGAATAATGAGGTGGAATTTTAACCCACCAATCTGGAAAATAGACGTTGCAATTATCATTTTATTAATATTACTTTTACTGTGAAAGAAGAATCAAAACTCTGGCAAAAAGTTAAGAAAAATACGCCTAATATTACGTGGACACGCGTTGAATCTTGGGCATCTTTTGGCTTTCCTGATCTAGTTGGATACACTGAAAAGAGGGGATTCTTTACAGTTGAGCTGAAAGTAACAAAAAGTAAAAAGGTAACCTTCTCACCACACCAAATAGCCTTTCATTTGACCCACCCCACGAATACTTACATCCTTATCGGGGCCCACGATCAGAGGTCCGCGAAACTTTATCCGGGGTCCGCGATCCGCGGGCTTGTGGACCTCGGGCTTGAGGCCCCCGGTGCTTGTGAGCTTGATGATTTAAAGAGGCTTGAACGCTTGCTAGCTTGAGCGCCTGCGCGCTTGCGCCTGAGCCCTTGCTCTTGGGTCGGGGAACACTGCTTCTTCATGCGTCCGTCAGCGTCCCCGTTAATGCTTTCCATAAGCTATATTTTTAATTGATTTGTCCCAACAGTTCCGGCATTTCTTGCACTCGTTGCCCTGATCGGGGGCCGGGCATGTGCTGCCAGCTGTAACTACTGTTGATGTCAGGGGCCAGCTACCAGGGGCCGGGCCGTCAACCTTCGTTGCGCTTAGACGTATAGTCAGGTTGCGCGGTACGCGGTCCGCTGGTATCTTAGAAAGGAGCCCGGCTTCCCTTGTGGGCAGCCAGTGCGCCACGCCCGGCGTTAGCCTGCAGACGCGGAATATTTTCAATATGTGTTTAATAGACTTTAGGTCTCCGGAGTCATGCCAACGAAACCAGCGCGGCTCGCGGGCCTCGACGTCTTCAGCCATTACGAGCTGCCAACGTGGCTTGTTGATTGAAGCCAGTCGACGGTGCATCGCTGCTTTAACATTTGGAAACCTGTAACGGCCTTTGAGAGCATAACAGCCATGACACACGCTGCCCGGCACCTTCGCGAGCTTCGAGCCCACGTTGCACTCGGTGGCTGGCAGGTTGTAAGAGTATCCTGGCATCTTGGAGGGCGAGCTAAGCCCGCCTGTGACCTTCTTTCTTTCTTGTATATTCATATATGGGATAATAATTTACTCTTCTAGCTTGTCAAGATTTATTTCAAAGTCCTCGCTTGCGGCCCGCGCTTCGCGGTCCTGAGCTTGTGACCTTAGAATTATATTTTCCTCTTCAACGGCGCGGACCTGCGCGAGCAGGTCCAGCAGCCAGTTACTATCTATCCGGAGCTTCAAGAGTCCAGCTTCCAGAGAATGTCAGTGGCATAGACCGATCCGATCTCGTCGAACATGCCAACCTCCGACGCCTTCAGGTCCACCAGCAGGGTCTGCTTAGAACCGCGGCCCTGGCGTCCGCTCTCCACAGCTGTGGCGCTGCAGGTGCCCAGTCCGTTATCCACGAGCAGTTTGTCGCCCTTCTTAATTTCCTGGATGTCTCCGCCGTATATTCTTTGTCCTTGTATAGCCATATTATTTCCTTTCATTGTTGTTATCATGTTATCCCATATTCACGTATCGATGTCAAATCTTTTTTTCGCGCTTGCGGCTTGTTGCTTGCAGCTTGCGGCTGGGCCCGGACATTCTAGGCTTACCCATACGGACCCGGGCCCGCGTGCCTGGCTTATGCGCAATTAGTTTAACGACCAGGCACAATAATATATATGGGATAATGTGTTGACAATTACAAGGGGAAATGGTAAAAGAATAATAATTAATAGAAAGGATAAGATATGGTTAATTTTATAAATATAGGACAAGACGAAAATTTAGAAGATGTGATATCTACAATGAGTGATACTCTTTTAAATAGTCGTTGGTTTAAAATCACATACTTTCATAAAGGACTAGGCGAGGAAGTTACTCGCTATGGTAGATTTAATGATCAATGTAAAGTATGGGAAACTAAAAAAGGTGAACTTGCAGTAATCTATGAGCAAGTTGATGATTACGGAAATACTGAGGGCTTTAGAACTGCAACTCAGATTGAACACATACACGGAAAAAGAAAGGCGGTTCACTAATGAAAATGTATTGTAAATCATGTGGCAAGAAATATTATGTGTCTGAGAATAGCTATAATGGCTATCCTTATGGCTCAGGTTATTGGTCCGATGATATTCACGGGTTTGTAAGAGCTAGAGTACCACCACACCAGCGCGTCTTTCATAGTCGCAACTGTTGGGAGTATTGGACTGCACAAAATATCGATCAATACATTTTATGGTTGCAAAGCATGGGAAATAATGATAATGTTACACCAACCAATCGAGATAACTCGATTAACGAAACCATAGAAGAAAGGAATAATTATGGCTAAATTAAGAATGAATGACGAATATCGGAAGAAGATATTAAACCGATATATCGAACACGCAGAACAAGAGGACACTCAAGAACGACAAGCATATCTTGACGTAAAAGCTAGTGTGCATGATATGTATGAGAGTACCTTTGAAGTTGCAAAAGAGGTAGTATCAAGATCATATCCTCAAGAAGATGTGGACACTTGTACAACACTCAAGAAAAAATACGGACAACCTTTAGATGTTGTAGCAAAAGATAAATGCTTTTATTTCTCTTATGCAAACGATAAAGCTGACGAAGATGAGTTTGGTGATAATGACGATATATCCGAACACTTTGACTTTGGGTTGTATGGTAGTTGCACTAATGGCAATTATGATAGTGCTGATAGTGGCAGAAGATTTGCTTATGCTTACTATCGTGATGAGTTGAAAGCTAAAGACTGCAACCCAGACATATATCCTCAACAAGAGGGCAATCAAGAAAATCCTCACAAGACTGTTAGTTGTGAGGAAAACGACAAGGCACTCGGCTACGCAAATTACAATAGATACAATTCTAGTGATGATAATAATGTCGGAATTGTTCAAGGCTTTGATGAACAATTCTATCTTGATATTATTGGCACTAGCCATTGTCGTTCAAGAACTATTGCGTGTACTCAGCAAGAGTTTAAAGTCTTTGCAGACTTGAAAAGGCAAAAGGCTATGATGATCTCGGCTCACGCAACGTGGATAGATACAATAACTGCACAGAAAAAAGCTATGGCTATGGGTTTAAAAGCCTATCGCTATTTAACTGAGGGTGTTGAGTTAATGAATGAACTCGGTGTTGATTGTGATGAGGCAGATTTAATTAAGACTAATTCTTCTGGCTTAACAATCTATAACCCTGTTAATCTCGCTAGTATGTTAAAAGGAATGAAGAACAAAACTATGACGAGAGAACAAAAGATTGCTGAACGAATGAAGTATGACACAGTAGTTGTTGCTACTGATACTTCATCTTTGGCTCACTAATTTGTTAGGCATGGTAGAATATATCTGTAAGTCCTAACATTCTCACCGCTCCCATTTTTTCTAACCAAGATTAACCGCAAGGGAGCGGTGACCCGCTTGAAAACTCGCGTACTTTAAAGAAAAAGTAGGACCCGCTTGCGAATTCGCTCAGCTTGCGGCTTCACCCCACCCCACCCCGGATTTGTATATAAAGGGGTCCCAAATCTTATCCTTATAGTTTGATTTGGACATAGATATGTGTTAATTTCGTTTTCACTTTAATAGAAACTGAAAGTGCAAAAATTTTATATAATTTTTTTTCAAAATGCTAACACCCGATCAAATACAAAATCTTCCTGCAGATACTAAAAAAGAATATTTAAAAACAGCTTTATTGCTTAATCAAAAGAAAAAGGATGAATCAATACGCAAGGACTTTTTATCTTTTGTAAAATATATGTGGCCAGAATTTATTGAAGGTAAACACCACAAAATAATGGCGGAGAAATTTAATCGCGTTGCGCGAGGCGATCTCAAACGGGTAATTATCAATATGGCACCAAGACATACTAAGTCTGAATTTGCATCAAACTATTTACCCGCATGGATGATCGGGAACCAACCTGATTTAAAAATTATTCAAGCAACTAATAATGCAGAACTTGCAGTGCGTTTTGGTCGTAAAGCAAAAACAGTAATTGATACTCCAGAATATCAAAAAATATTTAATACAAGATTAAGAGAAGATTCTAAAGCCGCGGGTAAATGGGAAACTGATCAAGGTGGTGAATATTATGCAGCTGGTGTTGGCGGATCAATAACTGGTCGTGGTGCTGATCTTTTAATTATTGACGATCCACATTCTGAGCAAGATGCAATGAATCCTGCATCATTTGAAAGAGTATATGAATGGTATACCTCTGGACCGCGACAAAGGCTTCAACCTGGAGGTCGAATTATAGTAGTTATGACTAGATGGAGTGTTGCAGACCTAACAGGCAAATTAATTAAGGCTCAAAAAGAACCAAAGTCGGATCAGTGGGAAGTAATCGAATTTCCGGCAATTATGCCTTCTGGAAAACCTGTTTGGCCTGGATATTGGAAGCTAAACGAGTTAGAAGCGGTCAAAGCTTCGGTATCCCTGCTTAAATGGAATGCGCAATACCAACAAAACCCAACTTCGGAAGAAGGAAGCATAATTAAGCGTGAATGGTGGAAAAAATGGCCTCATGATAAATTACCGGCACTTCAACATGTAATTCAGAGCTATGATACCGCATTTATGAAAAAAGAGACCGCTGACTATTCTGCGATAAGCACTTGGGGCGTATTTGAGCTCGAGGACCGCGGACCGCGGCTCATTCTTCTTGATGTATTAAAAGATCGGTACGAGTTCCCTGAATTACGGAAAAAGGCTAAAGAACAGTTCGATTACTGGAAACCTGAGTCAGTTATCATTGAAGCTAAAGCATCGGGATTGCCATTGACGTATGAATTAAGAAAAATGGGTATACCAGTTATTAACTTTACACCTAGCCGTGGAAATGATAAACATACACGAGTGAACTCAGTAGCTCCGTTATTCGAGGCAGGAATGGTTTGGTATCCGGATCGAAAGTTCGCAGACGAAATGATTGAGGAATGCGCTGCATTCCCTCTAGGTGAACACGATGACTTAGTGGACAGTATGACTCAAGCATTAATGAGATTTAGACAAGGTGGTTTTGTAGAACACCCCGAAGATTACGAGGACGAGAAACTTCCTGTAACACAAAGGACGTATTATTAATGATAGATGCATTATTAAAAGCAGCCACACGCGCAGGTTTGGATGAAAACCAAATTATGCAAATTGCAAAAACTAAATATGCAAAGATTGATTTGCGTATGGACCCACAATTCACAAAACGCGAAACTTTCCAAATTAGTGACGAAATTACAGAACTTACCAAAAAATCAATGTTAGATTTTGGTAATCACAACTTACCACCAAAAATTAAAGATAAATTAGAAGATTTTGTAGCTAAGGCGATTGCATTTGGCGATGATCAACAAACTTTAAGACACACAAACGCATTTTTGAAATTTGCAGATGATGTTTTTGGTCCAGGTGGTTCAAGTAATGTTACTAGCATGGTTCCTGATCAATTAGCCAGACAAGCTCATAAACAGTCTGTTCAAGCAGCTGATTCTACTTATGGAGATTTCCCAGGACGACAAGAAATGATAAAAAAGAATATACAAAGAATGATTCAAGAACGACCTGGTGAAGTGGAAGTTTTAAGAAATTATTTAAACAGCGGGTATGATGGAACTTATGCTGAATATTTAAAAAATGAAGTAGATTCAGAAAAATGGATGAACTACATGAATGTCTTTCCTGAAGGATATGGTGCTGGAGATTTCGCACTCGGTGGAAGAGTTGGGTATGCGGGAGGTGGAGCAATTGCTAAATGGATTAAGAACTTACTTGCAGCAGGAGAAGGTAAAGGGGTTGGAAGTTTAATGAAAGCTAAAACAAGAGAAAGTCTTATACCTCCTGGAAGGATGCAAGAAGCTGGAGTTCATCAAAGAATGATGCAAGAACCAGGCTGGTATAGAGATCGTATTTTAGGTGAAAGTAAAATGGATGAGGCCATGCTTAATTTAGGAGAAGCAACAAAACATCGTACAGGGTGGCAACCTGATCCACTTAATCCTGTTGTTGCAAAAAGGCATAGAGAAGCTTTTGCAAGCCCTAAAGAAGAAGGCATTATGCAAGTTTCAAAAATTGATGATGAAGTTCAAGAGATGCTTACTGATATGCGCGCAATGAAAGATAAATCTAAAACTATGATGACAGAAGCTGAATTTAAATTAGGTGAAATGAATGCTAAAGATGCATTAGTCGACGATATGGTAAGAGAAATGGATGAAGGAGTTCATCCTCGAGTCGCGCTCCAAAGATTTCTAGCCGCGTACAATAAACTAGTTAGACCTCAGCATGCAACGGGAGGCCGTGTTGGAATGTGGGGTGGTGGACTTTTAAAGAAAATGATGGGAACAGCATTAAATCCTAAACGTGAGAGACAATTATTGGAGCCTAAGTTGAACTTAGGACAAAACCCAGCAGCGATCGGTGATATGGAACAAATAAAAAATATTATTAGAAACCCAAATACAGAGTTAGAGGCAATTCATGAGTTAGAAGATATGATACAAAATGCTACTCGTTATACTGATCAACAGAAACAACTTTTTTTAAGATTAATCAAAAAAGAAAAAATAAGAGCAAATGTTCTTTGGGATAATCCAAAAGCGCAAAAAATGGCAGACGAGGATCCAGAAGGATTCGATGCTTGGTTAGAGCAAATGCTTAGAGAAGATCAAGGTGCTGGAGATTACGCAGCTGGAGGAAGAGTTGGTTTTAAATATGGTGGTATAAAAGGTGGAGATACGGATCTAAAAAATATGACATCAGATGATGTTCGTGGATGGGGATGGAATGATTTTGGAAAACCAGGATATGTGGGAGAACTCTTTGATCGTCCTATGGATTCAGATTTTCCAGATTTTACCCCAACTCTTATGAGTGGAGTTATAGAAAATCTTGTAGAACAGGAATTCAAAAAAGGTAGCAAAAAACATTCACCACAGGATCTTGATGACTATGAGTCAATTAAGAAACTTTTTACAAGTAAATTTAAAAACACAGATCCACGTTCAGGAAGATCACTAATGCACGACTCAATTGATACTGGTGATTGGGCTCAAAATAGATTTATTTTACCAAGTGGTAGAGGAGAAGAGACCACACATTATATGGATAGACCACCAACATTTAAAGATATACAGTTGAAAGGTCCACAAACTTCGAGAATTGATCCTTTTCAAAAAGGTGGAAGAGTTGGTTTACATGAAGGAGGAGTTTTAGGATCTATGGGAGTTGCAGATGGAAGTTATCAAAAAGCTATACAAGCTGCTCAGCCATTTTCTCAATTCCAAGACCTTTGGAATCAGCCAGGTGAGACTTCGGTTGACCCAGGTTTTGTAGCCAATCGTACACCAAGATTTACGCAAAATCCAGACCCCACCTCTGGAGACCCAGACCCCAACATGCGCCGAGTACCAACTGGACCACCAGGAACCCTGGCTTACCAACTGGTACCAAAGAATAATTTACCCTCATACATGCCTGGTAATGGCGGTGGGCCGTTCAACTCTACTGCAAATATTGCCCCACCTATGTCAGGACCTGGTACGATTGGGTCATGGACTCAACCAGAGTCAAATTCATTTACAGGAGGAGGTAAGGATTCGTTCCAGCATGCTATACATTCATTATCTGAAGAACACGACAGTTTAGGACGTGAGATACAGCAAATAGGACAACAACCTCTATCCCAGCAATCACAACAACAAAATTCAATTTCGCCTAACAACCCATACCAAAATGTGTTATCTGGTTTTGGTGGTGGTATAGGAAATTTATTCGGAGCAAGGAGCTAATATGGCAATAGATAAAAAAGCAATACCTGATGAACCTATTGATGAATTGAAAGATTCAACAACAGTCTATGATGAAGAGGTAGAACTAGAAGCAGAAGATCCAATAGAACCTAATGTTGATATGTTAGAGGATGGCGGAGCTGACATAAATTTTGGTCAACCACAACAAGGTCAAGGTCAAGCTGGGCATCAAGAAAACTTATCAGAAGCTCTAGAGGAGACTATTCTTAATTCAGTAGCAAGCGATATTCAAGATGCGTATGAAGATTGTAAATCATCAAGAGGCGATTGGGAAGAAACTTATACTAATGGACTGGATTTACTTGGATTTAACTATAAAGATAGAACTGAGCCATTTCAAGGAGCAAGTGGTGCCACACACCCAGTTTTAGCAGAAGCAGTAACACAGTTTCAAGCTTTAGCTTATAAAGAGTTAATGCCAGCAGGGGGTCCAGTAAGAACTCAGATTATTGGTATAGAAACTCCTGAAAAAGTAAAACAGGCAAGGCGTGTAAAAGAATTCATGAATTATCAATTAATGATAAACATGAAAGAGTACGAGCCTGAATTCGATCAAATGTTATTTAATTTACCTCTATCAGGATCTACATTTAAAAAAGTTTATTATGATGCAGTTCTTGGAAGATGTGTTTCTAAATTCGTGCCTGCAGAAGATTTATATGTTCCATATAATTCAACTTCACTAGATGATACTGAATGTATTATTCATAAAATAAAAATGACTAAAAACGATTTAAGAACTCAGCAACTTGCTGGTGTATATCGTGATATAGATTTAGGTGATGGTTCTACGTCTGTTACTACAAGTTCTATTGAAGAAAAAAAAGATGAATTAGAAGGAATTGATCCTGATAAAAATGAAATATTCACACTACTAGAAGCTCATATACATTTAGAAATAGAAGGCTTTGAAGATATTAATCCTGAGACTCAAGAGTCTTCTGGAATCAAGTTTCCTTACATAGTAACTTTGGATGAAGGTTCAGGGGAAATCTTAAGCATAAAAAGAAACTGGTCTGAACAAGATCAGACTAAAAAGCGAAAAGATTATTTTGTCCACTTTAAATTTCTACCAGGACTCGGATTTTACGGGTTCGGCTTAATACACATGATCGGCGGCTTGTCGCGAACTGCAACAGCAGCACTAAGACAACTTCTTGACGCCGGCACCTTGTCAAACTTACCAGCCGGATTCAAAATGCGAGGCATCCGCGTCAGAGACGAAGCTCAACCGTTGCAGCCGGGCGAGTTTCGTGATGTTGATGCACCTGGTGGAAATCTTAAAGATGCATTTATGCCTTTACCATTTAAAGGTCCAGATCAGACATTACTTCAGTTAATGGGAACAGTCGTAGCCGCAGGTCAGCGGTTCGCGAGTATAGCTGATCTACAAGTGGGCGATGGCAACCAATCGGCAGCCGTGGGTACTACTGTTGCGCTCTTGGAACGCGGATCGCGGGTTATGTCTGCGATACACAAAAGAATTTATGCAGCAATGAAATTTGAGTTCATGTTACTTGAGAAATGTTTTGTTACTTATTTACCTGGAATGTATCCATATGATATTGTAGGGGGACAACAGGAAATATTTAAAACTGATTTTGATGAAAAAGTTGATATTATTCCTGTAGCAGATCCTAATATATTCTCTCAGACACAAAGAATTGCTATTGCACAAAGTGAATTACAAATTGCAATGTCTAATCCTGGACTACATAATGTTTATCATGCATATAGACACATGTATGAAGCATTAGGTGTAAAAGATATTGATCAAGTTTTACCACCTCCACCACCACCACAAGCAATGGATCCTGGAGCAGAAAATGTCTTAGCTTTGAATGCTAAAAAGATTCAAGCATTTCCTAAACAAGATCATCAGGCACATATGAAAACACACTTATTATTTATGGGTACAAATATTAGTCGAAACAATCCACAAGCTTTAGGAATTTTACAACAGAACTGTATGGAGCATATTGTGCTAATGGCACAAGAACATGTTGAAGTAGAATACAAGGAACAAATGGAAAAGATGCAACAGTTACAACAACAGATACAACCTATGCTACAACAGCAGCAACAAAATCCACAAGCTCAGATGCCTCCTCAAGTACAACAGATACAAGAACAGGCAGCAAACTTACAAGTTGCGATTGAGGCACGTAAGGCAACTTTAATTGCAGAGTTTATGGAAGATTATGCAAAAGCTGAAAAACAAGTTCTTAACCAAATAGAAGGTGATCCTTTATTACAATTAAAAGATAGAGAACTTGATATTAAAGCACAAGAAGATCAAGATCAGAAAAAACAAGCAGAAGATAAATTAAATCTAGAACGAGTTAAAATGCTTCAAGCAAAAAATATAGCAGAAGATAAGCTTGAACAAGCTGATGATCATGCTAAACTTAGGGCTTCTGTTTCTTTAGCTAAAGATGGCATAAAAGAAATGAAGGCTAGTATTATGGAAAAAAGGAGCGACTAATGAGTATATGGGCGGATAAAGTTGGAATGCCAGATTTTTCTGGAATGAGACCGGCTTCCGGTGCATGGCAAGATGTAGGAGCAGCTCGAGAAAGAAGTGAAGGTATATATGACAATATAAGAAATGCTGGAGGCACAGAAGGCTTCGACTGGTCCGGTGCAATAGACGAATTAGGAAACACTTTAAACCCTAAAGAAGAAAAAGCAGATAATGCAGATGACATAGATACATTACTTGAGACATTAGCAGCCGCAACTGGCACAACAGACAACCAAAAAGCTGATGTACAAGAAGGACCGGGACCTGAAGATGTTGCAGCTGAAGTTGAAGCAGCTATTTCAAACAGACAACCAGGTGTAGAACCTTGGTATAGTGAGATGACTTTAAAAGATGAAGGTGAAGGCGGTTATACAGATAAATCTGTTGGTGAAGGAGCTATCCAACAAGCTTTTTTAGTTACAGGGTCGCCTGGATTAGCTGTTGCATTAGGAGATGGTGTACAAAAGATTAGGAGATGGAAGGGGGATGCGGCTGCTAAGAGCGTAACACAGATGTTTAAAGATGCAGCTAAGAATCCAGCTCTTAAAAAACAGATATTGAAAAAATTAGCTGTAAAAGGAGGGGCAGCTCTTTTAAGTGGCCCAGTAGGTTTGGCTTTATTTGCAGCAGACATGGGTTATATGGGAGCTAAATGGGGTAGTTCTGTTCTTGCTGAAAAAGGATACATTGAGGATGACTATATAGAAAATTTTGAAGAAATGGTTGGTGGAGGACTTAGAAAAGCTTGGGATTGGACTGGCTTTGGAGAAGCAGGAGACACAGGAATAAACGAAAGCAAACTCAAAAGAGCTTACGGTGGAAGAGTAGGTCTACAAGGTGGTGGGACACCTTGGACGCAAACGATGACTCCGGAGTATGCTAATCAATATTACAGTCAATTTAGTGGACCTAATTATGATTGGGATTCTATGGTCGGGGCAACTGCAGGGACAGAAGGTACAGCAGGTACAGGGGTTGCAGAGATCGAGAATACAGCAGTAGGAGGTAGTGGTGGGACTAAACCACTTCCACAAGGTGGACTTGCACAACAGCTAGGCAGAGGACCAGAAGACAGAGGGACTTGGGAACAAAGGTTTGGTCTTGAGAATCAATATAATCGTCCCGGAGTTCATCAAGGTGTTGCTTATAAAGACGAAGATGGAATATTAAAAGCAGACCATGTTCCAGCAAATATGCAAAATACATTGCAATATGGTATGATGCCGGGTGATGCAGCACCTGCAGTTATTCAAGGTGCATATGATATGTACCAAGCAGTACCTAAGACACTTGATCTAGTACAACAGACACTAGGTGCATTTAATCCATTGAATTGGAATGAAGATAATCCATTTACTAATTTTACTAATTACCAACAAGAGCAGAAACAAAAGAAAGCAGATGAAGCACAAGCAATCCAGGATGCTTTACAAATTCAAACTACACCTAATGAACAAGATGATATAATGAGAAATGCTTTTGAAAGACAGCAACTAGAAAAAGACAAGCTGGCCCAGGATCAATTAACAGCCGATGAAAACCAAATATTCGCAGACCAACAATTAGCAAGCTCATTAGCGACACAACAAGCAGCAGATGAACGACTAGCTCTTGATGATTTTCGAGCTCCAAAACCAAAGAAAAAACAAGAAGGACCAAAAAAAGCCAAAGACGGACCAAAATTCGGAGGAAAATTCGGAAAAGGAAATAAAACAGGTTCAGGTGGAGGATATGGACATCATTCCGGAGGACATCATTGGTAAAACATGAGTAAAAAAGAAGATAAAATTTCTTTTGTTATGAAGGAGTTTAAAAAAGGAAAACTAAAATCTGGTAAATCCAACAAAAAAGTGGTAAGTAAAAAGCAAGCAATCGCTATCGCACTTAGTGAGGCGGGCGCTTCTAAGAAGAAGAAAAAAAACAAAAGGAGTTAACACATGGAAATGCTAACTAATCTAAAAGAGAAATGGGATTCAATCCCTAAGAACTGGAAAATCGGCGTTGCCGTAGCCGTTGTTATAGTCATCGCACTAAGTCTCGCATAATCAAATGTTTCAACTGTTACTTAAACCATTACTCGGCGTAGCCGGTGACATGATTAAAGGCGTAGTTGCAACTAAAAAAGCTAAATCCGAAGCAAAGCTAACTGAGATAAAAGCTGCTACAGCATTAAAAGAACAACAAATAGCAGGCAAAGTATCTTGGGAAGCGTCAGCTGTGGACCAAATGAAGGGGTCGTGGAAAGACGAGGTCAGTTTAGTTGTCCTACTTTTTCCGGCCGTTTTAGTCTTCGTGCCCGGTTGTCAAGAATACATCAAAAGTGGCTTTATCGCTCTGCAAGAATTACCGACGTATTACCAGCATTTATTATACATCGCCATTTCTGCGAGTTTTGGTATCAAGGGCGCAGGTCAAGCCGTTAAAATGTTCAAAAAGAAATAATTGACTTAATTTTACATTGGGGGGAAGTATGGGGGAAGATAAACCCAAGAACGCACTAGATGAGTTTTGGGAAAAATTAGGAGACAAGGCAAAAAAATATGTCAGAAGCTACAACAGATCCGATAAACGTAATATACAGACTAAGAAAGAGCATGCAGGCTCAAATGGACGCTCTAATTCAGACTCTAGCAAACGGCGGGGTTGACAGTATAGACGAATATAAATATATAATAGGAAAGATTCACGGAATCGATTTAATAACTCAGGAACTCTCTAACCTGCTAGAACCAAAGGAGCCAAATAAAGATGACCCAGGAAACGTCACACGCATTAGAAGATAAGTACGATGCAGAAGAAGATGCAAAAAAGATTGCAGAACACGAAGCTACAGAAGAACCTTCCAAAACAAATTTAGAAAAGCTCCCACAGCCCACAGGCTGGAGATTATTAGTTATGCCCTTTCGTGTTAAAGAGAAGAGCGAAGGTGGAATTATTATTGCACAAGAAGCATTAGATAGAGCGCGGGCCGCGGTCCAAGTTGGATACGTCTTGAAGCTCGGACCGTTATGTTATGGAGATAAAGAGAGATATCCTACAGGTCCATGGTGCAAGGAAAAAGATTGGGTGATCTTTGCAAGGTATTCAGGATCACGAATGGAAATTGAAGGTGGAGAGATAAGAATGTTAAACGATGATGAAATTCTTGGGACCATAAAGGATCCTAAAGATTTGATTCACGCAATGTAATCATAGGAGGATTATACTATGCTAGATGAAAAAATTGACGTTGGCGAAGCTGACGAACAAGAAACGGAGATTGATTTAGAGGCACCACCGGCGCCGGAACAATCTTTAGAAGAGGAGGAAGTACATGTTGAACAAACTACAGAAGACGATACTAAGTCCGAAGACGCACCTGAGGAACCTGCTGAGCAGTCGGATGTTCAAGAAGGCGAACAAAAAAAAGAACTCGACGAATATAGTGAAGGCGTTAATAAAAGGATTGCGAAACTAACACGTAAAATGCGCGAAGCCGAAAGGCAAAAAGAAGAAGCTATTCAGTATGCAAAAAATATACGGGATCAGGCTATACAAACTAGAAATCAATATAATTCTCTAGGATCAGATTATGCTAAGGAATTAGCTGATAAGATCGCTACAGGTAAACTTGCTGCAAGAGCTGCTTTAAAAGAAGCTACTGAAGCAGGTGATGTTGATAGACAAGTTTCTGCCCAAGAAGCTATAGCAAAATTAGCTATGGAAGAGGAGAGATTAGGTAGGGTTAAAGCACACAACCAATCTAATGCTCCTAGACAAACCCCTCCACAAAACTATGCTCAAATGGCTCAAGACATGCCGACGCAGAATGAAATATATAATGCTGCGCAGGCAATTGATCCTAAAGCAGAGACGTGGTCAGCTAAAAATTCTTGGTTTGGTACTGATAATGCTATGACTTACACTGCATTTGATATACATCGAAGACTTGTGGAAGATGAAGGATTTGATCCTACATCTACTGAATATTATTCTGAAGTAGATAAGAGAATAAGACTTGAATTTCCCCACAAATTTGATACAACTAGGGATACTGCAGCTGGAGGTGGACAAGTTCCAACTCAAACTGTAGCAAGTGCAAGACGTCCGGCCTCAAAGGGACGCAGAAAAACCGTGAGACTCACACCATCACAGGTAGCAATTTCTAAAAGACTAGGTGTGCCACTTGAAGAGTATGCAAAACAATTAATCGCTAAGGAGGACACAGCATGACAAAAGATAAATCTAAAAAGACTTCCCGCGCGAGTACAACTAGGGTTAAAGACGAAAAACCAAAAGTTTGGACTCCTCCATCATCACTTGATGCACCACCTGCGCCAGATGGTTATAGACATAGATGGCTACGTGCCGAAAGTATGGGCTTTGATGATACAAAGAACATAACCGGCAAAATCAGATCTGGATGGGAGTTAGTGAGAGCTGACGAATATCCTGATGAAGATTATCCATCAGTGACTACCGGAAAATACGCAGGAGTGATCGGAGTTGGTGGCCTTGTGCTGGCAAGGATAACCGAAGAGCTCGCAAAGTCGCGTGAAGAGTATTTTAAGCAGAAAACTGCAGATCGCAATGAGGCTTTAGAAAACGATGTCTTAAAGGAACAGCATCCAAGTATGCCGATCAATCAAGAACGGCAGACTCGTGTAACTTTTGGTGGCTCAAATAAAACTTAGTCTTATTTAACCATCGATTTAAATAACAACCTTTAAGGAGGATAACAATATGGCAAACTTAGATGCCGCATTTGGTTTAAACCCGTTAGGTAAAATCGGCGGAGGCACAGCCTCTGCAGCAAACAGCTATATAACGATAGCAGCATACGGAGTTGCGTTATTTCAAGGAGATCCGGTAACGGTCCTTGAAGCAACTGGAGATGTACGTTACTTCACCGCATCAGGTGGAGGAACAGATGCTACAAACTGTGTAGGTGTTTTCTGGGGATGTAACTACGACGATGCTACAACAGGAAAACCAATTTTCTCAAACCAAAAAGCCGCTAGTCTTTTGACTACATGTTTCGTGTACGACGACCCTTACCAGGTGTTCGAAGTACAAGGTTCTGGTGCATCAGCTCAAACTGATCTCAGTAAAACGTGTGACTTGTCAGCAGACACCGGCGATACAACTACTGGTGTTTCAAAAGTTGAAACTGTTACTTGGGGTTCTGATGCTAATGTACGTTGTGTAGGCTTTTCTAAAAAAGTCGGACGCAACGATATTGGCGAAGATAACCTTGTGTATGAAGTTTTAATTAATGAACATAAGTATAAATAATAGCAGGAGGACATAAATTATGGCTATATCAAGACAACAACTAGCAAAAGAGCTAGAGCCAGGTCTGAATGCATTATTTGGACTTGAGTACAAACAATACGAAAATCAAAATAAAGAGATTTTCGACACAGAAAACAGTGACAGAGCTTTTGAAGAAGAAGTAATGTTATCTGGTTTCGACAAAGCAGCCGTTAAGTCAGAAGGCGCTGGTGTTACTTATGATACCGCACAAGAAACTTATACTGCAAGATACCAACATGAGACAGTCGCTCTCGCATTCTCACTAACTGAGGAAAATGTTGAAGATAACTTGTATGATAAGATTTCTACGCGTTATACTAAGGCACTTGCACGTTCTATGGCTCAAACGAAGCAAACCAAAGGCGCGAATGTATTAAATCTTGCATTCACAGCCGCTACAGTAGGTGGAGACAACGAATCTTTAATCGGAAACGCTCACCCTACACTTGCAGGGAATCTTAGCAACACACCGACAACTCAATCTGACTTGTCTGAAACATCCCTGGAGCAAGCAATGATTGACATTGGCAATTTCAAAGACGAAAGAGGTCTTAAAATTGCTGCTAGAGGAATGAAATTAATCATTCCTGCTGACGGTCAATTCACTGCAGAGAGGATTACAAAATCCGCTCAACGTGTTGGAACAGCTGATAATGATATCAACGCTCTTAAATCTATGGGGATGATTCCTCAAGGTTTTGTAGTTAATAACTACATTAATGATGGCGATCAATGGTTCATTAAAACTGATGTTCCTAATGGAATGAAACACTTTACAAGAGCAGCTCTTAAAACTGCTATGGAAGGTGACTTCGAAACAGGCAACATGAGATACAAAGCCAGAGAAAGATACAGCTTCGGCTGGTCTGACTGGCGTGGTGTCTATGGCTCTGACGGAACTGGTTAAGAACTGTTAGATTATACCTAAATTAAGGAGGGCGGCTTAGGCCGCCCTTTTTATTTGCATTTACTAATTTAAGAGAGTATATTCAAAATACTGCACATCAAAAATAAGTTAGTATAGACGCGTGCAGTAGACAAACTCTTAGGACTATACTAGCGCAAATAGGAGAAAAATTATGGCTAATACAACATTTAGCGGTCCGGTAAGATCGGAAAACGGCTTTGTAGACATTATAAAAAATGCATCTGGCAAAGTTATTACTAATATGAAATTAGAAGTATATGAGGCAACAGTCTCTGTTATTAGTGGTGCTACAACTGGAAAAGAGGCGGCAATTGCGATGCCTACTAACTTTGTTCCAATGGCATGCACAGTAGTAGTTACAGAAGCTTCAACAAATGCAGTTAATCTTGACGACGTAGGATCAGATGCTGATACAGACGGTTACTTAGATGGAATCGGAAGTACATGCGCAGTCAATTCTACAGGGTTTAAAGGATTCTGGATTTTGAATGGTGCTTTAGGATTTATTGATCTTGGTGCAGGAGTTGCTGCAACAAGTTCTACACCAGATGAAGTTGAAGTAGTTTTAAGTGGTGATCCAGGAGCTGGCGCAGCCGGTGGATCTACTACACTAAAACTAAAATTCTTCGGAATCTCTAGTACTTCAGATACTGAATAATTAATTAACAGTGGGGCTTCGGCCCCACTAATTTAGGAGGAAAATATTATGGGTGGAAGCACTTTTACAAGTGACCAAAGAACAGCACATACTGCAGCTACAGCAACCTTGCATACTGGCTCTTGCCGAGTAACTTCTATACAGGCAAAAGGAGTCGCAAGTTCTACTTTGGTTTTGTATGATGCAACTTCGGCAACCGGTACTTCGCACACTTTCATATTTGGAACTGATGGACTTTCAATATTCGTTCCAGGTAGTGGTATCAGATTTAAAACAGGAGTACACGCCGTTCTAACTGCTACAACAGGTGTTACTATTACATTTAACTAGGAGGTAGTTTATGGCAACGTCCGGAACAACTACATTCGAGAGCACTTTTGCAATTGATGATATTATACAGGAAGCCTATGATCGTATAGGTCTTCATGCTGTAAGTGGTTACCAATTAAAATCAGCAAGACGTTCATTAAATATAATGTTTCAAGAGTGGGGCAATAGAGGCTTACACTATTGGGAAATGGGAAATACCAATATTGATCTTGTTGAAGGGCAGGCCGAGTATATTTTCTATAGAGGAGTTGGTGATGGTACGAGTGTGACGACTGTACCTGTTAATGGCATCTATGGATTAGATGATGTATTAGAAGCTACTTATAGAAGAGACTATAATACAGTTAATCAATCAGATTCTGCATTAACAAAAATTAATAGATCAACTTATTCTGGTCTTTCTAATAAACTAACTAAATCTCAACCTTCACAATATTATGTTCAACGTTTTATTGATAGAACTGCAATTACTTTATACCCAACTCCTGACGCTACTGCGGCAACTAATTATATAGGCCTCTATTATGTTAAAAGAATTCAGGATGTAGGTAACTACACTAACACAGCTGACTCACCTTATCGTTTCGTCCCTGCAATGGTATCAGGTTTAGCTTTCTATCTTTGTCAAAAAGAAAAACCAGAATTATGTCAAGCGATGAAGTTATATTATGAAGATGAATTAAATAGAGCTCTTGTTGAAGATGGCTCTTCAACTAGTACTTACATTTCACCACAGGCGTATTATCCAAATGTCTAATTTTTCTACAGGTAAATATGCAATAGCTATCTCCGACAGGAGTGGTCTGCAATTTCCATATAGAGAAATGGTTAGAGAATGGAATGGCGCGTGGGTTCATACAAGTGAATATGAACCAAAATCACCTCTGTTAGAACCAAGAGTTATTAGAGGCGACGCACAAGGACTACGACATGCAAGACCAGGAAGAGTAGAGCCACCTGTAGCGCATATGTTAGATGAGAACGCAATGAGTGCAGGTGTAACAGATTCAATACTTGTAAATGTTTTTGATCCAGGACATGGATATAGTACAGGAGACAGACGTAGATTTAGAGATTGTGAATCTCACTTTCCAGAATATCCACAAGTTTCTCATATTGAAGATCATGATATAAATTATGCAGATGGTCATATACTAACTAAAATTGATGATGATAATTTTTCATTTAGTCCTAATGATATTCTTGAAGAATGGTTAACAGAAAACTGTAATCCTGGAACTACAACTGTTTATGTTGATGTGGATGGAACACTAGCAGAATGGTATCAAGCTGTAGCAACTTTTTTAGGATATAATCCAGACTGGTACGATATGACACCTGCACAAGAATTAGCTGCAATAGCCGCTGATCCAAGTTATTTTTTAAACTTAGGAGTAAGAGCTGAGGCAAATGCTTTAGTAGATCTAGTTATGTCAAAAAATACTACTTGGAATGTTTTAACAACAACTACGGGTTCTGTTGCAGGCGATGCTCAAAAACTTTCTTGGGTTACTACTCATTTTGGTACACCTGGATCTAGTGTTGGTCGTGCACCTGCATCGGGATCAACTCCTGGTGATATAGATTATGCACCTCAGTATAATAAAGGCGGATATGGTGGAGCAAATAAAATGTTAATTGATGATAGAACTGATTATATTAACCAATTTGAAACTGCTGGAGGCAAAGGGTTTAAATATTTTGAAAGTGGTGGTATAAGAAAATTTGGAGGAGGAGCTATGTCCGTAGGACCGCTTACAATATTACCATGACCACATACGCAGAATTAGTGACACAGATTAGAGATTATACGGAAACAGATGATGCTGTTCTTACAGACACTATTGTTGATGATTTTATAGAACATGCTGAATTACGGATATTTAAAGACGTAGATTTAGATTGTTATAAAGATGTTATGAATGGTGCAACAGCGGCTGATAATAGATGGGTACCTTTACCTGGGCAGACAGCTTCAGTTATCACACCTAAATTAACAGATTATGCTACTATTAGATATGTTACTATTTATGTAGACGCAGGAACTAAAGCAAGATCTGAAATGATTAGAGTAGATGCTGATTTTATGAATGAGTATTATAATACGCCAGACACTGGCTCTACCGCTATGCCAAAATATTATGCACAATGGGATGAGGGCACATTAGTACTTGCACCAACCCCGAACGCAATATATAAATTTGAAGTAGGATTTACAAGATTACCTACAGGGTTATCAGGAGGTAATACTGAGACTTGGGTAAGTGTAAATGCTCCTAGAACAATTTTATATTCTAGTTTATGTGAGGCTTTTAAGTTCTTGAAAGCTCCGCAAGATCAACAAGTATATGAACAGTCTTATAGAGAGTCTGTTACAGCGCTTGCACAAGAACAAATGGGTAAAAAACGTAGGGATGAGTATAGGGATGGAGTTATTAGAATTCCAATTCCTTCTGCAAATCCATAATTAGGAGAATACTATGGCAATAGCACAAGCAGTTGCAAATGTTTTTAAAATGAATTTATTGAAGGG
>Ga0315324_10000157_pt1 | contig 24888 bp, 20 predicted proteins | sample M150021515metaG_FD_203919 | JGI IMG/M metagenome (GOLD analysis project Ga0315324, IMG submission 203919) | Ammonia-oxidizing marine archaeal communities from Monterey Bay, California, United States - M1 500m 21515 | ecosystem: Environmental > Aquatic > Marine > Intertidal zone | place: USA...
GTATTGGAGGACCGGACTTAACCCCACTTGGTGAACCTGCTTCAGGCGTAATCTATGGATTGAACAATTCACAACTTTCCAGTCTTGTACCACCGTACCAGTTACCTGATGCTGCATGGGAAATTTTCCCATCTCTTCCGCAAGGACTTTCGATTGACCCAGTCAATGGAATTATCGGCGGTATTCCAACTGAAATCACTGGAAATATTTCTTATACAATATATGGTAATTCATCAACATCAACAATCACCTTCGATTTCAACTTACAAATTCTTGAAGATACTGACCGCGATGGAGAACCAAACGAATTACCGATTGACTATCCAGTTGAAGGTTCTTTGATTGAAGACCTTGACGACGATGGTGACGGTGCTTCAGATTTGAATGAAACCGGAACAGGAATCTACAACGGAACAGGCGATATGGGTACAGACCCACTTGACCCTGATACCGATGACGATGGAATATGTGATGGTCCGAACGATGTCTTACCACAATGTATTGGTGGACCTGATTCAAACCCATTCGGAACCGGTCCTCTTGGACCAACTGTACTGGTTAACAATACAATGACCACCCCACTCCTTCCTGCTAACGCAGTGCCTGGAGCAGTATGGGAACTCTCACCTGCCTTGCCTGAAGGCCTCACACTTGATTCAACCACTGGTATAATTACTGGAACACCGACGCAAACAATGGGTAATACAACCTTCACAATGTGGGCAAATACTACTGTTCCAAGCATGTCAATCCTCTCAACCTTCTGGCTTGAAGTGCTCGAAGATTCTGATGGTGATGGTATGCCTGACACACTTCCAGAAGATTATCCAGACATCAATCCACCTTACGACCTCATCGAAGATTTGGATGATGATAACGATGGTATGTCTGACGAAGATGAGGCTTTGATTGATACAGACCCAACCAACCCTGACACCGATGGTGATGGTTTCTGTGATGGACCACTTGAAGTTGGAAACATTACTTGCTATGCAGGACCGGATTCACACCCTCTTGACCCACTTCTGCCAGTCAATACTGATGGCGATGGATTCCCTGATGACGACCCAGATGGTGAAGGCGGATTGATTGCTGACGATGATGACGACAATGATGGATTCCTTGACACCCGTGAAATGGAATGTGAAAGCGATCCTCTCAATGCAACCGACATACCTCAAGACTTGGATGGTGATGGAATCTGTGATGCAATGGATGATGATATTGATGGTGACGGTTTGTTTAACCTCATCGAAAATGATTCTGGTATTTACAATTCATCAATTGATACTGGTACTGACCCACGTAATGCGGATACAGACGGCGATGGTGTTTGTGATGGTCCTGCATCCCCAGTGACAAGCAATTGTACCGCAGGTCCGGATGCATTCCCACTTGACCCAGCAGCTCATACCGATACAGACGGTGACGGGTTCCCAGACGAATTGTTTGGAAATTCAACCAGCACTCCACCACTTGAACTTGATTTGGATGACGATAACGATGCTTGGAGTGACTTGGATGAAGCAGCATGTGGAACAGATAGCCTTGATGATACCAGCATACCTGCTGATACTGACGCAGATGGCGTTTGTGATGCACTGGACGACATTCTTGACCTACCGTTTAACTTGACTTATCCGAGCCAAAATCTACAACTTACAGCGAACCAAGAGATGGACTCATTCCTAGCGAATATCACTGGTGCAGGAGATGTTGCTACTTGGGAAATCAGTGGAGAATTACCTGAAGGTCTTACCTTTGGCTGGAGCCCAGCACGCGATGCTGCGCTTGACGGAAGTATCCGAGGAACGCCTACAGAATCAATGGAAATGACCAATTTCACTATCTGGGCAAATAATTCGGCCTACAGCCAGTCTTTTGAAGTCTCTCTTACTGTTATTGAAGAAATAACTCCCGAAGAAAATGACGATAGCGGACTGGGTTGGATGTGGTGTTTCCCAATCCTGATTCTCCTCTTGCTTTTGTTGCTCATCCCACTTATCCTTGGACGAGACAAAATTCTTCTAATGCTGGCAGAAGGTCCTGAACCAGAGAATACCACTGCATCCCCTGAATTCCTATCCGGAGCAGGAACAGAAGAAGATCCATTCATTTTAGAACCAATAATTGACCTTGAACCGGGTGAATCTGCAAGCAGTATAGAAATTATTACTATTGACAAAATGTCTGATATCAAAATAGAGATGATTGATTTGCATCAAGAATCAAATGGTGATAAATTCAGTATGTATGAGGAGCAATTCGGTACAATAGGCGTCCGCCAACTCGCTATTGGCAAAGATGGAGAAGTCACTCTCAGCATGAAGTTCGATGATGGCGTTGATACCCCGACCTTTGAAGGCGGAGAATACTCTGGTTTGTTGAAACTTGGAAGGGCGAGTGTTTACTTCTCTTGGTCGGTCACGGTCAAGAAAGATTTGAGCAAGAAGAAGAAATACGAGAAGGCTGCTAAAAAGGCTGCAAAGGCTGAGAAGGAAGCAAAAGAGGCCGATGAGAAGGAAGCAAAAGAACAAGCCAAGATCCAAGAGGAAGCCGATCAAAAGGCATTGAAAGCGGCTAAAGCGAAAGTCGATGCTGAAACAAAGGTTATTGAGGGGGAGAAGTCGGACCTCGCTAAGGCTGCTAAGGCTGCCGAAGAAATGTCTGCTGAAATCTCCAGAACCAAGGCAGCCAAGGAAGCCAAGGAAGCCAAGGAAGCCAAGGAAGCCAAGGAAGCCCAAAAGAAGGCCGATGAAGAGACTGAAGAGAAGGCTGCGGCTAAACCCGTCACAAAGGAAGCCAAGAAACAAGAACAATTGGAGCGCGTGAAGGCAAAAGCGGCTGAGATTGATTTTGAAATCCTCGGTGTTGCATCCGCTTCTGAAAAAGACGACCTACAAACCCTCAAGGGCATCGGTCCTTTCATTGAAGAGAAGTTGAACACACTCGGTATCTACACTTTCAAGCAGATTTCCAACATGAAAGGGGAACTCGAAGATCAAGTAAACAAGGCAATCGAATTCTTCCCAGGAAGAGTCAAGCGCGACCAATGGGTAATGCAGGCTAAAGAACTTCTAAAGAAGTGAAATTAGACTGACGGACCTCTTATCAAGAAGGCAACCCATAGCAGTGTAAGCAATCTCAGATGCTCTTGAAAACACGTCACATGTGAACAACATTGACACTTAACGAAGTGTTTATTTTATGGTGCAGGATATGTCAAAAAACCCTTTTTAAGGGTAATAATCGGTTCAGCGGTTCATTTCGGATTCACAGAAACAAGTACATTCCCGCTCCACCAAGGAGGGCAACTAATAGGAGGGGTGCCAATCTTTCCAGTACATCCGAAGATTTCTTTTGAGGTTCAGATTCACTGCGACTTTGGTCTGCTGAAAGTTCATTTTCAGCGAGTCTTGCTTCTTTTTCTAAGCGTGCTTCTTCTGTGAATCGTTCCACTTCTGACATTCCTTCTTGCCCAGCGAGTCTTGCTTCTTCAGCAACACGTGCTTCTTCGATAATTTTGGCTTCTTCAGCGAGTCTTGCTTCTTCGGCGAGTCGTTCATTTTCAGCGAGTCTTGCTTCTTCGGCGAGTCGTGCTTCTTCGGCGAGTCGTTCATTTTCAGCGAGTCGTGCTTCTTCAGCAACACGTGCTTCTTCGATAATTTTGGCTTCTTCGGCGAGTCTTGCTTCTTCGCTTACGCCATCAGAGTTGTCGTTACGATATCGGTCCAAGACGGCCCCGGTCATTTGGACGAACTCTTCATCCGGGATTCCATCAACATGTTCACGAGTTTCGAGCAACATTTGCTCGATATTATCGACCAGAAGTTCGCCTTCAAAGCCATCCATTCTTTCTCGAAAGGCTTTGTAAAATTCAGTTTGTTCTGAAGTCAAAGAACCATCTTCGGTCATGTAATCTTGCAATGCAAACAGAACCTCGGACAACTTTAGAGAAGTCGTCATGGTATTCCACCTCAGATCAACAAATCGGCTCAGTCCAAACCGTGCTTTTTCCTTGCTTCATCGTTGGCCCAGTGGTAACCAAGTTTCAACAAACGTAGATAGTGGCCAAGGCCATCTTTCTCCATTTTTTGGTGAAGCACTTCGTTGTTGATGAAAATATCGCCCCAAAGATTGGCTGCGGTACCTTTTGTACCCTTTGGCAAGTCGAAAACTTCCTTTGTTGCAGGGTCAAGCAATGCTCGCCAAACTCGTGCAGGGTTAACGGCCATAGTGACTTCGACAATGATTTCGTTTTCGTTCAAACCAGTACCAGTTTGCCAGGAGTCTTCACCCATGTCAGCAAGGAACGGCAAACAAATGTCTTGGATAGAGAGACTTGTCATTGGGTCTGCATTGGTGAGCGTAGCATATGCTTCACGCATACGTCCACGGTCAGCGCCACGAGAGCCAGTAATCGAGCGCAACTTGTCGATTGATGTTGGTACCAAGAAACGGATATCTGTGTAGTAAACCAATGGGTTGTTGTCACGAGCCCCAAATATATGGTCAAAGGGAGCATCTCCGCCGGATTCGCCGAGGTCAGTAAGTGGATAAATGGTCTTCAAGGCGTTTGTAGCAATCGATTGTATGCAACGGCGCATCAATCGGTCAGGTGCTGCAGAGATGTCATTGAATGTCTGGATATATTCATCCATACTCATGACATCATAGCCTCGGACGGAGAGAACTGAGTGAACATTTGGTCCGATTTGTTTCTTCTCGCCGTCATGGAAGTCTGCTTGACTGATCCATCGGGAGCCTTGAGCCACTTCGCTTGCAGCGATCAAATCAGCGTAAGCCTTGAATCGGCGAGTGACACGATTCATGAAATCAGCTTGGTCGAGTTTTGTATACACAGTCGCTTCGTAATTGGACTTCAATGCATGGTCAGCAACTTGGCTGGCGTTCACACAGGTCAGCAAGTTCCCTTGGTCACGAGGGTAAATGACCAGGCGACGGCGCTTTGCAGCACCACCAAGACTACCAATCCCATGGTCGGTGAGCATGTATCCCAATGAAGCACAGACTTCGAACAATCGAGCATACTTGTCTTCATCGCTAGCACTTGCAATCCATTCATCTAATCCAGGTTCAATACAGTGGAATTCGAGCGGAACCATTTCTGAACCTGCGCCGAACATCTGGCGAACTGTTGTTGAACTCATCATACCCATTAAACAGTAAAGAGAAGTTTTGCCAGTGGTCATGTAAATATCAGTAATACCCTCTTCACCGAACGAAAGACGACGGTCAGGCAAATTGACGAGGAGGTTGAAGGCGGTAGGGGATTCACGATTACCGTTGACAGCAGGCCAAATCCAAGTGCTTGGTCGTGTCATGATGTATCCGCTTGCGTCCTTTCCAAAACCTGCAGGGGAGAATCGTGTCCAACCAAGACGGTTGTTGAACGAAACGCCTCTGTGCATAAGAGATGGGTAGAAACATTGGTCCAATGGGTCAGAGTCTGGAACGATTCCACGGTGACCGAGGCCCCAAAGAATTGTCTCCCATTCTGCTTCTTCGCCTTCTTCTGCCCCTAGGAACAGATGAGTGTTGCTTGGGCCGTCTCCGGTTAGGAAGGAACCACCCATGCGCTCTTCGTCTCCCGCTGAACAAATAAACAAGGTCTGAGTCGTTGACAATTGCTTTGGAGTCCACATGTTTGCATTGAGAATAGTTTTCTGCTTGAGAAATTCAGCGACGTTGGCGATTCGGCGTTCGAACTTGAATCGCTCGGATTCAATCCAACTCGATCCGAGAATCAAATTGGTGTTCAGCAAACGTGCTCGTGCTGGGCCGATATAGCGTGTTCGAGGATCAGTCATGGATATGTCAGAAGCCGGGACTTCTTCCCAAGGGCCTGTCCGAGGTATGTATTTCAAGAATTCAATATAGTCAAATTCTTCGACTTGAGCCTTTGAAACGGCTTCTTCGACAATGTCCATTAAGCGAACATAAGTTTCGCTTGGGCGCATTGACTTAGTTTCATTATAGACCTTATTTGATACAGTTCGATGTTCCCACATAATTTCACCTCAGAATTTCTTTCTTTGCCCGCTTTCAACCGCTTCTTCGGTTTCGGTGCTGGCATCACCTTCTTCTTCCGCTTCTTCCGCAGCCACTATTGCAGCCGCTTCTTCTGCTTCTTTTTCTGCCGCTTCTTCTTCAGCCACTATTGCAGCCGCTTTTTCTGCTTCTGCTTCTGCAACTATTTCGTCAGCGATTTTTTCTGCAGTTTCTTGGATTTGTTCTTCCTTAACTGCGGAAATGATGAGTGCTGCTGTTGCTTGCATTGAAGCATCAACGTAAGGGGCTGCTCGATAGAAATATTGAATCATAGTACCTATGGTGCCAAATACTGCACCTGTGCCAATGACCCAGCCGTTGTTGATGTTTTGAACACGGTCAGGGTCACCAAAAATATCTTCGACTGGAATGCCTGTATCTGGCGCCCACCATGTTGCGCCTGTGGCATTGGTGATCACTTCAATAATGGCCCAAATTGCATAGATGAGCATTAAAATAGACATGTAATTGACCAATGTTCTGTTTCCGAGGAGGAATCGAATCAGAGCACGTTCTTGTGTCGGATTTGCATTAGAGCCGTTGGTCATGGGTTTTGCTTGAACTTATCATAGTTAAGTAGAGCCCCATTCATAAAAGGGCTCCGCATCAAGTGCCCCCATTTACTTGCTTTCATTCGCGACTCCAGCATTTCCACATTCTTCCCCGGAAGAGTCAAGCGCGACCAATGGGGAATGCAGGCTAAAGAACTTCTAAAGAAGTGAAATTAGACTGACGGACCTCTTATCAGGAAGGCAACCCATAGCAGTGTAAGCAATCCTCCACAGATTTTGAAAATACGTGGACCTTTCACCGAGTCACTGAATAGTCTAGAGGCTTTATCGCCAAAGTATGTCCACACGAACATCGCTAGAGCACAGATTGAGATGGTAATGGATGCAATAGTGAGAATGCCAGTAATTCCCCCTCCTAGAGGAGTGATGAATTGGCTCATAATGAGAATGACAAATGCCCATTCCTTGCCATTGGCAAATTGCATTGCAATACCGGTTTTAAATCCGAGTTTACCTTCTGAAGTTGCCACCTCAATAGATGCTGGGTCGAAGCGAAACATGCCAATTGCCATGACGGCCAAAAAGAGCATACCGACCCAATGAAGAACTTCGAGGGTTGTTGTGTTTCCATTCAATGAATCGACAAGAATTCCAATGGCTAATTCGATGACGATAAGGCCAGTCGCCATTCCTGCAATCAGTGTGATATTGCTCTTTTTCCCGAACATTCCACTGTGTGCAAAACAGGTCAAAGCATTCGGGCCAGGAGTCAATAAAGCAATACCAATTATTGTGAATAATTGAAACAGGGCCACTGCGACTTCCATAACACCCCCCTCAGCATCGTGCTAATCAATATAGCCCCTTCTTCACCAAAAAAGAAATAATAATTTACTACCAACCTAAACCATGCACATGGCTGAACTATGGGTGGTTGATTCCAATTGCTTTATTCACATCGGTTCAATGGCCCCAGATACGTTTGTTAGATGCATCTCAAATACATTGAATAATCTCCAAACAAGGCTTCACGTCACTCCGGGAGTCCACGATGAGGTGAGGACAGTCAGGTTTCAAAGATGGACGGGGCAGCCTAATCTATTAGAGGAAATGCAAAGCCTACTCGTCACAATTGCGATAGATAATTCTCAAATCAGTAGCCTAGCAAATCTGATTGGAGAAAAAGCCGCACCACAAGATGTAGACCTTTCATTGATGGTCTTGGCTTCGCAATTGGTGCGTGAAGGAAATAAAGTAACACTAGTCACCGACGATTTCAAAATGACAACCACTGGGCGCAAAGCAAATCTTGGATTTGAGACCTGTCCGCCATCAACTTTCTTACAAAGGATGGCAGATTATGCTTCGCAGTCGAACAAAAAGAGTTTGCTTAGCCTGTCAAGACGCGTTAGAGCGGCAGAAATGCGTTATGCCATTAGTAGGGCTGGACAATATGATATCCAAGAGAAACTTGTCTGGATGATAGACTCTCTACTAAAAACGCGTGTTACATCTGGGCCGATTGCGGAATCAACCATAGACGATGAAAGTAAATTGATATCCGCTCTTCAAAGAGCGATACGCGGTGAAACTGTCAAAAAATCCCATCTAACCAAATTGGCTACACTGCCCGAAGTATGCAATCCAATTTCAAAAATTGATGATTATCTCTTAAATATTTCATCAAGTCAAGATTCAGACAACATTGCAGGTGAATATGACAAAGCAACTCACTTACTCAGCGAAGTGATGGAATCTATCGGACTGGGGCTCAGCCCTCTAAACGAAGAGATTGCAGAAATTGCTCATAGAGCTATGGCTGACTACATGTACAGAATGGAATCTGCATTGGGAATGATGGCTAAATTATCAGGCAATTTACCACAAGCAAGGAATCATCTTTCACGCGCATTATTTTCTGCGACCCTGATAGATGATAACAAAGCAGAGATAAGAGCAATGCATCAACTAGGGTTACTAGCATTATCTGCAGCAAGCTGGCAAAGGGCAGCATCGCTATTCGAAACTGCTGACAGACAAGCACAAAAAACAGGTGGTAATCGCTTACCGTACATGGTTGCTGCTGCGATTTCAAGACATTTAGAGGGTGAAGAAAACATTGCCCAATCGCACATTTCTTCAGCGAAATTGATAGTTCAAAATAATAAATCTGAAGCGGTTGATTTACTTTCAGAACTTGGTAATTCCTTGTTGGCAATTGACAGGCCGGGCCTAGCAATAGAGGTATTTGATGAGGCGATGGAATGTGCTATTGATTCTGGCCAAGATGGAAAAATGGATGCTTTGGCAGAGTCATTGCTATTAGCTAATTCAGCAATCAACAATGAAGAACAGGCGCAGTTTGCAGGTTTGCGAGAATTGCTAGATACTTTGAATCAATTGCATGTTGATTCAGTCGATGAGTTTGAAACCAAGATTTTAGAAATAGGCGAAAAAAGTGAAAAATTATCAAAACCCATAGACGAGGTATGGGCGGAATGGCAACCATCTAGTAAACTAATTTCTACCAATTCCCAATTAATAGTACTGCGGGTTCATCAAGAAGATAATGGCCAAGAATTGATAATCTCTCACCATGTTGAAATCGGCGCAATAGGATTGTGGCTACCCGAAGGTGGGGTTAAGGCGGCGCCGGGTAATTTGATCGATATCAAAGATAGTCGCGTCAAAGTCGCCAAACCTCCTCAAGCATTACTAGAACTGCATAATATCAGAGGTTTGGTGGCGGTAGAATCGCCCGGCGCAATTTCATTCATTGCAAAGACAGAAGATTTGCTTAAAGATTAGGATAACGCCTGTGTGGTCGCTTTATGATTTACGCATTAATAGTAATGCATTACGCATCAATCAATATATTTTGCTGATTTACTTTATATTTTCTTCACGAATATGGAGGCATGCCGCCTATATAGAGGGGGACCTCCCCGTCATTACTAAATGCTAAAAAGAATACCACAACCCATGGGCGAGCCTGTTATACCAATGGCGATTGTGGGGGTAGTAACTCTTGTAGTCGGAATGAAAATGAATATTAATCCACAAAAATTTAATGAAAGTATTTTTGGGAAAGAAACTCATGAAAGTGCTCTAGGAGAAACGAATGCAATGAGGATGGCAGTTGGAGGTGGCCTTCTAGCCATCTCAACAATTCTTCTAACAAGTCTCATTTTCATTGAAGACGAGACGGTCATGGCAACTATTCTTTTATCCACTGCAATAGGATTAACAGTTTTCCTTTCAACAATTGTGGGGGCAAAATTCCGTGGATATACAGAGTCGGTTCCAAAATTGCCAATGATAGTTCTCCCGATTCTAATTATATTATGTCTCGTGGGCTCATCAGATTCTAGAATGTGGTGATTTTCACATTTTTCTAACCTCTACATTGGCGATTATCTATGGAATAGCCTTCATCATTGCTGGAATTACACATTTCAGTAATCCGCAAATATTTGTCGAAATCGTCCCCCCCTTTCTTCCCTTTCCTTTGTTTCTAGTCTACTTGACCGGAGCAATGGAAATCGCTGGAGGAATTGGAATCATTCATCCTGATAGCAGAGAGTTGACCTGTCGTTTGCTGGTGCTATTCCTCATCGCCGTCTTTCCTGCCAATCTGTACATGTGGATCTATGATGTTCCATTCAATGGAACCTTGCTGACAACTCAGCAGCACTTGCTGAGATTAGTAGTCCAAATTATCCTTATCATCACAGCAATCTTCCTCTCTGGGGATCTATACAGATTGAGAGCAACATTATTCACAGAATAATTGATTGATGGGCCAATCAATCTCCGCGCGCCGAAATAACTTGGTCTATGCGCAGTAAAGTAGCCGTAGTCTCCGTGGCACTCCCCAGAGCATGAATTAACGACTTCGTGGGTTCAAGAATTGAAGAAACATCTGAAACATCACCACTCGCATCTATCCCTGAAAGATTGCCATTCTTAATGTGCGATCTCAATTCTAATATTTTGTCCAAAGCATCTCCGCCAGAATTGATGGCTAATGTTCGCGGAATTACTTCTAATGCTCTTGCAAATGCCTCCATTGCCAATCTTTCTCTACCGCTTTCAAGTTCTGAAGATTTACGAACTTCAAGTGCTGCTTGAGTATGTGAAAACCCCCCTCCAATTGAAATTAATTCTCCAGCGGTGGCTTCTTGGCATGCTCTAAGTGCATCATGTATTGAACGCAAAACCTCTTCTGTAGCTGCGCCACCAGCGCCACCAACTTCAATAGTTACTAATTTGGCATTATTACATTGATTGATGTAAATATGCTCGGAAATTTCTCCATTGTTTTCTTTACGCAGCACTTCAATATTTCCAGCAAACCCCAAGTCTGATATTTCGCAATCTTGAATATCATCAATCAGTTTCGCCGCACTTGCGCTTGCAATATTTTGCATTTCATTTGCGTCTATTCCACTAATTACAAAAATGCCCCTATTAACCAATTTATGCAAAATTCTATTATCGACTTCTTCCTGACAAAATAATGCATTAACACCCAATGCAACAATTGCGCTTGCTTTGCTTTCAATCAATTCCTCTTCCGATTCAAGAAAGGCCACCAATTGGTCTGGGCTTGTAATTTCAATTTCTGCATCCCTGGTAGTTTTCTTTATCCCAAGGGCCGAAGTGAGAAGGAGAATACTTGCATCGGCAATAGATCTAGGTCCATGGGCCAATTCCACTTTTTTATCAATAACAACACCGCGAATCAATCTACTTTCACTCAAATCACCAGCTCTAGATTTAGCAAGAATAACCCTTTCACTTGAGCAATTAATAACTCCATCTTCGATGAATGTAGTTTGCTGAATAGATTGGCTAATTAAGTTTGCAATTTTGCTTCCTGAATTGGAAATAAATTTCCCGCCCAATGCCGTAATTGCAACATTTGTCATTTGTTCATTGTTTTCGCGGTCAAAACAAATGACATTTTGATTAATGTTAGCAATAGCAATTTCTAACGCTTTAGCATATCCTTCAATTAGTACCAGTGGGTGTAAACCTCTTGATAGTAATCTGCCCGCTTCTTGCATCAATTCGGCAGCAAATAATATGCATCCCGTCACTCCATCGCCAGCCGCTTCTTCATGCGCTTCGCCAAGGCTAACAAATGCCTTTGCAGCAGGGTGTTTTATCATTAATTCGGAGACTATTTTGGCACCATCATTTGTAATCGCAACTTCCCCATTGCTCTTATACATCATTTTGTCAAGCCCTTTTGGCCCATATGTGCGGCGAAGAATATTTCCAAACGCAATTGCTGCAGAAATGAGTTTTTGCTGAACCTCCACTCCACTTGTTACAGTAGATGAATCGCGCAAGATAACCACTGGCCCCTCGCCCGTACCCGCCTGTCCAACCACAACCTCACCTATTCTTGCGGCAACGCCCCCATTCATCAAGGCTTGGCATTAGGGAAAAACACATTATTCTACAAAATTAGGATTATCCACCACAATAGGGCAACGAGCCCACTAAGCCCAGTGGTCCAATAAAGGTGCCTTCTCTCCTCGCGACCGAGCAAATCATGGTTAGTTTCTGAACTGATGTGGCGGCTTTCATCACTTTTGTCCTTTCGAATCCAAGCAAGAGTTGAAAGTGATATTCCAGTCATAATAACTGCCATTAATAGAACTAATATTGCAGTTGTAATATTAGCAAATTTCGTATGTAATTTGTCAATTCCAAGAGGACCTAATAAAGCAAATAATGACGGGAGGAAGGGCATCAAATATGAAAAAGAAAACCAAAACGCTTGGTCAAATAATGTTCTTTCATCCATTTTGGTTGTGGTATCTTCGTGACGCCATACGAACCACCATGAAGAAAAACTTGCCATTGCCATACCCGAGGAGGCGACAAGGTACCAAAGTAGGGTTGGAGCCACAGAGCCGAAAGGGCTTTCGCTTTTCTTATTTTCTTTTCCGAAAAATATTCAAACAAAATTATCTTCGACCCTTTTTACGCTTTCCTTTTCCCCTGCGTTGAGTCTCCCAAGGGGCATCATTTTGTCCCCTGTTGTCTGAAAAATCCCAATCACCACGAGACCCTTTGCTCTTTTTGGCCAACCATTTAGGCATTTCCGACATACCTTTTATTTGTAATTGGAGTCCTAATTCTTCCTCCATATCTTTTACCATTGAACCACCCGGTCCGACGGCCGCTCCAATCATTTTCTCCGCCACATAAATGGTTGCTGAACTCGGGCTAACGAGGTCAATTTCACAACGCATATGAAGCATATCTCGTATTGCTTGAGCAACTCCTTCTTGTGCATATTTCAGAACAGGGCTTTTACTTCCTCCCTTTCCTCCTGCAACTGGAACAACTGATATTTCCGAGCCAAAGGCAAACATCTCATGACTTACCTTTCCACTGGGGAACTCAACAATTTCAATGACTGGGCGAGAAAGGTCTTCTTGCATTCCAGACGGTGGTTTAACAACCATTCTCAATTCTAAAACCTGCGCGACTTTCCCGTGTTCTATGTGCAAGACGGTGTCGAGAACTTGAGGTACTAAACCCAACTCCACTTTTCCAATTAATCTTTGGATTGCTTCTAATGCAGAATTTGCATGAGTGACTCCAAGTAGTCCAACACCTGCTAATCTAACATCACTAAATATTTCAAAATCCTTAGCCCTTCTAACTTCATCAAAAATGACAAAATCAGGCCGAACAAGGAAAATAATTTCTGCTGTTTTTTCAAGATCGCCCTCAAGTGGTGCATATTGAGTAATCCTTTCAACCAATTGTAAATCTCTTGGTGCCTCCATGGTTTTCACCATGGCTCCAACTTCCTCATCAAGGAATTCAGCAACAGCCTGTGCAAGAGTAGTTTTTCCTGAACCAGGTCGGCCACAAATGAATACGCCCCTATGATGGTCCGATAATCTACCGATTAATTTGCTATGTAAATCATATTCTGATAAGGATAGTTTTGCCACAGGCCGAACAATAGTAATTTCTCTTGCATCTGAAAAGGGAGGATATGCGCAGGTAATTCGCAAGTCTCCAATTTGTAATACTAAACAACCCGTGCGATCAATTTCTCTAAAACAATCGTGTCGTTCCGGATTGCCCTCAATCAAACTTTCCAAATCACCTTGGAGTTGCTCCATCTCAATGTTTGTCCAGTCCTTTTCCCCATCAACATCACATAATATTATGTTGCCAATCATCCCTCTTTTTGTGCGAGGGACGCATCCTGCTTTTAGAAAAAGGGTGCTTACATCTGCTTCAAGCATGGATTCAATATTAGCCGGTAATTCCGGGTGATTTCCGAGTGTAGCCATGCCTCTCACTCGATAGGTGGGCGGCTTCTTGTTTTCACCCCTTCGGCGAAAGGCAACAAGAAAATACCATCATCCATTTGCCGGCTCAAGTTGGTAATAGGTCCACCAAATTATTGAGGCGATGATAAATCCGAGCGCAATAGAGCCAACCAAGGGAAAACCATATCCTGTGGTGAATACATTTGACATTATTCCGGCGAGAATCAAGTAAATAACCCATGAAGCCACCCTCATTCTAGTCATATCAAGTGCCTCCACAGTCATTTGGTAATTGATAATGCCAGTGATAATTGCAGTTGCAACCATCATTCCAGCAAAGGCCCAAAAACCATTCATTAATCCATGCGAATTAGCAATAATTATTGCAATAAGTGTCTCAAAAACGAGGAGGAGGGACAAGGTGCGCATACCAGCCATAGTACCCCCAGCGGCGGTCTATTCTTCAATAATCCCCCTGAGGACTTTGGTAAATCATCATACAGATTATTCATACATAGTTGGTTTTATCAACTTCCCCTTTGAATCTTTGAGGTATAATGTGAATTTTTCCAATGATTTATCTTCTTCAGTAAATTCAAAATTTTGCTGCTTATCAAACCCCTGTTTTCGATATACCTTTGGAGTAAAGGATAGGCCCTGAATCCCAATATATCTGGCGCGCGGAACAATTGTGGTAAGCCTTGCATACCCCGCATTCCATAATCCCAGCGCCGTCATAGCATCTTGAGAGGTGGGTGTGTTTCTTGTTTGTTTGATAGCAAATGGCGGCGTTATTGCATCGTCGGGTATGTCAAGCGTTTTGCCACTATATTTTCTTCGTGGTTGCGTCATCCAATGCGGCATAAATTTTTTCCTAATGCGGCGGTGATTGCGCTTTTTGTATGGTACACCTTCAAGATAAGTTTCTTCATATTCATATACGATGTGCTTAATGTTGTCCCAAACTTTTCGAGTTAAACAATATCCCCAGAAATGCCTATTTGTGGGGACCACTTTATCCAAATCTTCTAATTGATCACTCTGATTTGAATCATTTAAATTGAAGGCCATAACAGTTCCAACGTTATCATATTGATGGGCCCAATCTGACATTTTTAGAACAGTTTCAATATATGTTGGGGCTAATTCCATATCATCCTCAAACAATATTATTCGGTCATAACCAAGTCCATCAAATAATTCTCGTCTTGCTCCAATGAGGTGTCGGCCAATTCCAAAATTTGAATTTCGGCAAACAATTTTTTTACTCTTTATGGGTGAATTATCAATCATCTCAATGAGTTCTTCTTGATTTGCTTCACGCCCACCGTCCAAGTAGAAATGGAAGTCAAGAGTTTGACTTTCAGGATTTTTTTCTAAACTTTCAAGAGTACGTTGAAAATAATGTAAACGCTTGAAGCCGATTACAAGTATTGCGGTTTTCACAATATCCCCTCCTTCATCCGCAGCAGCCACCACCACATAACCGCGCCGCTTAGAAAAACACAAATTTGGCAGCAAAAAAAGCCTAATTATTCAATCGCATATATTATGACCGGCCTACGCTTGCGCAAGATAACGGGGAGCATGTTGGAAGACGCATCATCTTCACAGGCTCCAAGAGCCCTGCTATCTGTATTTGACAAAACTGGAATTGTTGATTTTGCCCATGGTTTGGCAAAAATTGGCTTTGAAATTCTTTCAACTGGTGGTACTGCGAGACTGTTACGCGAATCGGGCCTCGAAGTTATTGATGTGTCAAGTGTAACAAATCACCCCGAATGTTTTGATGGCCGCGTCAAGAGTCTTCACCCGGCAATTCATGCCCCATTACTCGCCCGCCTTGAGAGAAATGACGACCGCCAAGGGTTGAATGATTTGGGATATTCTCCCATTCAGGTCGTTGCCGTGAATCTATACGCCTTTGCCGATGCCGCGGCAAAAACTCCCCCTTTACCCGACCCCGAATTACTTGAAATGGTTGATATCGGGGGCCCGACTCTTATTCGCGCATCTGCAAAAAATCATCAACACGTTATTATCGCTTCCAATCCACAAAATTATTCTTCAATCTTGGAGAAGATCGCAAATGCAAATGGTTCAAGCGGAGTTAGCCTTGATTTTCGTCGTCAATTAGCACTTGAAGCATTTGAGCATACAGCATCCTATGACTCGGCAATCGCCAATGAATTACACAATCGCTGGGTTGGAGATGCAGCAATACCAGATGAAGTCAGCGAGCAAGCTTTATGCCTCCCTAAGCAATTACTCATGTCTGCTGAACTAGACCATGTTTTGCGCTATGGGGAGAATTCACACCAAGCAGCGGCTCTGTATATTGAAGCAAAATCATTAGCCCCCTCATCGCCTTCAACACTAGTAACTGCAAAAGTAGAGGGGGGCAAGGCAATGTCATACAACAATTACGCCGACGCAGACTCATGTCTCCGCCTCTGTCGTGCACTTTCAACAGATGAATGGCCCCAAACTCCTCATGCATGTATTATTGTAAAGCACAATAATCCTTGTGGGGCTGCACTTGGGAAAACCCAATTGGAAGCCTATGAGGCAGCATTAGCAAGTGACCCCGAATCTGCATTTGGTTCAATCATTTGCTTTAACGAACCAGTCGAAATGGAAGTTGCAGAGGCACTAAAGCCCTTATTTCTAGAAGTATTGATGGCTCCAGCATATGTTGCTGAAGCCAAGACCTTAGTCATGGAAAAGAAAAATCGCCGTATTCTCACAATACCTTCGCCAAATAATCGTCTTTCCTCTCTGCCCCGACTTGTGGTAAAAAAACCGATAGAGGGTGGGTGGTTGGTACAAACAGAGGAACCTCCAGTTATCGATTGGGATAAGGCAAAAGTGGTAACTAAAGTGAAACCTACTGCTGAACAAATTGCAAGTATGAAATTTGGAGTGAGAATTTGCGAACAAGTAAAATCTAATGCAATAATAATGGTAAAGGGCACCCGTACAATTGGTATTGGCCCGGGGCAGACCAGTCGTGTTGAAGCGGTTAATATTGCAGCCCGAAGGGCTGGCGATGAAGCACCAGGTTGTGTGTTAGTGAGCGATGCATTTTTTCCTTTTAAAGATGGAATTGAGCGCGCAGCAGCAGCAGGCGCAGTTTCAGTAGTTCAGCCCGGGGGCAGCATTCGCGACCAAGAGGTAATTGATGAAGCCAATGAGCGCGGAATGTCAATGCTATTTACTGGCCACAGATTGTTTAGGCACTGAATCAATCGCGGTGTTCCACTTTAAACCAAATCCACCAAACACCAATTACTGCAACTATTGCAATGAAACCTTGACCCCAACCAGGGTCTCCCATTGCAGTCGTAACCCAAATTGAAATTGTTGACATTATTATGATGAAAACAATAATCCATATTTTTCCATGCTTTGGTAAAGTTTTTCCTGTTGAGTAATATTTGTACAAACTTTTTCCAAAAAATCGATTGGTTAATGTCCAACGAAATAATTTTTCATTTGAAAGACTAAATAAGTATGCAGCCGGAACAGACCAAGAGACAGTTGGCCAACCTGGAACCCATATTCCAATGATGGCGAAAATGACGAATATTAGGCCGATTACAACATATATTTTTCGCCGCAACGGACTTGCATTGCCCGAGTAATGAGAAATAATCTCATCGACCGAATCAAATCGGATACTACCCTCTGGCATGAACTCCCACATTCAATGGGCTATGCATCGCATACATGAGGTGTTTCTAGGAATAATCTCATCAATCTATACCTTTTGGAGGGAAATAGGGGGAGTAGTAATTTTGATTATGCCGCGCGTTGCAACTCCAGATAGCCCCCTCCGTCTCGCGGTATTTATTTCAGGTTCCGGTAGCGGAATGGAGGCGCTAATCTTACATCAACAACACTTGGATGATATTGGGGGTTGCGCCCATATTACTTCGCTAGTAATCTCTAATAAAGCAAATGTTGGTGGAATACAAAGGGCCACAAATCTAGGAATAAGTAGTTCAATAATCTCTCTTCCATCTGGCGAAAACATGGATACGCGTAGGCAAAAGCATGAAGAATTGATACATCGGACTTTAATTGAAAATGATATTGAGGCCGTAATTCTTTCAGGATATATGAGAATATTGAGTCCTTGGTTTGTAAGCAAGTGGGAGGGGAGATTGCTAAATATCCATCCGAGTCTATTGCCGAAGCACCCTGGTGCTCACGCGCACCGAGATGTACTCCTAGCGAATGAAAAAATTTCGGGCTGCACTGTACATTTTGTTGATAGTGGTGTTGATACAGGTCGGATAATCGCCCAAGTTGAAGTGCCAGTACATGCTGATGACAGCGAAGAATCATTGGCGGAAAGAATAAAAATTGCTGAGCACAAATTATATCCACAGGTAATTGATGATTACTCGATTGGGAAAATAATTAATTAATGTAATCAACGATTTTTTGATAATCAATAGGATAGTTCATATTCCAAAAACAACTATCCTCAATGTTGTTATTATTGAACACATCCATTCCAACCTGCAAACAACCCAATTCGTGAAGTAGCCAATTTACACTTACCCCCTTATTCTTTTCTTTATCATCTATTTTTTCTTGACGGGCAATGTTCATTTCAATTACGTTTTTTAGGATTATCAATGCCTTTTCAGTCTGAATTAATGCGAGGAGTGGCTCAATTCCACTTTGACTTTTTGGCACAATAGCCCCTGTTTCCTCATTACAAAAAGAAGAAAGCACTGTGAATATATTAGGAGTTAGTAATGGCATATCGATTGGACATAATTGAACCCATTGAATATTATTTTTTTGAGCCCATTCAAGCCCAGCAAAAATACCAGCACAAGGCCCAGATAATTGGTGTGTATCCGCAATACTTTTCAAATCATTAATTTGGGGCGGGTCGCCTGTTTTATTTGCTAATAATATATTTTGCAAAGGGGTCTTTTGAAGCAAGTTATAAGTGCGCAATAACATACCTTCGCCATTTATTTGGAGGAGGTTTTTATCTTTACCCATCCGTTGTGATTGGCCCCCTGATAATATCAGTCCAAGCATCATTTCACCCTTGTTGTAATGCCGCCATTTTTTCCATTGCCAATTCCAATTCTACGGAAAGGGATTTTACTTTCGCCATTAATACTCGTTGTTCGCGAATAGATCTAGCCGAGGGTAGCCATTGAAGCAGTTTGGCCATATCGGCAGCATCTCTCTCAACAGTCCAATTTAGAACATCCTCAAGCACAGGGTCATCAGCAGAGAGAAAACGCTCAACCATGTCAACCCCACCCCTATTCTTGACTTGAACCTCACTCATTTAGGAGGCGTTGTCGTATCCTTTCGAATAGTTCGCCTCCTTTTGCAGCCGATTTGATAATTTCTTTGGGGAAGTCAATATTATTTCCTCCTACAATCAATACAAGAATAACTGTTTGATGCGACATCCCCCCCTCTAAACTTAGGGAAATTAATTCTTCATTATTAGGGATGGGGCGAGTGCGATGAATTTCTTCAATAATTTCTAATAATGATTCAAGAGAATGCTTTGAATTGGTCTTGATTAAGGAAAAAAATTCAGACCACACGCCCTGTTGTAAATCGCCATCATCAAGGTTTGCAAGGATTAACCCCACCAATTTGAAATCCTCCCTCCCTCCTCTTTTCCATAAAGGCAGGAGTAGTTTTTGTATCCCCCCTCTGGCTTCACCAAAGCAGGTAAATAACCAGGATGCTATTCTGCGCATTTGTGGGTCCGTAGTTCCAAGATGGAAGGCAAACCCCCCAGACTCCCCCAATCTATCGGTCATTGATTTTGCAATTAATACCGGCACGCCAATTGTATATGCTTCACGCAATATCGGTAAGATTTTTTTGGGATGGAGTGCTGTTTTTTCTGGGACAGAGGAAAGAAAATCATCAAGCGGGTCCAAAATAACCCCTCAAACTGTTTTTGTCCGAATGTTGTCAAATAAACTGCCAACTAAAGAAACACTATCCTTGAGGGTTGATAGCATTTTGTCAACCATTTTATCTTCAAATCTTTCTTTAACAATTTTCTTCAAATGTGCTTCAATATCTTCAAATTCCTTATCACTAATATGGAGATTATTTCTCAAATGTGCAACGACGCGATATTCGTCACGAGACAAAGATTCATTCAACAAAGCCACTTCATATACCCTTTCGAATACTCTAAGGCGTTCTGCAGTTGCCATTTCCCTCCCCCCTTCAATCTCAGTACCTTCTTGGATCGCCCGGTAAATGAGGGCGGGTTCCTCAGGCTCAAGTTTTAGTTGGTTTGATAATTTGATAATCAGGCGCTTTTCTTCACGGTTTAATATGCCGTCTTCAAGCATTACCTCAATGGTGCCTTTGAACACCTCATGTGTACGTACCGTCTCTTCAGACACATTACCCCCACCTCGCTCCTGCTTATTCAGCCCATCGCTAAAACAATTTTTTGATTATTATTGTCCCGAGAGTTCAAATGTGATGCCATGTCGCCTATGTTTGAACCGATGGTTCTATCCAACTCACCAGCACATTTGTGCATCCCCCCTTTCGAGGGCTGAGCGATTTTTCCATTAGTAGGAGGATTATTAATGACAAAAAAGCATTATCAAAAAAATAATAAAAAGGGCCAAGGAAAGGCTATGAAGTATATGATAAAAGCAACCTTGAAGGTTGACGGCAGTGTGCAAAGAAAGGATATCATTGGGGCTATTATGGGCCAAACCGAGGGCTTACTCGGCGATGAATTAGAATTGCGCAAATTGCAGAGAACAGCACGCGTTGGCCACGTTGATGTGGAAATTGAAAGCATAAAAGGAAAAGTTTCCGGAATAATTACGATTCCATCAAGCATGGATAATGTTGAAACTGCAATTATTGCATCTAGCCTTGAAACCATTGATCGAATCGGACCTTGCAAGTCAATTATTGTCGTCGACCAAATTCAAGATATCCGCGTAACAAAGCGAAATGATGTTGTTGAAAGAGCAAAGAGCCTATTGTTGGAAATGGTAAGTTCTGGCGAATCAGCCAGTAAGACTGTAATTGAAGAAGTTCGCTCAGTATTAACAACTCAGCAAGTAACTGCCTTCCATGGATTAACATGTGGGCCCAATGTCGAAACCAGCGATTCATTAATTATTGTTGAAGGACGAAATGATGTAAAAAATGTCATTAATTTTGGCATTAAGAATGCAATTTCCGCCGATGGCGCAGGGAATATTAAGCAGGAATTAATTGACTTAGCAAATGCTAAGGAAAATGTAACCGTTGCAATCGATGGCGATCGCGGCGGCGAAATGCTATTTAGAGAATTATTTGGGCAATTAAAAGTCAACTTTGTAGCCCAAGCCCCTGTTGGGCAAGAATGGGAACTACTTCCACAAAAGACAGTTACCAAGTGCCTTCAGTCAAAGGTTGACGCAAGCCTCTTCAACAAAAAGCTCCTCAAAAAAGAAGCCGAAGATGACGGGGTAGAACCTGAAGAAGCAGAAGTTGAAACTCCAGCACGAGCAACGGAATTATTCGCACATTTGGAAGGATTGGCAGCCAACAAAGCAGTAATTGTTTATGTGGATGGTAATGTTTCGGACCCAATTGGTCCATCAAAACTCGCAGGCGCAGCCGAAGAAGCAGATGGTGCAGTAGCAATTGTTTTCAATGGCCCACTTTCTGAAAGACAACTTGAAATTGCCAGCGATGCTGCAATTGAAACTGTTGTAGGAAAGTCTGCTGGTAAGGGTTTCAAAGTATCTGATGATGTTGAAACATTCCTTGTTGCTGATTTTGAATAACGTTTACAATTAACTCACTTTCAAGCCACTAGTTGTGGTCGGGGTGGATGATCGTTGTAAGTTATTAGTTCATCCCAATCCCAAAATTGCAATTGCACCGATAGTAAAGAGGAGTGGTAACATTATCATTTCCACACCAGAACGCATTCTTCCTAAACTAGATAATTCAGTTCCACGATGAATATTTGATTTTATTCCCGGTGCATCTTCATCACCGACCATTTCAAGTAATGTGTTTTGTAGAGACCCATCTAACCCTTCGCTTTGTAATTCTTCATTAGTTCTTTGTCGAGTATTTCCTAACAGATAAACCGGCTCTCCAAGTTTGAGTCCAAAGAGTGTCCATCGATGTTTTTTCACTCTCCCACCTCCTACTAGATTTGCAATTGCTTGAGATTTGAAATCTTGAAGTATAGTTTTGGCAAATGCTCCATCCCAGCGTTTACGAAACTTCCCCCAATCCTTACGTTTGAATGTTTGTGGATTTACTCTTATTCCACCTGTGCCATCATGTAGTATGAAAGAGCACCCACCTTCATCTGTACGAACAGTATGCCAATTACATTCTTCCCTTGAACCATCTTTTGTCTGTACTGTCCTACAACGATATTGTTCATAGGACCAATTAAAGGCAACCATGTTATCCATCACCATACTTTGATGCCCATCTACTACAACCCTGAGAATACCTTCGGGGGCAGGTCTAACTTGGCCAACTAATTCAGGGTGCCCAGCAGCAATTGAACGGATTAGCGATGTTGGTGTATCAATTTTTTGACGCATTAATTTTACATTGTAATAACCCACTATTGTAATTAGAACGCCTGCAATAATAGCGACAACTGCCGGCATAATCGATTGATAGGCAGCAACGAATTCACCGAGTGCATACAATGAAGTAATTATTGCTAATAATATGAGTATTGAGAATGTAGTAGTGGTAGCAGGAATAGGCGTTCCAACATTCACTGGGTGTTCGGAGAGAGGAGAACCGTCCCCATCTGGGCCATAACGGTCATCATCATCCCAACTAGCAGGGCCAGGTGCCGCCATAATCCAATCAGAGGGGTCATTCGTAGGTACAAGAGTAGATTGACCCAAAAACCAATTATCAATACTTAATCCTCTTTCTTCTGCTTGGCTATTTAGTTCTTCAGGAGAAATAGAATTTTTGCGAATTTCCATTAATTCTGATTCAAAAGAACCAGGGAAAGCAAAAGACATTATTATCAACCCTAGAGGTATTATTAACAATCCCGCTGCATACTGCTCGCCATCAACTGCTCCAAGAGCAACATATATTCCAGCGAAAAATACCAACAGACCAATTATGGCCATTAACCACGAGCCCCATGAACAAGGCTTAGTGAATTTAAAAACTCCTCCTTGCAAGTCTAGATTTTTTTTCCCCATGTTTCCCTCTATTCCGCTCCCCCTATGTATTATTTGTTGAAATTTCACCCGATATCAAATTATTTAGGGTGAAAGATATTCAATGGGTACTGGCATCGGAGGTCATGCAGGGGCAAAGTATTGAGGACGTAGCAGATGGCGCGCCTGCAGAAACGATTGACGAAAATCCTTCGCAGATGAACGAACCGGCAATAGGAAATCACATGGATGATGCGGTAGAAATGCAAACACAAGACGGCACAGCCACTCCGTCTCCCTCGACGCCAGCACTTCACGATAGTGTAGTGGGTGGAGATGGCACGAATCAGATGGTATGGGTTAGTGCTGGTCTTGTCGTGGGTGCGATTCTTTTGGCTATGTTCGGTGTGATGTCGGATGCTTGGGCAGTACAAGAGGAATCGTCAACAATACTTGGTGTGACCATTTCTGTGGAATCAGAAGTTGGACTTGATGACATGTCTATGACAAGTTGCCTCGAAGATAATTGTACTACAGTGATCAATGATTTAAGTAGTGCATATGATAATTGCACATCGGCTGCCGAAGAACTTGAATACAACAAAACTCAACAAGATGAGGTGTGTGGTGAATTAGGTGAAACTGCAAGTGCTGGATTCACTGGAATGATACTCATTTCTATTGGTATTTTAGTAATGTTAGCGACGCTCGTTACATCGTTCATGGAGTTCCGCGGCACGAAAACCCCCTATTCGCAATACTATCCATTTGGTGGTGCTGGATTTGTTTTGCTTGGCGTTATTGCTTGGTATGCGATGATGCCAGAAGGTGATGCCAGCCTAGGATTAGGTGCTTGGTTAACTATTGTAAGTATTATTTTAGCAGCAGCGGCCGGAGGGAGTTCTATGTATTTTGGAGAAAATAGTAACGGGGGCGACGCCACCTCTACTCCTTGGAAAATGCAAGAGAGGCGTTATAGGAGCGAAGGAGAGGCAGTGCGAGCCACAATGACAAATTCAGATATCACTCATGAGTTTATTTTACGAGAAGCAATTCATGGACAAAAATCATCATCTTTGATTGTTGAGGGAAATCTTCTCCGTTTGGTTACTACAGAACGAGATACTGAGGGGAATATTACTATTGAAGATAAATTAATACTCCAACGCTCAGCCCTTCAAGGTTTTACCCATATGAGATTAGATTGGCTGGACTCTGGTAAATATGCTTGGTGGGGGATGGGGGTTGCCGGACTTGTCTTACCAGTTGTTGGAGTTGCTGCAGCAGGCTCATTATTGGTGCCGGGAATAATTCTTTCATTACTACAATGGGCAGACCCCGAGGTATTTACATTCGAAACTTCAAGTGGCCGTTATAGGCAAATAATTTGGCGCCTTGGTTCAAATCTTGAATTGACTGGAGCAAGTATGAATTGCTTAGATGGAATTATGAAACAACTTCTTCAAGGCGACGAAATAGACACCTCTGAATTAGATCAAATGGCTGGAGAAATTGATGTCAAACTCAGTGCATTAATGGCTGAAAGCGAACAGGAAAAAATGATGCGAGCAAAAGCAAAAGCAGATTCAAAAGCAGAGAAAAAGATGCAAAAGGAACTTGCTAAAAAAGCCAAATTAGAAGCAAAAGAAAATGCCAAACAACAAGCAGCAGAACAACAAGCAGCAGAACAACAAGCAGCAGAACAACAAGCAGCAATTATTGGCGGAATGCAAATGGCCGAAGCCTCTCCTCAACCACTGCCGGCAAACATGCAAGACCCTAGCACCATACAACCCTTGCCTGCACAAACAA
>Ga0315324_10000158_pt1 | contig 24841 bp, 22 predicted proteins | sample M150021515metaG_FD_203919 | JGI IMG/M metagenome (GOLD analysis project Ga0315324, IMG submission 203919) | Ammonia-oxidizing marine archaeal communities from Monterey Bay, California, United States - M1 500m 21515 | ecosystem: Environmental > Aquatic > Marine > Intertidal zone | place: USA...
TATTGACCTATTTTTCTAATATGTTATAATTAAAGACCTTATGTATGTAACTAGCCAACCGTTGCGTATTGACCTATTTTTCTAATATGTTATAATGTATTAACTCATTATTAAAGAACTGCGCAGGTTGCGTATTGACCTATTTTTCTAATATGTTATAATAGCACATAGAGAAGCAATGGGGACTCCAATGTTGCGTATTGACCTATTTTTCTAATATGTTATAATAGCCCCCAAGTTAAGCCTTTGATTTAAAAGGATAATTTGGGGGTTTTTATGTACATTTTTTGTTGTTTTTAACATTTTAAATTGCTTTTTTTTTCAAAAATCGTCGTTGTTTTTTATACTTTTTTCTTTGTATCACAATTGTTCGCCTTAAAATAAGGTTAATTGTGACTTTTTTTTCTGCTGATTCGTTGCTATTTTCTTTTCATATCTTATTATATTCTCATACTGTTTATCAGTAAAGCATAAAATATCAACATTTCCACCTTTTGGTATATTAAGTTCAATGTCTTTACAAACCCTTTCAATTACTTCTTTGCCAGAGAAAAATTTTGCATATATAGAAAACTGAGCCATTTTAAATCCATAATTTAATAATTCGTTCCGAAATTTTGTCGCCTCTGTCCTTTGTTGTTTTGTCCCAACTGGCAAATCAAACATTACATACATCCACATTATTTTATATCCACTTAACATTTAGATTAATCCACATTTATAAAAACACTATTTATTGCAAGCTCATCTGGCATTATTGGACTAAGTATTTTATTTTTTTCACCGTTCATATAATCTAATATATTTTTAGTATAACTAGTGCATATTTTAAATAACGGGGCTGTACCTTTTTCTGTTGTAAAGTCCATTACAGTTATATTTGATAATACTTGTTTTGTATAATTATTAATTTCATATTGATTTTGTTCCATTAATTTATATGCAATTACATCTATGATTGGACGGAATGGTTCCATAATATCATCAACCAAACACATTGGATTAGATTTATTTTTATGGTGAACACCTATCGTTGGGTGTAATCCAGTTCCGCAAACCGCCCGTGCCACAGTTGAGCGTAAAATAGTGTAACCATAGTTTAATATACTGTTTATATTTTGTGCATTTTTATCCCTACGAAAATCATCACCCATTAATAACCTCCAATATTTACTTGCGGCTTGACCTTCTAGGTTGCTAGTGTCACCTGATTGAACATTTCTTGCTAGGTTTTTTATTATTTCATATCCATCTTTATTACATATTTTCAATGCCCAAGATTGTGATAATATTTTAGACTTTACAATTTGTTTCCATATTTGATTTTTTGTAGTTTCCTTTGTTGCAATTTGAATGCGAAATCTTTCTGATTGATATGAATTTATTGATACAGGCAACATATACGATACAGGATTATAATTTGTACCACATACCACAAATGATATTCCCATTTCAGCACAAGCCGTTATTAAATTTGATGAATGAGTACATCCAAAACCAGTTATAATAATTCCTAGAATATCATCCAACGGTATTTTACCTAGTATATTACCGGATTCAGATATTTGTAAAAACCCACGGTTTTTTGAAAGGTGTTTATTATTTGAACTAATTTCTATTATCTGTTCTATCATTTTCAAAAATATTTTTGCTTATTATTTGCGAATTCGTTTTTGAATACGACCCGCAGGTGAAATATCAACCTTACAAATATCTAGTTCTTGGAGTTTACTTACTGAGGCTTGTAAATAATTACCTTTATGTCTTAGTTCCTTTTCTCTTTTAGGAACATTTGATTCATTATGTAAATAAAAATGTATCGCCGAAGAATTACCTATGCTCCTTAAACACATAATCTTGTTATCATTAGTAATTATTAAATCCTTAATATGTAATCGCATTATTTTTTTTGCAGTTGGGTTATTTTTTTTCCAATCTGGGACAAAATTATTTTGATTAGCATAATGTGTTTGAATTACACAGCCTTCCCATTTATCAGAATTAAGTTTTTGATAAATATCAATACACCAATTTTTCCCACCAATAACATATCGTTCATAACCTTTGGTTTTTTTATCGCCAATTTTAATTAGATTTTCTTTTACTTGTATAGTTTTTAAACGACGGATTCCTTTTTTACTGGCAAAGTTTTTAACTGCTTTTTGGATATCGCCTTTTATATATGCGATATCTTGTTTTATTTCAGATTTTATTTTTTCGTCCTTTATTTCATCAACTTTTTTTGAAGTTTCAAAATATGACAAAGGTCGACGTATCGATGCAACTATTTTATTTTCAATTTTATTACCTTTTTTATCAAAACAATCGGCTTCTTTACCATAAAATGATTCTTCGTGTAATCGTCCTTGTTTGTATCTGTCTGATTTGTATGAAACAATTATTTTATCAATACTCTTTTTTACATCATTAATAATATTATCCCAAGGTGTAGCTATGTCAGCTAATAATTTATCATTTCTCTCAAAATTCTTGCCAATTTTGGATGCTACCCTTTGTAACATTCCCCTAGTGGTACAACCAACAACAATAGCATCAATAGCGTGGTGACGATGATCATCTCTGTTTTTATTAGAAGAACCATAATTTTCGTGTTGTAATATATGATTTAATCCCCATTTACCCCTTAACATAGCCGTAAGTCGTCCCGGTATTACATTGATATTTCTTTCTGATTCAGGAATTATTAAAGCAAGATATTTTTTTGCTACTTTTGTTAAATATCTTGTGTCGTTTAATTGACGATCTTTTATGCTACCACTATCTTTGTATTTTTCCATAGCGTCTTCATTAAATCGCATTTTTTTATTTTTAGGTAATTTTTGCGCGCGAGTATATATTTCGTCCCAATCATAACAACCATCATTACTTTCACTAAATGCGTCATAAGGTGAACGGTTTGATTTGTATCTGTTTGCCGTTCGCATTGATAATGTTTTGTTTGCGGAGCTGTCATCAAGAGTCCTAGAAAATGGTAATATATGTTCAATCTCAACTTCACTAGATAATACCATTCGGCTTGATATTTGTTTTCCGGTATAAATGCATCTACGATTATTTATATTGTTTTCATCAAGTTCATACCATAATCGCATTCGCAACATATTATCACGGTTACTTTGTTCACCTAAATCTTCAATCTCTTTTTTGAATATTTCATTCTTAGCTTGATTTTTTTTCTGATTTTTTTTGTAAATATCTTTTTGTTTTTGATTATTTTTTAGCTCATTAGCAAATTCAACTGTGGCAAAATTTGGCTTGCCGTGAATTGAAATAATATCATTTATAACATATTGTAATTGTACCAAGCCGACGTGAACAGTTGGGTTAGCAATTCTACCATATACTTTTACATCTTTAATATACGGATTTTCATAATTTTCTTGTGTATTTTCATCACCGTGTCCACCGGTACAATGTTCTTGTAAACATTTTGCATAGTAAGGTAATTCATCTTCCTTTTCATCTTCCTTTTCATCTTCCTTTTCATCCCCAAATTTAATATTGCTGTGGTGCTTGTTTGGATATGCTTCCTTTACTGCTTCGTCATATCTTAATCCCTGTTCAATTATAACATCAGTAATTTTTTCACAAGCATCAATACATAAATTACCATATCCAGATGCAAATTGTGTATCTATACACTTTTGAGCAATATCATCAGTTAGCTTAAAATCATTCGTTAATTTAGTTTTAACGAATTCATCATCATTTTCACTTAATAAGATTTCAATAAAATTATTTTGTTTTTGTAAATCCCAATTGTTAAATTCAGGTAAAATCGGTTGATTATTATTATCTTTTTTCTTCTTAACAGCTAATTTATTAGCAGTTTCATTAATATTAATTTCTTTAAATGTTTCACTTTCAAGGTTAAACGATTCTCGGTCATCATTAATTACGCCCGCTTTTAACATTTGTTTTTTCATCTGTTTGAAAGATAAACTTTTTCCGGATGCCAATTCATCAAAGAATTTTTTAAATAATTCAGGTGATAATTCAACTAGTTTTTTCCCGCGTCCATTTTGTATATATTCAAGTTTTATTAATTGTTCGGCAATTCTAAACCTTTGGAATGATGGCATAGCCCTTGCACAACGCAGTTTTTTATCTGTATAAAATAATGTGCAATATCCAATGTGTTCTTTTTTAGATTTCAAGTCTCTTTGATAAAATATAACATTTTTCAAACGGTTATAATTTTCATCATTAAATAATTCGTTATTTTGTTCTGCTTGTTTATGCCATATGCTATCAAATTCATCTTGTAGCATTGAACGGTGTAAATAAAAATCATATTCAAATTTATTATTTTTATCACTTATATTACGAATTCGTGTATTTTCGTTATTTTTATATCGTTTATACAGGTATTGCCCAATTGTTTTAGAATTATTTTCCTTTAATAATTGTTTTGTTTTTGCAATAGCAATTTTGATAGCACCGCCTTCATTTCCATCTTCCGATTTGCGGTTTGATTGGAAGCCTCGCCTTTGTGATAGGTGGAATAAAGCCCTGCCGATATGGTATGGAGGTAATATTTCATTAAGTGCATTATTTCTTAATTCATATGGACTTTCTAATTCTAATTTCTTTCTTTCATCTTTATTTTCAGGCATTAATCCTATTTTAATCATTGTATTAATGATTAATTTTTGTCTTTGTGTTGTTCGATCTCGATTTCGTCTTGCTGTTCTTACTTCTTGGCGTTTTTGATTTAAAGGGCTTTCAGTTTTATCATCACGACCACTAGAAAATATACGCACACCATTATCAATTATACCTAATGGTTCGCCTTTTTCATCGGTTTTTAATAATGCCCAACCGATAGAAGTTGTTCCAATATCCAAAGCAATCCTAGTAAACGAATTGATATTTTTATCCACATTATTAATAGTCATAATAAAATTTCCTTTAATTTTTTGATTTTTTTAATTTTTTGATTTATAGAATAGTGCACTATGCATAGAATAGTACACTATATAGTTGAATTATCAACCATATATGTATAAATATTTTTAATAATATTTTTTGTTGACAAATCAAAAATATTTGTATATTTTCTTGCTTAACATATTAGAAAAATAGGTCAATACGTTAATAAGTAATTATACTTTTATGTATTTATTTGCAAAAATGGAAAAGGCGTCTTCGGACGTCTTTTTTCGTCTAATGGTTGATAATTTTATAAAGTTATTTTATTTCTTGTCCATAAGATAGAACAGGATTAGGGCATCGAGGGATAATAGTGCGTTATATCCTGCCATTGAGATTCCAAACAATGTCCAAACTGGTTCGTCGCATCGTATGATGGCTTCATTTTCCAAGGAATTTAAAAGTGCGGAGGTTTGAGTTACAAGTTCGGTGTTTGAAGAGCAACCATCAAGGCCTGCCCAAAATCCGTATTCGATACCGGTATTAAATACAGCAAGGCCGAGTGATATAATCATTATTAGTACGCAAAATTTTAGTAGATATTTTGCGGTGTGTGGATAAATTAAAATTATTGAGCCGATTATAGCAATTCCAAACCAAGGAAATCTTTGCCATACGCATAATTGGCAAGGTAAATAACCAAAACCATATTCAAATGTGTAAGAAATAATTAAAACAACTACGCCGTATAAGGGAACGGCCCATAATGGAATATTTTTTATTTGCTCAAAAAGTTTTTTAATCATAACAACTCTTATATAAACATACTAATTAACAAAAAACCACCAAATAACAATATACAAAATAATATTGTCAATAAAGAAAAATATTTATCGATAAATTTTAAAATTGGTTCGCCAAAAATTGATACTAAAACTGCCAATCCGAAAAATCTTAGCCCCCTACTCACCACAGAGGCTGTAATGAAGCTAATTAAGGCAAGTTCCATTGCACCTGTTGTAATTGTTATTACTTTGTAAGGTATTGGGGTTAAACCGCCGGCAAAAACAACCCACCAGCCATTTTCTTGATATATTTGTTTAAAGGATTCAACTTTTCCTAGATAACCGTAAAAGTCCAAAATAACGACTGCTATTTCGTTGTATAAATACATTCCTATGAAGTATCCTACTATGCCCCCAAGAACCGAAGCGATGGTACAAATCGTTGCATAATAATATGCTTTTGAACGATTGGCTAGCATCATTGGTATTAACATTACATCTTGTGGAATAGGGAAAAAAATACTTTCTGTGAAGGAAACTAAAACTAGCCAAAATGTGGCCTTAGGCGAAGCAGATAATTCTAGGACTTTATCATATAAATTACGAACTATTTGAATCATTTTTACCCTTATTATTTTATGATTTATAAAACTATAACATAATACTGTTATTTTTGTAAAAAATTTTATATAATACAAACTATGACTGAAACACCAAATATTTTAATCATTGATGATGATAATCAAATTCGCGATTTACTACAAAAATTCTTACAAAAACAAGGGTGGCATATTGCTAATGCTTCCAATGCTGAACAAGCCCGTGAAATTCTAAAAACTATAAAGCCCGACTTAATTATACTTGATGTTATGATGCCAAATGAAAGTGGTTTTGAGTTCTTGGAAAAGTTAAGGGTTAATAACAATACTCCTGTGTTAATGTTAACCGCAAAAATGGAACTTGATGACAAAGTTCAAGGGTTATTAAAAGGGGCTGATGATTACCTTACAAAACCGTTTGAACCAGATGAATTATTACTTAGAATAAAGGCTATTTTGCGTCGTATTAATCCATCTATAAATTCCGAGTCAATAATGATTGGAAATATGGAATATGAAATGGAAAAAGGTATTATAAAAGGTAAAAATAAAGTTATAAAACTTACTGAAAAAGAAAATGCTTTATTAAATATACTTGCAAATAATTTGGGGGTTATTCTTTCAAGGGAAGAACTGCAAGAAAAAATTAATGAAGATAATGATGAACGAAGTATTGATGTGCAAATAACAAGAATTCGTAAAAAAATAGAAGAAGATTCAAAAACACCACAATTTTTACAAACTATTCGTGGTAAGGGTTATGTATTAAGGGTATAAATGATAAATAATATTAACAAAAGACGAGGTTTTTTTAGAAAGTATGTACTGCCTAAAACAATTTATAGTAGGTTGGTATTGGTAATTATAATACCTATTATTTCGGTTCAGTTTTTCTTTCTATTGACATTTTCATACAGACACGGCGGGCATACATCTTATGCATTATCAATTTCATTAATTAATGAAATAAAATATTTCTTGTCTGAATATGAAAAAAATCCACAAGAAGCATTTGAAAAAGCTAAAAATCTTGGTGTGGATGTAAAAGAAATAAAAATGCCTATAAATATTAAAGAACAGTATAAGGATAGAACGGGGAAAGTTTTCATATCTGAATATAAAAGGGTAAGTACAGATATAACCAAGAAATTCAAACCTTATGTTAGATTGAATGAAAAGAAAAGTATCATTGAAATATATTTAACTGCAAAGCAAAAAGCATTTAAATTTATTTATAGTGAGTACAGATTATATACATATGTAACGGAACAAGTAGTTTGGCTTATTACGATTTTAACCGGCTTGTTATCTGCGGGTTGGGCATTATTTATTGCAAGAAATCAGGCTCTACCAATTCGCAACTTATCAGACAGTATAATTAGTTTTTCAAGGGGTGATATTGATACAATTCAAAAACTTGAAGTTCGCGGGTCAAATGAAATACGCCGAGCAATATATAATTTTAAAATTATGGCAAATCGTATATTAAGGCATAATAAACAACGCACTAATATGTTATCGGGAATATCTCACGATTTAAGAACACCTCTTACCCGAATGAAACTATTGTTAGCTATGGCGGAAAAAAACAAAACTAATAAAGATTTAAGTGATAATATAAAAGATATGGAAAATATGATTGAATCGTATTTATCATTTACCAAAGGTATTGCTAAAAAATCACATGTTATGAATATTAATAAAATATTACAAAGTATCACCAATAAATGGAAAAATGCAGGGAAAAAAATTTCATATGAAAATGGTAAAACAATTAAAATTAATGCTAATCCTGATAATATAAAACGTGTAATAGAAAATATTGTAACTAACGGATTTAAATACGGAAAAAATATATCTATAAAATTGACAACAGAAGATGAATTTGTAAACATCATAATAGAAGATGATGGTTCAGGAATTCCTGAAGATAAATTAAACGAAGTATTTAATCCATTTTACAGAATTGATGAATCCCGCAACAAAGAAACAGGCGGAGCTGGGCTAGGATTATCGGTTGCAATGGATATAATTACATATTACGGTGGAAATATAGTATTAGAAAACCGCAAAGATAAAAGTGGATTAATTGCAACTATTACCTTGCCAATGATTGTATAATATATTATTTAATAATGACTATGACAAATAAAATAATTTTTTCTGGAATACAGCCAACTGGTCAATTAACTCTTGGAAATTACTTAGGGGCATTGAAAAATTGGAATAAAATACAAGACGATGGAAAATGTATATATTCCATTGCTGACCAACACGCAATAACTGTTTTTCAAGACCCAAAATCACTTAAAAACGCAACCTTAGAATTATCAGCTGGTATTATTGCATCTGGCATAGATACCAACAAGCATATTTTATTCAATCAATCCGGCAATCCAAATCATAGTGAACTTGGTTGGTATTTTAACTGTATTGCCCGTATGGGTTGGTTAAATCGAATGACCCAATTTAAGGAAAAATCAGGGAAAAATTCAGAAAAATCATCAGTAGGATTATTTACATATCCAAATTTACAATCAGCTGATATTTTAGCATATCACGCAACTCATGTCCCTGTGGGAGAAGACCAAAAACAACACCTAGAATTATGTCGCGATATAGCACAAAAATTTAATCACGATTACGGTGTTGACTTCTTTCCGATTATCGAGCCGATAATTAATGAACAAGGCGGAAGAATTATGTCATTAAAAGATGGCAATAAAAAAATGTCTAAATCAGATCCATCTGATAATTCAAGAATTAATCTTACTGATAGCAAAGAATTAATTGCTAAGAAATTTAAAAAAGCAACTTCCGATGCACAACTATTGCCATCAAGTAAAAAAGAACTTGAAGGCAGACCAGAGGCAAGTAATTTAATATCAATATATGCATTATTACAAGATAAAACTGTTGAGTCTGTTTTGAAGGAAATCGGCGGTTTAGGTTGGAGCGACTTTAAGAATAAATTAGCCGATGTTGCAGTTGAAAAAATTTCTCCTATCAGTGATGAAATAAACAGATTAATGAAAGATAAAGGCGAAATTGAAAATATACTGAATAAAGGTGTTATTAAGTCTCGTGAAATATCGCAACCTATTATTGACAAAACAAAACAAATTATAGGTTTTATTTAATTTGCTTTTTACCCATTAAATATTTGATTTTCTTAATGCTAATAGCCCCTATCAACAAAGAAAATATTAGATAAGATATCAATCCTGATAATACTATAAATAGTAGATACAATATTTTAATGTTGCTTCTAGAAATTAGAATTTCATAAAATATATCATTTAATTCAAAAATAACTACACCCATTAAAATAGAAGCACATAACATTTTAATTAATGTTTTAATTGTATTTTTTCTTATCAATTCAATATCTTTAAAACTAATCATAATTAATAATAAAATTACATTAAGCCAAGCACTAATACTAGTGGCAAGTGCAATACCAACATGATAGATGTATTCCATTAATATAATCGCTAACAATACATTAACAACCATACACAGTATTGATATGCGCATAGGTATAGTTGTATTACCCCTTGCAAAAAATACAGGAGATAAAACTTTTATTAATACAAATGCCGGCAATCCTATCGCCATTGCTTGTAATGCATAGGCAGTTTTATAAGTTGATATTAAATCAAAGTTATTATACATAAATAATCCACTAATAATTGCCGGAGCTATTACAAGAAAAGCAACCGATGCCGGCAAAGTTAAAAACATTGAAAATAAAATTGCATCACTTTGATTATTAATAATTTCCTTTTTATTATTTTGTGCGATACTTTTTGATAACATAGGAATAAGAGCTATTCCAATAGCAATACCGATTACCCCTAGTGGTAACTGTGAAAGTCTATCAGAATAATTAAGGTATGAAATAGACCCACTTTCTAGTTTGGAAGCAAGAAATGTTCCTACAAATATATTTAATTGCACCAAGCTTGATCCTATTATTACGGGTACTATTTTTTTAAAAAATTCTTTTACATTTTGAGTTATATTTATTGTTTTAGTAAACGGCATAATACCGTATTTTAAGCAAGTAACAAATAATATTAAAGCTTGTAAAAAACCTGCAATTAATACACTTATACTCAATTCGTAACCTGTTAATGGAATAAAATTATAATGAACTCCAATTAATGATAAAATCATACAAATATTTAAAATAACCGGTACAAAAGCAGGTAATATAAATTGTTCAAAACTATTCAAAATAGATGAAAATAATGCATTCATCGTCATAAATGCAAGGTATGGAAACATTAGCCTAGCTAGGTTTGTTGTCAACAATAATCTATCTTTATCAAAACCTCGTACTTGAATAGCCATAATTTCAGGCATAAAAAATATCATTAAAATACAAAATAAAACTATCCATAATAATAACAATGTGCCTATTTGTTTTACAAAAGCGATAGCTTGACCTTTATCCTTGTCCAAAGTTTTAGTAAATATAGGCATAAATGCTGGATTCATTGCCCCTTCGGCAAATAAAGCACGAAACATATTAGGAAAACGAAATGCCGCGAAAAAGCTATCCGCTATCATAGATGTGCCCAAAACACTAGCCGTCAAGAAATCTCTTGCAAGACCAAAAATTCGACTTAGAAATGTAAATATTCCAATGGTGGCAGAAGCTTTAACTATTTTCATTTTCAATCTTTTCCAAAATACTATTTAATTGTTTTGTCACTGTGTTTTGAGCCTGTTTACGATAAAGTTTAAGTCCAAAACCATCTTTTATATAAAAAACGCCGTATACTTGTTCACCAAGTGTAATCGTTTTAGCTGTTTCTATTTTTAATCCTAAATCCAGTATAGTTCTGGATAACTTATATAACAAGTTTTTTGCATCCTTAGTTTTTATTTCAATAATTGTGTTGTTATCAGAACCAGTATTATTTAAATGTACTCTTTTTGCAACCTTAAAACTATCTTCTTTTTTTTGCATAAAGCTAGTGTTGGCTATTAATTCTTTATCAATATTAATTTTTCCCATTATTGAGTCGTTAATTACTTTTTTTATTTCACGCAAATCTTTATCAAATATTTTGCCTTCTAAATTTTGAACATAAAATATATTTACAGCTCCAATTTTGTTAAAAGTATGAACTTGTGCCTGAATTATATTAGCCCCCATTATTGATATTGCACCTGTAATGTCTGCCATTAAGCCAAATTTATCATCGCGGTTAATGAATATTTGACTGCATTGACTTTCTTCATCGTGATAAATATCTATTATGAAATCATTATTTTTAATAATGTTTTTAACTTGCCACAAAATAATTTCAGTATCAAATTTTAATAAGTATTGTGGCGTTACATATTTGATAAAATTATCCAATCTTTTTTGCTCATTTTTATTTTTTGGGCATACGCTATCAATAATTTGTTTTTTCTTTTTTTCAATGTCCCCTCTTACTAATTCAATATTACCATTAGATAAATATTTTAATGCCATATCATATAAATTATTTAAAGATTCTTGTTTCCATTTATTCCAAGCATTTGGAGATACTGATTTTATATCAACAAATGTCAAAATTTTTAATAAATCTAGTAATTCAGTTGTTCTGACTTTTCTTGCAAAATCTGAAATAGTTTTAAAATCTCCTAAATCGCGTCGCTGTATAACATTTGACATTAATAAATGGTTTGTTATTAACCATATAACTTTTTCTGTGTCTTGTTTATTAAAGCCAAACCTTTTACACACAGAGCTTGCTATTTGCGCACCTTTGATAGAATGATCGCCCCCTAATCCTTTACCAATATCGTGTAATAAAACAGCTATATATATTATTTCTTTATTGCTTATATTTGAAATTATTGAAGTGTATTTTGCATATTCTGATTTTAAATTCATACTATCAATTTTTGATAACAATCCAACCGCACGGATTGTATGTTCATCAGTAGTGTAACTATGATACATATCATATTGAATTTGACAAAATATAACCGACCACTCAGGAATTAATTGTTGTAAAATTCCTGTTGAATTCATAGTTCTTAGAGCTTTTTCCACATTATTTTTACAAGTAATAATTTCAATAAATTTCTGATGACAATATGCATCATTACTAAAATCAATATTGTTATTTCTTATTTTTTTATATGTTGAATAATGTATTTCATATTTTTTAGTTGCTACTAAATAAAATAAATCAAATATAGCAGATGGCTGTTTATCAAATAAATAATCATCAATACACGATAACTTTAAATTTATTAACTTAAACTTATCATCAATAATTTTTGTTTCAGTTTTTTCAGTAGAATATTCAGATTCAACTATTTTTACCACCAACCTAGTTAAAACCGAAACCTCCCTTAAAACAGAAATATAATCACTCATAAATATTTCTACTGCTTTTTTATTTTCACTATCTTTATAACCAAACATTTTCGATAATTCAGTTTGCATAGCAAATGATAAATTCTCGTCAGCTTTATTATTTATAAAATGCATTCCTAAACGAACTTTCCACAAGAATTCATGCGATTTTTCAAATAATAATTTTTCCGACCTTGAAATCAATTTTCTTTTTTCTAAACCAGCAAAATCAGAAATTCCATATGAATGTTTAGTAATCCATTTTAATGTATCTAAGTCCCGTAATCCGCCCTTGCCATTTTTTACATTAGGTTCTAATAAATACCTTGAATCACCATATTTTTGATGTCGGATTTTTGTCTCTTTTAATTTTGCTAGAATAAAGTTATTTTTTTCACGACTAAAAACATTTTTCTTAACTTTTTTCGAAAAATTTTCAAATAATTTTTTATCACCGCAAACAATACGCATAGTAAGTAAACTAGTTAAAAATATATTATCTTTTTTTGCTTCATCAATAGCAGATTGCTCATTATGAACACACTGAGATATTTTAGCCCCCGTATCCCATAAACTGTATAATATTTTCTCTATATACTTAGAGTTATCTTCTAGGTTATTACTTAAAAATAATAAATCTATATCCGAATACGGCGCATTAAGACCACTGCCGTAACCACCCACAGCTATTATTGCTATGTCGTTGGGTATAGAACTCGCAAAAAATATTTCACGGAGTATAGAATCAAAATTATTAGATATATTTCTAGCACAAATAGTACTGTTTAAATCTCTTTTAAAGTTTATTTTTTCTTGTTTAATATATTCTTTTAATACTAATTTATATGACTTGTGCATTGTTTTATCTTACTTTAATTATTCCGGAATAATTAAAAACATTTTATATAAAATTTATAAAAAATACACCATAATATTTTGCGAAAAAAATAAAAATATGATATATTCCGAATTAATCTATAATTTAATTATAAAAATTACTAATAATCATATTAAGTTAAGCGATAAATTAAATAAAAAATAAAAAATAATTTGTTTATTACTACTTATTCAGGGGCAAAAAGAATGACAATTTCCGTAGGTATAGATAGTTTAAAAACTCGTAAAAAATTAGATGTAAATGGTAAAGAATATTACTATTATTCATTACAAGAAATACAGAAAAAAATCGGAAAGATAGAAAAATTACCATACAGCCTTAAAATATTACTAGAAAATTTACTAAGATACGAAGACAATCACACAGTATTTGCTGACGATATAAAAGCAATGGTTAAATGGCTTGATAAAAAAACATCTAATCACGAAATTGCATATCGTCCGGCTCGTGTATTAATGCAAGATTTTACCGGTGTTCCTGCCGTTGTAGATTTGGCGGCAATGCGCGATGCAACTAATAAATTAAAAGGCAATGTAAAAAACATTAATCCTTTATGTCCCGTTGACTTAGTTATTGACCATTCTGTTATGGTTGATTTCTTTGGCGATGAATTTTCACTACAAAAAAATACAGAAATGGAATTTGAAAGAAACCAAGAAAGATATGAATTTCTGCGTTGGGGGCAATCAGCATTCGATAATTTCCGTGTTGTTCCACCTGGAACTGGTATCTGTCATCAAGTAAATCTTGAATATTTAGCAAAAACTGTTTGGTCGGACAAAGACCAAGATGGAAAACTAGTTGCATATCCTGATACTTGTGTTGGAACTGATTCTCATACAACTATGGTTAATGGTATTGGTGTACTTGGTTGGGGTGTAGGTGGTATTGAAGCCGAAGCAGCAATGTTGGGACAACCAATTTCAATGTTAATTCCAGAAGTAGTTGGATTTAAAATAACAGGCAAATTGCGTAATGGTATAACCGCAACAGATTTAGTATTAACAGTAACACAAATGCTAAGAAAAAAAGGGGTAGTAGGAAAATTTGTTGAATTCTTTGGTGAAGGTCTTGACCACCTAAGTTTGGCCGACCGTTCTACTATTGCCAATATGGCGCCGGAATATGGTGCTACTTGTGGTATTTTCCCTATTGATGCAGAAACAATAAATTATATGAAATTCACAGGACGCGACCAAGAAACATGCGACTTAGCAGAAACTTATGCAAAAGCCCAAGGTATGTGGCGTGATAATTCTGTACAAGCTGAATATACAGATTTATTAGAATTAGACCTTGATGATATTCGCCCATCGCTAGCCGGTCCAAAACTACCACAAGAAAGAGTTCTGCTAGAAGATGTGCCAAAATCATTTAAAGAAGTAGAAAAAGAATTTGGTAAGGGTAAAGCACAAAAAATTGGTGATTTTGAATTAGAAGATGGTGCGGTTGTATTGGCAGCTATAACATCGTGTACTAATACATCAAATCCAAATGTAATGATTGCTGCTGGTCTTGTTGCTAAGAAAGCTGTTGAGTTAGGATTGAAAACTAAAAGTTGGGTTAAAACTTCACTTGCCCCTGGTTCACAAGTAGTTACAGATTATTTAAACAAATCAAATCTTCAAGAATATCTAGATGAACTAGGGTTTAATATTGTTGCTTATGGCTGTACTTCTTGTATTGGTAATTCAGGCCCACTCCCAGATAAAATTGTAAAAGCTATTGAAAAAGGTGAATTACTTGTTAATGCTGTATTATCAGGCAACAGAAACTTTGAAGGTCGTATAAATCCGCAAACTCGCGGTAATTGGTTGGCATCACCACCTCTTGTTGTTGCATATGCACTAGCTGGTAATGTAAAAATCGATATTACAAAAGACCCAATTGGTAAAGGAAAAGATGGAAAAGATGTATTCCTAAAAGATATTTGGCCATCAACAGAAGAAATTAACAAAAATGTACAACAATGCCTAGATGCTGATATGTATAAATCCCGCTATGCAGATGTATTCCTTGGCACAAAACAATGGCAAGATATAAAAGTAAGTGGCGGGGAAACTTATAAGTGGTCTGACAAATCAACATACATTCAAAACCCTCCTTACTTTGAAGGCTTATCACTTGATGTTGACAAGATAAAAGAGATAAAAGGAGCAAAACCCCTATTAGTGCTAGCAGATAGTGTAACAACAGACCATATTTCACCTGCGGGTGGATTCAAGTCTGATACTCCTGCGGGCAAGTTCTTAACCGATAGACAAGTTGCAATAAAAGACTTTAACTCTTATGGTTCCCGCCGTGGTAATCACGAAATAATGATGCGTGGAACATTTGCAAACATTAGAATTAAAAATGAATTAGCGCCGGATACTGAGGGTGGATTTACTACACATAACGGTAAAACAGAATTTATTTATGATGCCGCAATGGATATGAAAGAAAAAGGAATTCCAATGTGTGTATTCGGGGGTAAACTTTATGGTACTGGTTCATCGCGAGATTGGGCAGCAAAAGGCACAAACTTATTGGGGGTTAAATTCGTAGTAGCGGAGAGCTTCGAGCGAATTCACCGTTCTAATCTTGTTGGTATGGGTGTATTACCCTTAATGTTCAAAGATGATATGACAAGAAAAGACTTAAACTTATCAGAGGTAGAAAGTATAGATGTTGTCGGATTAAATGATGATATTAAACCAAGGCAGGATTTAAAATTAAAAATAACTTATAATGATAATACTAAAAAAGAAATAGATGTATTGTGTCGTATAGATACACTAGATGAAATTGATTATTATCGTAATGGCGGTATATTACATTATGTACTAAGAAAAATGTTAAAGGCTAAATAATGTCAGATAGCTTGGAAATTCAGGCTTTAAAAGCAAAATACAGAAAAAAGCAATCTCTGTTAAGAAAAGAATTTTCCGATAATCTATCACAAGATGTTTTTAATGTAATAGCAAAAAAAGTTATAAAAACTATAAAACAAAATAATATCGAAAAACCTGTTGTATCTGGATTTTTACCTATTGGTTCAGAGGTAGATATCCGACCCGCATTGGACTTAGCATTGGAAAATGATTTTGAAATTTGCTTGCCGTGTGTTGTTGAAAAAGACAAACCTTTGATATTTCGTCAATGGCGCGATGGTGATGAATTAGTAAAAGAAAAATTCGGCACACAAGCACCGACCAAACAAGCTGAAATATTAATTCCTAATATTATAATTACCCCACTACTAGCATTTGATAAGAAAAAATATCGCCTAGGTTATGGTGGTGGTTTTTACGATAGAACTATTTCAAAATTTAATAAGAAAAACCACAAATATATTACGATCGGTGTTGCCCTAGATATACAAAGAATTGACGAAGTCCCAATTGGGAAATACGATAAAGCACTAGATTTTGTTATTACAGAAAAATATATATATAAATAATTATATTATTTTTCTTGTTGCCATTTCTCTGGGTCGTTAATAAAATCTTCAACAGATTTTAAATCTTGTTCAGTTTTAAAATAATTAGTTTTCTTAGCATATTCAAGAACATCCCAAAACGAAGCGAGATAGTGTAATTTTAAATCAACTTCCTCTTCCAACTTTTTAATCTTATCCGGAAAAATACCATACGAAAAAACTACAAAGCAATGATTACATTTTGCACCTGCTTGTCGAATACCTTCAACAAAAGAAACTTTTGAACCGCCGTCCGTTGTCATATCTTCTACTAATAAAACATTATCGCCTTGGCTTATATTACCTTCTATTCTAGCACCGCGACCAAAACCTTTTGGTTTTTTACGAACATATGCCATTGGCTTATTTAATACATCAGCAATCCAAGCAGAATAAGGGATACCAGCTGTTTCACCACCTGCGACAACATCAAAACTATCGGCAATACCCGCAGACTTTAAAACATCGCCCCCCATTTTCATTAATTGTTGGCGTTCAGCCGGAAATGCAATTAACTTACGGCAATCAACATAAATCGGTGATTTTTTACCACTAGTTAAAACAAATGGGTCTTCTGGACGGAATAACACTGATTCCGTGTCTATTAAAATTTTAGCAGTAATTTTTGCAATATCAGACATAATTTATTCCTTAATGAACATTATCAACAGTTATATATGTTCCGTTTTTTGTGTTTGTTTTAAGATATTTATTTAATAAAGGGTGTTGTACCGGATTTACATTACTATCAGATACAATCATAGTCTCAGGCACGAAAATCAAATCTTCGCCATTATCAATAAGTAATTTATACCATACTAAATCAACTAAATCTTCGCTGAAATCTATTGACTCTTTAATTAAATTATAATTTTTTAAGTTTTTAATGTCATACTCAACATTAACAATAACAGCACGAAAGTGATATTTAGTATGAACAACTATATCACCAATCGCAAATTGAGATTCTACTATCATATATATACTTTCTTTATTATTTAACCTTAATTATATATATTTATTTAATAAAATTTGCAATAATTAGTTTTATTTTGTTCGTAATAACTTGACAAAATACCTGAGATTCTATATAGTATCTTTATAGTCTTTAATCTTTTGAGGAACATTTGGGCTTTCTTTAACTACATATTTAATGTGGTTAGTGAAATATCAGAGTTTTACAAAAATCTTAAATAATTTTTAATATCTCCTGATTTTCAAAATCGTTTATTGCGATTCATATTGCATTAAATACTATAAAATTTATATATGATTAAAGGAGAGAAATATGTCATTTATAATAGGAATTCGTAATTTTATACTTGGTGTACTTTATAAATACATCTTAAAACCATTGATTTTTTTATGGGAACCAGAAGAAGCTCATTCAAAATTAAAGGTGCTAGGTAAAATCTTACAATCAAACTTCATTACTCGTTTTATTACTTCAATATTATTCGGGTATGGAAACAAAAAATTAAACATAACTGTTGACGGTGTAAAATACAAGAACCCTGTTGGTTTAAGTGCTGGTTTTGACAAAGACGGTGAACTAGGGTTTATATATCCTCACATTAGTTTTGGTCTTGCTGAACTTGGTTCATTCACAGGTGAATATTGTGCAGGTAATGCAGGTAACAGACTGTGGAGATTAAAAAAATCTCGCTCAATATTAGTATGGTATGGTTTAAATAACCGAGGTGCTGAAAAAATAGCCGAAGAGCTTAAAGACAAGAAATTCAAATTGCCGATTGGTATCTCTGTGGCAAAATCAAATATCGAAACAAACTTTGATCTAGATGTTTCAATCAAAGATTATATGAAAACATACAATGCATTCCGTGATATTGGTGATTATTATACTATTAATATTTCTTGCCCTAATACACAAGATGGTGAACCATTTGTTGATCCAAAAAATATGAAAGCATTATGTGATGCAATTAATAAAGACAGAGTAAAAGATAAACCTGTTTATGTGAAATTAGCTGCGAACCTTAGCCGACCTGAAATGAAAGCTATCGTTACAACTTGTATGGCAAATGGTATTGATGGATTTGTATGTTCTAATCTTGAAAAAGAGCGTGACCCAGCCAAAAACCCTGATGTAAAAGACCCAATGCCTTATCACAAAGGTGCTATGTCAGGTCAACCATTACAACGTCGCGCAACCGAACAGATAAGATATGTTTACCGATTAACACAAGGTAAAGCAACAATTATCGGTGTTGGTGGTATCTTTACAGCAAAAGATGCATATGAAAAAATTACATCTGGTGCTTCATTATTACATATGATTACAGCGATGATTTTTGACGGGCCACAAACTATGTCTGAAATTAACCGCGGATTAGTGAAATTATTGAAGAAAGATGGATTTGACAATATTAGTCAAGCTGTTGGATCTAGAAACCCACTACCTTCACAGGAAGAATGGGAAAAATTCTACGGAAAAAATGAAATCGAGAAAAAAGTGGTTAATAATTAAATTAAAAATCGCATAATAACTCGTAAAGAAAGGGCTTTAATAAGCCCTTTTTTTATTGCTAAATTCCATCAATATAATGTACTTTTTTCGTACTTTATAGATGGTAAAAAACTTGTATCCCTTATCCAGCAACACTTTCAATAAAAAATTATATCGTATACTAAACAAAGTTAAATCTGTTATAATAATACTATAGGTTAGGGATAAATCTTAGGGCTTTCTTTAACTGCATACTAAATGTAGTTAATGAAATATCTGAGGTTAAGATGAGCATAAAAATAAAATATAATAATAAAAATAAACGTAATAAGAATAAAAATTCTATTCGTCCTGTGTCACCACATATACAAATTTATAAATGGGAATGGACTATGGTTTATTCCATTTTACACCGTGCAAGTGCATTGGGTGTTGGTAAGATAATGATTTTAATATATTTATCTATATTATTTTTACCAAACGATATTTCGTTACTAATTTTAATCAAAAATTACACTATCGCTAAAATTATATATTTCTTGTCAGTATTATGTATCAATTATTACATATTTGCGACGATAAAATACATAGTTTGGGACCTTGCAGAAGGTCTAGATTTAACGACAGCAAAATGGTTAGGTCACTCATCAGCAATAGCAACAATAATATTTACAATAGGAATTTATAGTTATGGTTTATTTAATTAAAAAAAGATTTATTGATATATTATTTATAGCCTTATCATTCATAGTAATGTTTGAAACAAGATACTATTTCAACAACGAAAGCATTGATTCATTATTTCCCCTTATAACATTTTATATTTGGGTTGTTCTTGGTTTACTTGTTGGATTACACGAATTAAGAGATGTTTTATTGGATTACACAGACGATAAAAGAATAGCTAAAAAATTGATTTTAATAAGTAGAATAATAATTTGGGGTATGATTGTTTATTCAATTATATACATTAAGGATTTAATATAATGGAATATAAAGTAGTTGATCATAAATATGATGTAGTTGTTGTCGGAGCTGGTGGGGCTGGTCTTCGTGCAACAGTTGGTTTAGCACAACGAGGTTTAAAAACAGCTTGTATAACAAAGGTATTTCCGACTCGTTCCCATACCGTTGCTGCACAAGGTGGAATTTCAGCAGCACTTGGCAATATGGGCAAAGATGACTGGCGTTGGCATATGTATGATACAATTAAAGGTTCCGATTGGTTAGGAGACCAAGATGCAATTGAATATATGGTTAGAGAGGCAATCCCATCTATAATAGAATTAGAACATATGGGAGTTCCTTTTTCTCGTACGGAAAAAGGTAAAATCTATCAAAGACCATTTGGTGGTATGACAACTGAATTTGGTGAAGGCGACCCAGCACAGCGAACTTGTGCCGCGGCTGACCGAACTGGACACGCAATTTTGCATACATTATACCAACAATGTTTAAAGAATAATGCTGAATTTTTCATTGAATACTTCGCAAACGATTTAATTATGGATGATGATGGTGATTGTGTCGGGGTAATGGCTTGGAATCTAGATGACGGTGTTATGCACAGATTCCACGCTAAACAAGTAATATTATGCACCGGTGGTTATGGTAAAGTATTTTTCTCTGCTACATCAGCCCACACTTGTACAGGTGACGGTTCGGCTATGGCACAACGAGCTGGCATTCCATTACAAGACCCTGAATTCGTACAATTCCACCCTACCGGCATTTACGGTGCGGGTTGTTTAATTACCGAAGGTGTAAGGGGTGAAGGCGGATACCTTACTAATAGTCAAGGTGAAAGATTTATGGAAAGATACGCCCCACATGTAAAAGACTTAGCATCACGAGATGTAGTGAGTCGTTCAATGACTATGGAAATAATTGAAGGACGAGGTGTTGGTAAAAAACAAGACCATATTAATTTGCACCTTGAACATTTACCCAAAGATGTTATTAACGAGAGATTACCAGGAATTGCTGAAACTGCTTCTATTTTCGCGGGTGTTGATGTTACAAAACAACCGATACCTGTAATACCGACCTGTCATTATAATATGGGTGGTATTCCAACAAATATGTTTGGTGAGGTATTAAAGCCAACAAAAAGCAATCCGAATGCGATTGTAAAAGGTTTGATGGCGGCGGGTGAAAGTGCTTGTGTATCAGTACACGGTGCAAACAGATTGGGTTCAAATAGTTTACTAGATTTAATTGTATTCGGGCGAGCTGTTGCAATTCGTTGTAGTGAGGTTATTGATAAAAACGAACCACATAAACCAATGCCTAAAAATGGTGGTGAAGATTCTCTTGAAAGACTAGATTCACTTAGAAATGCAAAAGGTTATATCGGAACGGCTGAATTACGCAGTGAAATGCAAGATGTTATGCAAAAATACTGTGCCGTATTTAGAACAGAAGAGATGCTAGAAGAAGGTATGAGTAAGTTAAAAAATATTTGGAAGAACAAATCAGATATTCGTGTTAATGACAGATCATTAATTTGGAATAGTGATTTAGTAGAAACACTAGAATTTGAAAACTTAATATCACAAGCAATGGTTACAATGGCTTCGGCTAAGAATCGCAAAGAATCAAGGGGAGCTCAGGCACGAGATGACTATCCAGAGAGAGATGATAAAAAATGGATGAAACATACTATTGCATACATAGATAATAAAACAGGTAAAGTTGATATATTATATCGTCCAGTACACACTTGGACATTAACAGATGAAATTGATTATATTCCACCGAAGAAAAGGGTTTACTAATGGCTGAATTATTACTACCAAAAAATTCCAAACCGAAAAAAGGGATAATTCATTATGCACCTGATAATGCAAAAAATGTAAAAGCATTCCGCATTTACAGATGGTCGCCTGATGACAAAGAAAATCCAAGAATTGATACATTTTTCATTGACCTAGATAAATGCGGGCCTATGGTATTAGATGCATTATTAAAAATAAAAGACGAAATGGATAGTACTGTAACATTCCGCCGTTCTTGTCGTGAGGGAATTTGTGGTTCTTGTTCAATGAATATTGATGGTAAAAACACCCTAGCTTGTACAAGATTCATCAAAGATACAGAAGGTGCTATCAACATATCGCCCCTACCACATATGCCTGTTGTAAAGGACTTAGTTCCGGATTTAAAAACACCATATAAACAACTTGAATCTATTAAGCCTTGGTTGCAAGCAGACAAAGAATTAAATGCTGATAGAGGTGATCGTGAAAGATTGCAATCACCAGAAGAACGAAAAAAGCTAGACGGTTTATATGAATGTATATTATGTTTTTCTTGTTCAACATCTTGTCCGAGTTATTGGTGGAATGGTGACAAATACCTAGGCCCTGCTATATTATTACAAGCCTATCGTTTCCTAGCTGATAGCCGTGATACAGCAAAACAACAAAGATTAAAAGATTTAGATAATCCATTTAAATTATACCGCTGTCATACGATAATGAATTGTACTAGTTCTTGTCCAAAAGGATTAAATCCAGCACAAGCAATTGCAAATATTAAAAAGATGCAAGACTAGAAATATTTGTATAATCTAGTTTATTAACCGACTAGTTTTCCGACTTTTTCACCGCCTAATATATGGAAGTGTAAATGTTGGACTTCTTGCATACCATCACTACCAATATTTGAAATTATGCGGTATCCATCTTGTGCTATGCCTAGTTTATCAACTGTTGCAATAACTGCCTTGTTGAATGAAATTATTTGTTCATTACTAGCATTACTAATAAAATCCGTGTAATCGACAAATTGTGATTTTGGTATTACTATTGCGTGGACTTTTTTAGCTGGCGAGATATCATAAAATGCCAAGTTATGTTCATCTTCGTAAATTGTATTGTTGGGGATTTCGTTTCGTAAAATTTTTGCAAAGATATTATCATTATTGTAATTCATTTTATTTACCTTTATTTAGTATTTTTTATTATTATTTAGATATTTAATAATATATAATAAAAGACATAACATAAAGGAAAAAATTATGGCTAGATTTAGCATTAAAAATACCTGTGTAAAATGTTTTAGTGAAAACCTAGATATCCCAAGCAAAAAAAATGCCGATACCATAATAACTTGCCTTGATTGTTCACACCAAGAAAGATGGGTGAAAATAGTAACCCTTGCATTAGTAAGAACTCGTAAAAAAGCTAGCTATTATTTTCAAAAAAGACAACAAGAATTCTATAAACAAGAAGACACAATAATCAAAGACAAAAACAAATAAGGTAAAAAGGTTATAATTATATCCCTAAAACATCGCGCATACTATATAAACCATTTTTAACGGATTCCAGCCATATACTAGCAACAATAGCACCATCAGCAAACACATCGCGATTATGTGCATCGTGCACAAAGTGTAAACTTTCTAACTTACCATTAAATGAAACTGTATGTTCGCCGACTATGTCACCTTCTCTGCTATCGGAAAAAGTAATATCTTTGTTACTTTCTCGTTCTTGATTGTATTTATAAACATCATCGAATTCATCACCCCTTGCCTTTGCAATTTCCTTGCCTAGGGATAAAGCGGTGCCACTAGGTGCATCTATTTTATTAATATGGTGAGCTTCATCAATATGTGTTTCGAATTTATCAGATGATAATACCGCGCCGGCTTTTTCACAAATAGCAAATAAAGTATTTACCCCAACTGAAAAGTTTGACGAATAAACAATAGGTATTTTTTTTGAATATTTTTTTATTAACGCTTCATCTTTACTAGATAATCCAGTTGAACCGATTACCATTTTTGTATTGTATTTTTCGGCTAGTTCTAGGTTTCTAGCTGTTGAGCCAACCGGTGTAAAATCAATTACTACATCACACTCACTAAACACTATATCAGCATCATCAGTAATTTTAATCCCAGTTTTTTCTATGCCGGCGATATCACCAACATCACTACCAATATATTTATTATTTCCGCGAACTAATGCACCGTTTAATTGAATATCTTCGTTGTCGTTTATCAACCTAATTAATGCCTGTCCCATACGACCGGTACAGCCTATTACCGCAACATATAACATTATTTATTTTTACCTTTTAATTTATCAATTTGTTTTTTTAACTCTTCGTTTTCTAGTCGTGCTTTTGTCGCCATTTCTTTAACAACATTAAATTCCTCGCGCTTTACTAGATTCATATCTTTTATGTTTTTTTCAATGCCGGATTGTATCAAGCCATCGATTTCATTTTTTACGGATTGGATTCCACCTAACGCACCGGTTGCGGTTTTTGCTAGGTCATTAAGTAATTTATTTTTTATTTGCATAATAACGATTATATAATCATTTATAAAATAAATAAATACAAAAAAAAATTTATCT
>Ga0315324_10000159_pt1 | contig 24793 bp, 16 predicted proteins | sample M150021515metaG_FD_203919 | JGI IMG/M metagenome (GOLD analysis project Ga0315324, IMG submission 203919) | Ammonia-oxidizing marine archaeal communities from Monterey Bay, California, United States - M1 500m 21515 | ecosystem: Environmental > Aquatic > Marine > Intertidal zone | place: USA...
TGCAACAGCACCTTCTCCGCCTGATTCAGCCAATCTTTTTGACCAATGATTAGATTCTGCTGTGTTCCCTAAGAACTGTTCAATTCTTTCCAAAGCGACCCACGCCATTGGGTTCAAGTGCTCCTCTTCCAAATCCCAGGCCTTTTCAAAACAATCCAATGCCCCGTGTTCACCAGATATTTGTCCGCGCTCCAAGGCCACTAATCCTGCTTTTGACCAAGCGAGTGGTAATCTACCGATCAATAAACCCCTAAAGACAAGCCATGTTTGGCACCCTCCAATTACAACTATTGTTGCAAAGGCAGCGTATTCTTCGAATACAGATAGGGAATCCCATTGTTCAGCCATCGTGGCTGTTGCTGCGACTGAAAACAAAATTCCTGCAAAAGGAGCTACGATTACTTCATCGCGTGAATTTAGCATATTATGGATGCCGCGTACCAATCCTAATGCGCCATAAATTAGTAAAAAGAACAGGTGGACTTGCACCGCGGTTGGTGCTGGTGCTGTTTCGCCAAGGAGAAGTAGAAGTGAAATTATCAATAACAGAAGACCATATCGTTTGGAAGGCCCAGGGAATGGTTGCCATTTGCTCATCGTAATGAGAGTAATCGCCACTGCGAACTCTAATGCGAGGAACCACCAAGTCTCCATAACTTGAGGGAGTCAGGCCTTCTTCTTGATTGTTGTCAAACTCTATGGTATGCACTACCGCGAGATATTTCATAAGATCTATACAATTGCTCAATTAACAAAACTGTGGCTAATTCATGTGGAAATGTCATGGGTGACAATGAGATAGATTGCCGGCCGTGCCCCTTTGGGAAACCATCAGCGGGCCCAATTGCTAGGTGTGTATCTTCGGTTGCTATACCCCATTTTATGAAACGTTCTGAGAATTCAAGTGAGGGCATCATTTCCCCTCCTTCGTCAAGTAAAATAGCACTCTCTGGTAACTTTGAAAGGTATTCATCATTTGATAATTTGACGCTATGTATTTCAATTCTAACTTTCGACTTTAATCGTTGAGAATATTCGTCGATAAGACCACTCATCTTCTTGTCTGAAGGTTTGCCATGCAAGTGGACAATAATTCTCCCCATAACCCGCCCAAGAGGTTCAACCCCAAGACTCTTGATGGTGTGGCCCGAGCCGTGGCCATGGGTTGGTGGCCATTCAAGAGTAGGTCCAAGGGGCCAGCCATCCCAGATGTGATTCGTAGAGATACTAGGTCATGGCTTGCAGATTTGCAAGAGGTTTGCGAAAGAAACTTCGACGCACCTGAAGAAGCAAGAAGACAAATTCGGCAAATGGTGGGAGAATGGAAGGATACCCATGAGGAAGGGGTGATGGATGATTCACTCCTTGAAGGCCTCAATATGCGTGCTTTCCGGCTATTAAATTGCTCAGATGATGAATTCTCCCAATGGTTGGATAACCTAAAATTTTGGAATCCCGGTTGGAGACCAGAAGGGTCCAGAGATACGGATGAATGATGAAGTAGTGCCATGCCCCTGTAATTCATGGGAAGCGCTGGCCGGTTACACATGTTGTACACATGTCCGTTCTGTTGGAAGATTCGTGGACTTCTTGAACACCTTGATATTGAACACGAAAGGGTTCAAGTTAATCCAATGAAGGCAAAGAAAACTTTGCCAAGTGCACCTGAATGGAAGAAAGTTCCAGTATGGGTTGATTCTAATAATGAGGTTCATGTCGATTCTACTCCAATCATGAAGCATATCGATTCGGTACACAATGATGGAAAGTTGTGGGCTAGTGATGATGAAGACCGTCGCGATGAATGGATGGAATGGGTCGACCTACACATGTCAAAAGCAACTATTCCAATATTGTATGGCAGTCTACTTTCTGCATTGAAAACCACTACAAGAGTTTCCAAACTTGAAAAGTTCGGATTTATTTCTAAGCGCCTATACGCTTGGGCTGGATTCCCAATCATGTGGGGGATAATCGCCCGAAGTAGGGTGAAAAAGGATGGCAGAACTCCTAAACAATTGTGGCATGATTTGCTAAGTGAATTCATTGCATCTTTTGATGGGAAGCAATTCTTCGGAGGAGAATCACCTGATTTAGTCGATCTTGCGGCATTTGGTTATGTCCGCTCGATTTCACCTTATCCGCAATTTTCACAAATCGTCGAGCACAAGATTGGAATGGAATGGTATCATGCTGTAGAAGCAACCTTGAAGGTGTGAAAATGGAATATGTCGAGGGCCCTCATGGTCTTCGGTTCATCAGAATTGAGGAGTCTCAAGTATTCTTGGGTACAGATAAAGGAGGATGGGTTCATGCAAATGAACGCCCCAGGCATAGAGTTGAATTGCCTTCTTTCTTGATTCTAGAAAGTCCGATTTCAAAGGCTCAGTTCGCTGCAATAGTCGGGGGAGAAAGCACCTCTGAAGGGCTCAAAGACATGGTTACACATGAGAGTGTTGCGGAAGTATGCGCCAAACTTTCAGAACATTTTGAGGATGAGGTTCGCAGACCAAGCCAATCTGAGTGGGAAGTTGCTAGACCGCACCTGCTTTTACAGCGCGGTTGGACTGAATTACTTGCTGATGAAGCAACCGGTAATCACCGAGGAGCGCCTTTTGATGGACGGCCAAGAAGTGGCGAGATGATTGGGCCATTATCTGGGCATCGTGTCTCCCAATCAGCACATCCCAATCGCGAAGGTGTTTACGCTAAAGTTACCACGCCAGGGGATAGGCCCCTGCCTAAAGTAGGGTTTCGGTTGGTGGTCTCGCCAGCAAGAAAAGGCGAAGCATTGAAAGTTCCAGATAATGCAGATATTGTTGCAAATATCCGTAGTGAAATATTTTGGACTACTGTTCTGGGGATAATTCCAAGTTTTACAATTCCAATTCTCAGAGGGTTTGACTCATACGCCATCGATGGATGGGCTAATCTTCTGTTTGGCGGACTGTGTGCGGGCTTCGTAACCGGTGCTTTTTGGAGGCCCAGAAGGGTTAGTTGGGGCCTCGATTCAGAAGGTGAAATTATTCACTTGAAAGATTAGCCCAATAAGATTCTTGACGAATTGCATCCAGTGCACAAATAGCGGCCATATTTACAATATGTCGAACGCCATCTGCTCTTGCGAGTAATTGAACTGGCTTATCTAATCCATCTAAAATCGGACCGGTCATTTCAGCATCACCCAATTGTTCCAATAATTTATATGCAATATTTGCTGAAGCCAAATTTGGACAAATCAATACATTAGCAGGCCCATCGAAAGCCAAGAATGGATATTCTGATTGTACCTCGATGTCCAGAGCAGTGTCGACCTGCATTGGACCATCAATACTCAATTTGTGGTCCATCTCTCTCGCTAAATTAATCGCTTCCTCGATTCGCTCAGAGCGTTGAGAGCGGCTACTTCCGAAATTTGAGAATGATAACATCGCAACCTTTGGTTCAATTCCAAACCTTCGCGCAACTTTAGCGGTTTGAACTGCAATATCTGCAAGGGTTTTACTATCGGGGTAGACGTTTACGGTGGCGTCTCCAAGGAAGATAAGACGGCCCTTTACTACCATCATGTAGCAGCCTATTGCGCAATGGCTATCCTCATCGGTACCTATTATCTCAAGACATGGACGTAGTACATCTTCATAATTTCTACTAACGCCTCCGAGGAACCCGTCGGCATCTCCTGTTTCTACCATCTGAGCTGCGAAATAAGGTCTACTCTTCAGTAAGCGTTGGGCGTCAGAGATTGTCATTCCTTTACGGCCACGTTTCTCTAATAATTCGAGATCATATTGTCCCATTCTTCTCTTATCATATCTCGGATTGGTGATTTCACATTCGAATTTGATGTTTAGTTCTTCCATTTTGTTGTGAATACTTTCAATGTTTCCAAGTAGAATCGGTTTGCAAATATCTTGCTCGATACATTGTGCTGCAGCCCGGATAACCTTCTCATGGTCGCCCTCGGGGAATACAATTCTCTTTCCACGGCCTTTGACTTGGTTGAATACTCCTCTCATTACGGAGTAAGACATTCCAAGCCTTGCCTCAAGTGATTCTTTGTATGCTTGTTTATCGAAATCTTCTGGCTTTATTCCCGCAATTCCTTCATTCACTGCGGCTTCAGCAACATCTGCTGCTTCCCAAATGAGAACTCGACGATCGAATGGTTTAGGAATGATGTATTCCGGTCCATATTGCATTAATTCACCCGAATAAGCGTGTGCGATGTAATCAGGAACCGGTTCCTTGGCCAAAGCCGCAAGGGATTTTGTGGCCGCCATTTTCATTCCAGGGGTGATGTCTCTTGCTCTAACATCTAACGCACCACGGAAGATGTAGGGGAACCCTAGGACATTGTTTACTTGATTTGGGAAATCGGATCTTCCCGTTGCTATAATTGCATCATCGCGCACAGCTAAAACTTCATGTGGCATGATTTCAGGAGTCGGGTTTGCGAGTGCGAATATAATCGGCTTAGCCGCCATTTTGGCAACCATTTTCCCATTCACTAATCCTCCCCTCGATAATCCTAACATGACATCTGCTCCAACCAATGCATCTCCTAAATCACCATCTGGGCAATCTATCGCAAATTTTGCTTTGAATTCGTTTAATTCGCCTGCTTCCAGTCGTCTTTTCGTCATTATCCCTTTAGAATCACACATCAGAATATTCTCGAGTTTTACTCCAAGTGCAACATAATGGGAAGCACAGGCGATTGCCGATGCTCCCGCGCCAGCAACAACGACCTTGATTTTCCCTAATTCTTTTTCTTGTAATTCAACTGCATTAAGCAGAGCTGCTCCTGAAATAATTGCTGTGCCGTGCTGGTCATCATGCATTACAGGAATATTTGTCGCTTCAGATATTCTTCTCTCGATTTCAAAACATTCTGGTGCCTTGATATCTTCAAGATTTATTCCTCCAAATGTTGGTGCGATATTACAAACTGTTTTGATGAACTCTTCTGGGTCTTCGGTATCCACTTGGATATCAAACACATCAATATCTGCAAATGCTTTCAACAACAAACCCTTACCTTCCATAACTGGTTTTGAGGCTAACGCTCCAATATTTCCAAGTCCCAGAACTGCGGTCCCATTAGAGATGACCGCCACTAAATTTCCCTTAGAAGTATAGCGATAAGCATCCTCTGGGCGCTTAGCGATTTCCAAGCATGGATAAGCCACACCTGGAGAGTAAGCAAGTGATAATTCATGAGCGGTTGAATGAGGTTTTGTTGGCATGACTTTGATCTTACCGCGCGGGGGCGCTTCATGATACTCGAGGGCTTCTTTTCTGATAGCCCCTTCTCGCCAGTCCTCGTCCATTTACATCTCTCCGAACTATATCTCATGCTACACAGGGTTTGACCTTTGTGTGGATTGGAGCCTTATTATGCCTCAATTATGGGGGTGAGATATAACCGGGAGATTAGAAAATCGGTTGAATTATCAATCTAACACGGGAGCATTTGGTTGATATACCATTGCAGGGGGATACCTTTCATGGACAATCTCAACAGGGCCTTAGGCCCTGCTAACGCTGGAACTCGAGCAATACTACTCGTGGTGATTATGTTGTTGTCTTCACTTGGACCACTTCTATCGGCGCCACTGGTAAGTGCACACGAATCTGGCGGAGGTACAATCTGGCCTAAAGAGGGGTCTGAAGACACCGGATGGGTCTTGCTAAATGCGACTGGGGCTAGTGCTATGAATGGCTCTAAAGCAAGCGCTGACTGGATGTTAAATTTTGCACCAGGGGCGACTCTTGAGAACGCCACACTGGAAATTCGAGTAGATGGTTCATCTGGAGTTTCGATTCAAGAGCCGCTATTGCTTTCACCAGACACAGGACAGGTGTTGTTTGATTGGAGAGGAAACGGCTGGCTAGGACAGACTTTCGGATTTGATGGAAATAATCCACACCAAGGACGGCTCTCGACCAATGCTGATGTTGGAGCGACGGTTACCCTGCCTTCTGGCTCGGAAATCACTGATTTCATACTCGAGGTTTTAGCGCCTGCTGATCCATTCACCTCTTTGCAACCGGTTCAGTTATTCATTCGTGATTACGCAATACACCCAGTTGATGGTAGAATGTATATGGCCATTGGCGACTATATTATCATCTTAGATGCGAAATCATCTCCGAATATTATCGATTTATTCCAAATTCAAAATACAGATGCCGAAGCATGGGATGTGGTAACTGCTTTGGAACTGGATATTGCAAATAATCGGATGCTAGTTACTACTGGTGAGGGAAAGATACTATCTGTTGATTTAGATGACACTAGTTGGAATCCCGAGCTACCAGTCGAACCATCTGGGCAAGAATGGAGTCAGGCCCATGTTAGTAGCAATGGGGATTTATTCGCTATTAGTGAACAAGGGATTTTTACATTGAATACCGCGGGAACTGGGTGGACTTTAGAACAGGCTAGTGGCACTACTAACTGGCCTACCGGTACCCCGTGGAAGACTTTCGAACACAATGGCATAATCTATGTCTCGTTACTTGGCGGAGGGGTTGGAAGATGGGACGTCTCAACGATGACGCCTCTTTCTCCTTGGACAACCGCCAACAACCTTCATTCTGATTACATTAGTGAATTCTTGGTTTCAGGAAACCAACTGTTAATTTCGTCATATGATGCTGGAATTGCACGCAGGGACCTATCTGGAAACTTTTGGCTAGCAACATGGAACAGTGGCAATTGGCTGTCGTCAGATAATGTAAAGGGAATGACTTTTGTGAACAACCAAATCCAAATTTTAACCGATACCACTGTGCATACTTACAATACAAACTCTGGTACATTTACCACTGCTACGACTCTATCTTCACTCGGTCAAACCGAAGAAGGACAGAATATACTATTATGGCCATCATCTGGTTCGAGAAGCCCGATGAATGACACCGTTCTAGTAACAGACGGTAGTGCTATTTTGGCAATGCTAGAACCTGGGAGCACCCCTCTGTATACTGGAGATTTAGTAATCGGTAGTGGTCCGAGCACAGGGGATATGAAAGATGCAATGCAATTTGATGGCATCATCTATGTGGGCAGTGATACTCATCTTGATAGATATTCAATCAGTCAAGCGAGATGGCTTCCATCTGTTGACATGGGAGATACCGTTTCTCAAATTGTAAACGATGGAGTCAATGTCTATGTTGGCACACTTGGTAGTGGAGTCCACATCATAAATACACAAGGAAATATATTGGATACTTGGGACTCTGCTGATGGTTTACAGTCCGATGAGGTTTCAGGATTAGATGTTGAAGGCGACTGGGTTGTAGCAATTCATCCACTAACTGGCGCTTCGGCTTTCAATCAATCATCGCCTAATTCTGTGGTTGCTTTGAATGAAGGGAACAGTGACCTCGATAGTGATTCACCAACAGGGATTGCAATACACAATGGTGTTGCATACATCGGCACTACGGATGACGGTCTTAATCGCTATATCATCGCTAACGATACATTTCTTGGATCTTGGGTATCCACGGGAATAAACGATGTTGATTTCGCACCGGTGGCAATCTATGGAACAAATCCACAAATCCTTCACATGGGATTGCCAGGTTATGGAGTAGCGCGTAAGGACCTTTCAACTGGAGAGATTTTGATTCCACTTACTGTAGTGCCTGACAGGGGAAATCCTAGTAGTACCGAGATTCTGCCTAGTAGCCAAGTGTATGCTCTAGAAGTAAAATCAGGAGGTAGCAATGCAATGAGTGGCCTATATATTGGAACTGGAAATGGTGCACTCGTTTGGAATGGTAATTCTGCTACGGACCTTAGTATGGGGAGTAGTTGGAATGTGCGCCCAACTCAACATTTTGATTTCATATTTGATGGCTCTACAACATATTCAGCAACTAATATAGGAGTATGCGAATACACCCTAACAATAATTCAAGATTGTGTAAATGCCCAAGATGGAATGCCGAATTGGGGAGTTTATGCGGTTGGTATGAACAGCACTACAGTATTTGGTGGCACCACTAGTGGAGTCGGAATAATTGACAAATCTACATTCACTGTAACGGGAACTTGGGAAGCTGGAGAAGAAACAAATAATGCCCTAGTGGAAGTTATCGGTGACGTTGCATATATTGGATTAAATGGAATTGGGGTGGCCAGATATGATATCACCCATAACACATGGCTTACGACATGGACTCAGAATAATGTCCTCGACTCCGGTAACGAAGACGTTACGGGATTAATAGCGGATTTCAGACCAGGCCATTTGTGGGTTGGCGGCGATGACGGATTCCAATTAATCAACGTCACAACTGGAGCTGAAGTTTATGATATCGAAAAGGATGATTCCTTATATTCTGGGAACGGGGAACCGTATGACCTTGCGATATATGGTGACACATTGTACTATCACCAGTATACTTCCTCCGATAGCGTATATCGAATCGATATAGCCAATTTCACTGCTAAGTCTGAACTAGATGCTGGGCTGCAAGTTGATGAAAACGGCGGAGATGTTTACGGTTTAGAAATCATAGGTGATGTTTTGCATGTATCTGTTGCAAGCGGGCAATGGTGGAATACTGAGGGAAGTGGAGGTATTGCATTGTATAATCTCACTACTGATTCTTGGCAAGCAGAACTTATGCCCGGAGGGTCTGTTAACAGAGTTACCGCTTTCATCTCATCTACTGGAACAAATTGGGTGGCATGGGGAGATTCAAAACTCGAGGCTTTTGCATCTAATGGAAGCAAGATTGGCGAATGGGATGATTTGGAATTCCCAATTCGGGAAATCGTTGAATTTGATGGTGAAATCTTATTCGCAACCGAAGATGGTATTGCTCGATATGATGAAACTAATTCGTCTTGGCTAAGTGCCTGGACCCCAGGTTCTGGCTTACCTAATTCTGCAGATGATATCGTCTATGAATTATGGACAAATGGTACTGATCTCGTAGTTGGCACTGCTAGAACTCAAGGTTTCCAAGGAGTCGATGGTGAAATTTTGCATCTTGATTCCACAGGTGCTTGGACTGCGTGGGACACTGGTTCTAACGGTATTCCAAACGGATATCCAATCAGCATGACAATGTGCGCGGGATTGTTACACGTTGCCATTACTGCGAATAATGGAGGAGTTGGAAGATTTAATCTTGCTAATGGAACAGTAGAGTCTAGTTTCACCACCTCTTCTAGGCTAGACGATGGAAATGCTGCTGCTGTTGCCTGTGATGATTCTAGTAACATTCTGTATGTTGGATACTATGATGATTCAGAGCCTATTTCTCGGCATGATTACAACAACAATCAGTGGTTAACATCTCTAAGCACCTCCTCTCACGGCATTCCAAGTGACCCCGTATGGTGGGGAGCTATGGAATTTGCTGGGGGCAAATTAGCAATTGGATACGATATAGGTACCCAAGGTGGCAATGTAATAGGGGGCGGTTATGTTATTCTCGCTGCAAATGGAGCAAATGCTGGTACTGCAAGTGTCCTTTCAACAGGCTCAGCCGTCTCTTCCATCGATTGGTTGGGAACACAATGGTTAATCGGCCAAGCCGGAGGTACTTCGGGATATTCTCATGTTGATACTTTGAGCCAGTTGGGCCAGAATACAATTCATGCATTACCTAACTTAGTGAGTGGTCAAGTTACCTCAATGGCGGGTAATCAAACTCATCTTTGGGTCGCTTCAGCATCTTGGCAAAATACTGGCTCTGGGGTATTGCAAGGTATCAGACTGGCTAATGGTTCGGTTGAATGGCAAAAGGGCTGGACTATTCCAGCAAATGCTGCAGTAACCGATATTCAATTGGTTGGTACCGACTTGTATCTTGCTAGCAATAATCGCGGATTGAGACTGCTAGATACGACAACTGGTGTGTTACAACCATTACCTACTGGGATTCACAATTTCCAAGATGGAATAAAGCGCGTGGGTGATGATCTATTCGTCGGACTACAGGGTTCTGGTACTTCCTCAGCTGGAATTCAAGTTTTCAATACTACTACTGGAACATACAGTGCTGGTAGATTACTCGCTGGCCTACCTTCAAACAATGTCAACGGATTCTTGACTACCGTTTCATCATCAGGTGAAGAGATGTTATACATCGCTACAAACAACGGTGTTGGACGATGGAATGCCACAGGAAGCACTTGGGAAACCGCTTGGACAGCCTTGGATGGTTTGCCAATATCTTATGTTGAAGATATTATCGAATATGATGGAAGTATTTGGATGGCAACTCCAAACGGCTTATCGATGCATGACACTTTGACTAATTCATTCACAACCTTCACACCCGCTGATGGTTTGATGGGTACTTCCTCTTGGGCACTTGTTGGACAGGTGACTTCTTCCTCTTCGTCGACTGGGCAGAATACTACAACCTCAACTTACTCTAGTTTGTTTATCTCTCACGATGGAATGGGCACTGACCGCCCAGGAATCACTCAATTTGATGCAAGTACTCAAACCCTGATTGCTCAACATCAATTCGACCAGTTACCCTCCAATTCGATAACCGCAGTAGCCTCTGACATGTGGGGGGTTCACATTGCTACAACCACAGGACCTCTGGTTCATTGGGTCAGAAGTACTGGCCAATTCGGTTCAGGCGCCAATATTTTCTCAATGGAAGATTGGCCTGTTCACAGTATGCGTTCAGATGGTTCATATCTAATCGCTGTAGGTGAAAATGGAGCAACTGTCATTCAGGCTGGACTCAATGGAAATTCTATTGTTGGCCGATATACTGCCGCTGATGCGACAGGAGGTAGTGTAATTTCAAATTCCTATGTAGTTGTCTCGACTGAAAATGGATTGAAAGTTTGGAATTTGAATAATGGTGATGAAGTCGAATCTACCATGTTACGTAGAGCTGACCCGCTTTCACTTGGATTCCAATTACAGTTCCAAGATGTGACCAATTATACCCACCCTGGAATGCAAGTTGTTCTTGTCGATGCAACTAATGCGGTGACCTTGAGTCAAGATGGTGGCCAACAATCGCATGGCATACCAATGCAAACGGTTCCTCTTACTTTCTCATCTCCAGTCGGTGGTGCAGCAACTTGGGCTAAATTAGTGGATATGAAGTGGAATACTACCGTCAATCTCTCGAATGATCCAACATTCATTACAAGTATGCAATATGCCATCGATAATGGAATACTAATCAATGGTACTCGTAATGTTAACCTGCGTGTAACCTCACCATCTAATGGTAGTATGTGGGTTAAAATGACTTATGATTGGTTCAGAACTGAAACTCCGGTTCAGGGCCTATCTCTATGGGATAGGGCTGATGATGGGGGTGCTACTTTGATGGCAAATTGGACCTTAGTGCATGACGAAGATTTCTCTCGCTATCTAATCTACATGAACGAAGGCCCTTGGACAACCCAGCCTACTGTTGCTGACTTACAGCCACGTACACCTGATGCATCGGTAAGTCTCCATTCGAGACTGCAAAGCGAAATTTCCAGTATTGAAGGACAACCTCTTCAGAATGGTGTTGAGTACTGGGCTGTAATTGTTGTAGAATACAACGACGGCAGATTTGGTGTTCCATCAATGCCACTTGGCCCAGCAACACCAACTGATGAAATTCCAACCCCTCCTGCATGGGCAACTGCTGTATCGGGTGATCAAGTCGTTGCAGTTGATGGTGAAGTATTCGCTGAGTGGGCTCGTTGTAGTGCAATAGATTTGGCAAGTACTCGCATATATGCTTCAACTACTGAAATTAATGATGCGCTAGGCCTTAGTGTACACACTGAGATAATTCCGCAAATCGGAAATGTCAGTACCATTACTCTCGAAGCCGGTAAACCACATTGGCTAGCATTCACTTGTGTTGATGAAAGTGGGCAAGAAGATTTGATCAATGCTACGATTATCGGGCCAATCGTCCCTACTGGTGGAATAAACGATGGCGTACCTCCACCCAAACTGACAGGAGTATGGGCTGAAGATGTCCCTGCTGATGATGGTGGTAGAGTGCAAATTGGATGGGATAATTCTGGCGCATCAGACTGTGCCTATGTCGTAATTTACATGATGCCGGAGAACCTTGATTGGCCAGAATCATTCCTTCCTACCAATGTGGATGGTATGGAAGAAGCCGCTATTGTTCCTGATTGTGAAACAAATATGACGGTCATCGATTCAATCGGTGAAATGCCATTGATCGATGGTCAAACGTATTGGATTGGAGCGGTTGCTTACGACAAGTGGCTGAATGGCGACACTGGCGATGTAACAATCCTAGAAGTCACACCATATGTCAACAATATCGATGGTGCAACCGAGCCTGAAAGAATCGTTGAACTAAACGCTTGGGACCACCCTAATGATGATGGAACTGCAATCGATGTTGCGTGGGCTCCAACCGAAGTTGATGATTTCGATTATTATGTTATTTGGGCATCCACATATCCATTAGATGACTTAACTGACTTCTGGGCTGAAGCAGGAACTGAGCCAGGAAAGTGTGGTTGTATCGTAATGGACAAACAATGGATTGACACTGCAAAGAGTCCAATCCAATTGACATTGAATACTGCACTTTATGGAGGCAGTAGTATCTCTTCATCGCTACCGAGTCAAATTCAACCTGATATTGAATTGTATGTGGCTGTCACTGTTCACGACATTAAGGGTAATGTACACCTTGATAATTTGAACACTGCAATGGTCACTCCAATCAATAATCTGGCAGATGATACTCCGCCTGACCGCCTTGAAGATATCGACCTATATGATATGCCAAATGATGATGGTACTGCTGTGCAACTAGAATTTGCATTGTCTGAATCTAGTGACGTTGCATCTTACGAAATCTATGCTGCAGCATTCTCTTTCAATTCGGTTGGCGTAGATGGCAATGGTCCTGAAACACCTATTGCGACATTAGATAGGATGCCTAACTTGCCTCTAACTATCGAAATTTTGGCTTACGATGCTCCTGTCATTCCTAACCTACCTGTCACAGTAGCAATTGTTGCCGTAGATTGGTCTGGAAATGCACATAGGGACAATCTTGTGACTTCAACTGCAATTGCTATTGATGATGGAGTTGATGATAAAGGCGCATATCTCCCTGATATCAAAGGTATAGATCTACAATGGATTGATGATTCGATTTTGGTTTCTTGGGAACACAGTACAGAACCAAATGTTCGTTCGTATGTAATATTCATCTCTGATAATGAATTTAGTGAAGTGGCTGATGCCACCATGGTTGGAGAAGTTGAACCTTCTGATACATTCATGATAACCTCTCGCAATTTCCCGACCCTGACCAATGACACTACCTGGTGGATTGGAGTATCGGCCAAAGATAGTCAATTCAATCGTGAAATCATTGATTCTACGAAGATAGAACCGCCCGGCACTACGGGCAATGGAGGGGATGGCGAATCTCCCTCAGATGATGAATCTTCAACAAACCTTAATGATTATTTGACGACTGATAATATGATTCTTGTTGGTATGCTGATAATTACGATAATACTGCTAATTCTTGTATTCAGAGGGCGTGGTGGAAGTTCAAAGCAAAGTAAAGATTGGGACTTACAAGAGGCAACCTGGGGTATACAGGCGCGAGAGGGATGGGATGACCGGGGAAGTTTCGGAGGGCAAACTGCAGCGCCAGTGGCTCCTCCTCCTTCTATTCAACCAGCTCAACAAACCGACATTTACTCTGCCGCTCAACGTATCCAACAACCGGCTCAACCTGTCCAACAGCAACCACAACCACAACGTTGGCCGCAACCTGCCCAACAACAGCAGCCAGCACAAGACGGGATAGACACCTCCTTCTTGGATGACTTGTTGTGATTGCGTGATGGAGGGTCCTAAGAGCGCGGTGTTTACCACTGTGAGGGCTAGAAATGGACACCTATTTCATCTCGATTTACACCTGAATCGGCTTGCAAGACACGCTTCTATCCTAGGTCTCGATGTCCCCTTCATCGATGTTCCAAACGGATTAGAAGGATTGGTTCGAATTCAAGTAGATACTAATGGAGTTCAATTCAATACCACACCATTCTACCAAGAGGCTCATATGGATGCGGAGGGAATTACCGTACCCGCCCCAAGATGGAGTAGGAAAGTGGCTGGAACAAAGCATGGTGACTGGAATCCGTATCGTGAAATTACTTCTGAGGCGTTTAAACAAGGAGCTGATGTTGCATTATTGGTCCATGAATTCTGTATAATTGATGGTGACCGTGTGATGCCATTAGTGTTAGATGAAGATGGTATAGTCTGGATTAGTGATGCTAAATTCGGCGGGGTTGATTCGGTTACTTTCGAAGTTTGTAAATCAGCAATTGAGAAGGCTGGTTTTGTCATTAGTGAAGGGCGGTTAAACGAACGAATAGTCGCTCGAGCAAAAGAATTCGTTCTGCTGGGAACTGGAATGGGGGTTGCTCGTCTTACTGTATTGGACGACGTCGACATTGGTGATGGCAGTAATAGTTTGCAACAAGTCTGTATTTCGGCCCTAGGGGCGGATTGGAGATGATAGATCGGCTACTTTCTTCCCAAGGTGAAGACCGCATTCTGCTACTTTCGGGAGGTCCGGATTCACATTTAGCAAAACGGAGTATGTTTGCAAAGGGTATGAAGAAGCGATTGGTGATAACTCAACCATCGATTACTCCTCAAAAAAAACATTCACCTCTAAATGGTAAAACGATTATCTCTGCTAAAAAAAAACCAATGGAAGGTACCCTACAGTCACTAACTGACCATGGTTGGGTGGCCACAAATATTCTCAATGCAATGTCTGTTGAGTCTATGTTGCGAGCCTTGAGGCCACATACGCCAACCGGCGCTGTTTGGGCAGGTGCGCTATCATATGACTTGGTACAATGGACGCAACCGATTTCTCTTCAGCACCCTCCAGTTGAAGGTGAAATTCTTGCTATTCTTTGGTTAATTGAACAGTGGGATGAAGGTGAAGTGGTTAACCCGGAAGTTTCTGAAGCGATACGAGTTGAAGGTGAAATCTCATCTCATAGCGATGAAGAACATGCTGCTATTGTCTTGAAAATTAAAGATTCAATCACTGCTGGAGAACTCTATCAACTCAATTTTGGCAGAACTTGGCAGGGCCCATTACAAGAGGACCCTGCTGTAATATTCCATCGATTAGCCACGAATAACCCTGCGCCGTTTAGTGGGTACATCGAAGCCGCAGACCTTGGTATTGCTCTAGCATCCTCCTCCCCAGAAATTTTGGTTGAAACAAGAGATGAATTGGTAATGACCGCTCCTATCAAAGGAACTAGGCCAAGAGGTTCAGATGCGGACCAAGAATCCCTCCTTAGGCGTGATTTGGTCCATGACAAGAAGGAAAGAGCCGAACATCGAATGCTAGTTGACCTTGAGAGAAATGAATTAGGGATTGTAACCAAACCTGGAAGTGTCATTCAATCCAGATTTGATGTAGAGGCTTACGCCAATGTCCAACATTTAGTGTCACAAGTAACGGGTACATTGGCTGATGGCAAAGATGGAATTGATGCACTACAAGCCTTATTCCCAGGGGGTAGCATTACTGGTTGTCCCAAAACGGTGGTTTGTGCAGCGATAGATGAACTTGAAGAAAAATCAAGATCGTTCTGGACTGGCTCCATGGGTTGGGTCGATGTCCACACTGGGGATTCAACTTGGAACATTATGATTAGAACTCTTGAAGCGAGATATACTCCGGAGGGTTGGAGTGGAACCGTTGTTGCTGGCGGTGGAATAACAATCGAAAGTAATCCCCAAGCTGAAGTTGCTGAAGCCATATGGAAAGCCGCCGCTCTACGTCGTGCTTGTGGATGGCTAACCTCTGAAACTAAATCGTTGCCGAAAGGGGAATTGGGTATCTACCCACTATACCTGGAACATCAACCATTCATCGTTGAACAAGAATTCGATTTGAATGTAGCATTTATCGATAATTTAGATTCCTTTTCTCATAACATAATTCACGCCCTACAATCCTTTGGTTGTACTGTCGAAGTATTCGACGGCCGTGGCGACATAACCGAATTTGAACATGATGCTATTGTAATCGGCCCCGGGCCCGGCAGGCCTGAAATTTCACCTCTTTCACTACATGCAGCGGCGCTTGATTTGCCGATTTTAGGCATTTGTCTCGGTCATCAAGCGATTGGAATAACAAGAGGGATGCGCCTTGATGAAAGCCCACTGGGACCAGTTCATGGCGTCCCTTCTAAGATTATTTCAAACGGGGGTGGTTTATTGACAGAAGGAGTTCATATAATGACCCGATATAACTCTCTCATTCTTGCAGGTAAGGGCGATTTAGAAATCACTTCAACCGATGAAACCGGCTCGCTGCCTATGGAAATCAAAGATGGAAATGCCTACGGTGTCCAATTTCATCCAGAGTCGATTGGTTCACAAAATGGTATGCTTGTACTTGCCGAATTCCTCAAACGAGCAGCGCATTGTTGAAGTGGAGGCTGTTGGTGGCTGTCAACATGCCGACCTGTCGTCACTGCTACGGCACCTATTCACGTGACCAATTTATCCACGGTATTGGGCCAAAATCTCAGGTTTGTGTTCGCTGTGGTGTTGAGAAGGGTTTAGTTACAGAAGATGAGGCTGCATCTTTGTACAACAAGTCCACTGCTAATGCTAGATTCTCCGCCTTAGCTCGTCGATGGTCCCCTCTAATGTGGTTAGGAGTACTATGGACTGCATGGGTACTATTCATCAGTGATGTTGAGCCGTGGGATTTGTACACGCTAATTCTATTGGCATTATTCACTTTGCTAGTTCCTTTGTACATGTTTGTCTTCTCATCTAAGCACATGGCAGTTATGGCGAGACTTACTCCTGAGTATGAGCGCCCTAAAGGCCACTGAGCATTCAAACAATAATGCGAATGAAATTACATAATCGAAAGGTGGTTTCAGTGGCAGAAGAAGAAATCCATGACGCTGAATTGGTAGAAGATAACGTGCCAGATGCTGTCTTTGAGGATGCAATGGTTGGCCCATTTACAATGATCCAAGCAATGGCCCTTGGCCTAGTTCTTCTTCTCTTATCCTCTACTATCCTTTACTACATCATCTCATCAGATGAAGTTGCAGAACAGGAAATTTTTGAAGTTGAAAATAGCGACCCCCGTGTTTTCGTTACTGACAGTTCGGGTATGCCGGTTGATGAAACACCTCTAGAAATCGATTATATTTTCAGTGATGTAGGTGAAACTGGAAAGGAGCCAAGTATTGGAGTTACATCAAGTGGTTGTATGTTCTTTATCGCAATGGAGAAGCCTATGCGCTCATGTGACTATGGGGCAACTTGGGAAAATACTGCTGATATTACTCAAGCACCATTCACCAGCGACCCTTATGGGTGGGTCGACCCAGTAACTGATAGAATATTCAATATCCACATGATGGGACTTGCAACAACATGGATTGGTTGGTCAGATGATGATGGAGACTCATGGCTAGGTAATCCTCATGATATGGGAACTGTTCCAGTTAACGACCACATAAAGTTGGGTTCAGGGCCATGGGTTGATTCGGGATATGGGGTCATTGGCCAACTTAGCCCACTATACTCTGAAGCGGTCTACTTTTGTTATAACAAGGGAATTGGAATATTTTGTTACACCAGTTATGATGGAGGAATTACTTTTCCTACCGGGGGCCAAATCTACGGCCTAGCAACTACTAATGGAGGCTTACATGGAGCAATTACTACCGCTCCAGATGGCACTGTATATGTCACTCCAAGAGTTGCGACGCCAGCAGTAATTTTCTCTAAAGATAACGGATTGAGCTGGGATACTCGAGAGATGGGGCAAGATGTCGGAACTCCAAACCCTAGGAAGAATTCCGAAGTTGCAACCGATAGTGAATCTAATGCATACCATGTTTGGACAGGTGCGGACCAGGGTATTTACATGTCAAGAAGCATCGATTCTGGTGAGTCTTGGGAATCGGAAAGCATTCGGATTAGTCCAGCAGAAGTCATCTCGACAACATTCCCTCAAACCGATGCGGGAGACCCTGGGAGAATCGCAATAACATATCTTGGAAGTGAGAATAGTTCATTGCTAAACACTACAGATATAGATGGTAATAATTGGAATGGTAATGGTCACTATGCACCTAACGGGGTCCACTATCACCTCTATGTTACTTACAGCCTGAATGCCCTCGATGAAAACCCTGTATTCCATACACGAAGAATCACTGACGACCCGGTGCAAATTGGCGCTATGTGCCTGAACAGTGGAGATTGTCGAAGTGACCAAGGTGGTTCTAACCGTAACTTATTGGATTTCAACGACCTTCATATTGACACTCAAGGTCGGGTTTACATCGCATTTGCAGACGGTTGTACCGATGCTTGTGCATCAAGTCCTGACCCTCAACCTGCAGATTCTAGAACTGGTCGTGGCTCTGTATACTTCATGGCAAATGGCCCTAGTCTATTCTCCGAGGTAGGTGAAATGGTCTCACCCATAGTGACACCGCCTCCTGAAATGCCAAGTGAAATGAATTTAGGTGTTGAAGTTGAGGCTGCTAGAGAAGAAGCCGATGAAGAGTAATCACGACTTTGCGTGAATCTTGATTACATCATTGTCGCCACATTCATGCTCAGCGCCTACTACTCGTCTAGTACGCCCATCTATTGCTTTGATGAAACCGTCTCCTAAATCGCTGTGAACCTTGTAAGCAAGGGCCTTTGCTTCCATTCCATTTGGTACAACAAAAGCGTCAGGAAGTATTCTTCCTTCGCTATCTTTCCAAGTACTTTCATCAGCAACAGGGTACACTACAACATGATTTAATGCTCCGAATAGAACTCTTGAAAGTAATGATGCAACGCCGGTCCCTCCCGCTTCGGATAATTTATCTTTCATCGAAGATAATGCATTCAACTGGGCTGGATTGAGTTTTGATTCATCGGTAATTGCGAATGTATCGCTTCCCGGAATATAGGATATCATGCCGCCGGAGTCTGCTCTTCTCAATGCTAACTCCATATCGGCCATTGTTGGTTGGATGATACCATTTGCTTCTATTGCATTCCAAGGGTTTCCTTTAGAAGAATCTGCCTTGTTTGCTGCAATATGAATTGGAAAGAGTTGTTGGCGAAGATATGTTGCAAGTGAATGCACGCGGTCTTCGGGCCACATCCATGGGGTTTCGAGATCTCCCCATTGAGTTCTAAAGCCATCTAGAGCTTGAAGCACATGTGATAGTTTGGCACCTAAGCCAGTGAATCTTTCTTGAAGGAATGAAGTTAGACCCTTCTCCCCTTCTGCTTGAACTCTACGAGAGCCTCTAGACCAACCATCGTCCATGATGCTATGAATCCAAGAATCTAATTCTGTGGTCAAGAACGTGGTCTCTTCTTTCAAAGATGACTCGACATCCTCTACTGCTGCAATCGGATTACCCTCAATATCTGTTAATCCAGCAGCATCAACGACTTGTATCAGTGCATCACAATTTGCTAAATCAGAAAGGAAAGCATTGCCTCTACCCCGTCCTTCTGATGCACCAGGAACTAGTCCTGCTACATCGACTAAAAATGTTGGAACTAAACGAACATGTCCAATGCAAGTTCCGGTTCTGGGCTCACAAATACTACCCTGCCTCGGATCCTCATCAGAAACAGAATCCATCCGGCCATCTGCTTCGAGGCGGTGGCGCAAATCCTTGCAAGGGCAGGGTTGTGGCGCGGCTAGAAAGGCAACACCTACATTGGCCTCTATTGTACAAAATGGATAATTTGCAATGTCAACTTTGGCTAATGTTGCAGCGCTGAAATAGGTGGATTTGCCCACGTTGGGCTTTCCAACCAAACCGATGCGCATCCCGTTCACGCCTGAGTGATTCGCTCAATCAGGTCTGCCTTGGTCCCGCTAGAGCCCAAATCCATGGATTTCGCTAGGTCTACCAGTTCAGCCTTCTTCATCTTCTTGAGGTTCGCTTTTGAAGGTGCTTCTGTTGTATCTTCAGCCTCTTCTTCTGCTTCAGCCTCTTCTTCTGCTTCAGCCTCTTCTTCTGCTTCAGCCTCTTCTTCTGCTTCATCTTCGTAAGGAATAAATTCGATTCCGAGTTTATTACGAATGTTTAGTAGAGCGATGTCTAATTCTGGTAAGTTGATTTTTCCATCTGAGTTAATGTCCATGACGACTACTAACTTCTCGATATCCCAAGGTGGTAAATCTGCGATATCTGCCACGCTTAGCGCATTGGAGAGTTCGAACATATCAACTTCTCCAGAGTTATCTACATCAGCCCATTCAAAGAATTGAGCAGTGGTTGTTCCACGGCCACAAAGCCACTTGGTTAGGGTAACCAAATCTTCATCAAAGATATCTGGGAATTCATCAACTTCATCGTTATGAAGTTCTGAAGTTACTTCAATAATTGTAGAACCTCCTTGACTTTCTTCTTCCGATTCTCCGATAACTAGGGTCGTATCTATTCCGACACCTCGACCAAATAATGCACGAATTGAGGTGGTTCCCTCCACTAAATTATATGTAGAAATATCACTTTGATTTCCTGCCGAGGCAGATTGGGCCTTTCCAGACAATAGGGTCCTTACAACGCTATTACCTGCGATGATAAATCCGATTGTAACTCCGTAGAATGCGAATGCAGCTGTTAGTGCAAAACCTGAAATTCCAGCAGAGGTATCTTCAACTCCTGCTTCGAATAGAGCGTTTTCAGACCAATCGCCCATTAGGAAGAGGATGGTCGAAAGTAATCCACCTGCGATTACTAACCACGATGCTGTGCCTGCAGAACCTAAAAGGGATTTGCCAGCGGCCAATGGGTAAGAATGGAAGAGAGCGGCAAGAGCAAATAATCCACCGATGACGTATAGGTAAGAACTGTTTACTGTCTCGGCAGCGTTTGCCATGCTTCCGTCACCAACCATTACATTGAGTCCTGTAAAGTACCCAAGTAGTGCGAATATAGGCAATAGAAGAGCGCCTGCTGCGGCTGCAGTTGCGCCTGGACTATCGACAACAGCACCGGCGTTTCCACGTATTGTTGCAATCATATTGGTAGATGCTGCAAATACAGGTAGCAGGCCAAGTGTAACTAGAATTGCTCCAATGGATTGGGTTAATGGATCTGCATGACTCGATTCGGATAAGAAGAACGGAGGCACTGTGATGAAAATAAGGAACATCGAGGCTTTGGTCAGACTACCTGACCAAATTGGTTGCCCTGTTACATGTGATAGAACATGATATCCTACTGCAAACATCAGTGCTAAAGGAACCCATCCAAGTGCCATTATTTCTGCAATCCAAACAGTTCCAGTCCAGCCTAAGAGTTCTCCCAGAGCGGTGCTTACTCTGCTGAATAAAAGAGCTAGTAGACCAAGTATCAAGAACCACGAAGGGACTGAAATTGGTGAACCATCTCTGTTGCCCAGAGTGATTAGTGAATTTACTAGAAGACTCGTCACCAACAGTGCAGAGATCAATCCATAAAGTGCCATTTCTGTTGCACCATAAGTAATCCAATCCCAATGATTGAGAGTGCATAATACTAATCCGACCAATGCTTGTGCGGTCCAAGCCATTGCAATCATAGATGCATTTGCTTCACTAGCAAGAGGCGCGCCAGTAGTGCGTGTGTGCGCTACAAATGCCCCACCTAACAATATTGAAAATAATGCGGTAGTCATTGCTACTTCGTTGAAGTAAGCAAGAGCGCTTCCATCATCATAGGACCAACCAATATTGGAAAGTGAATCTAAAGCACCTGCATCGTAATTATGCCATGCTGACAAGAATCCGCCAATTCCAGCAAGAACTAACCAGAACATTCCGGTTTGCATCCAGGTCTTTGCCCCACAGCCCTCTCGGTCTTGGAACATATCTGTTGCAGGCCCTGCGGCCTTGGTTAGTAGAAATATTCCAAACTGGCGTAACGGGGCACTCATTCCGCCCATTCCCTTTTGGATATAATGGGTGAAGAGAAGGAAGGTGGCTAGTAGAATAATTGCGGTTGTAAATACATCAGACATTCAACACACCTCCTTAGTCCGAAAGGACTCCTCCAATCATATTGGCCACAATCATTCCGCAGCCGACGAGAATGCCGATTAAGTAATACCATATTCCGGACCCTCCAAGGTTATCCATCAATGGTATGATCTCACCGATTACAGGCATGTTATCCCATCCAAATATGTTGCTAAACATTGCCAGTAGGCCGATTAAACCGACACACATCATGACAATAATAATTCGAGAAGCGGATGGTTCTGCTACTCCTTCTGATACGTCTGGCAGGATTGTGCTGTTAGTCATGATATCACCTTGACCCCGTAGGGGTCATTTACGCCACCTGTGGTGTGGTCATAAACATTGACCAGAGATACGGTCATGGGGAGCGTAAATGCAAAAGCACATTGCCCCTTCGATTTTTGCCTGCTCCTAACGGAATTGGCATGCTTCTATCGATGGCAATTTCACTTTCCCAAACCGCTTTACAACCACATTCTAATCCGCCGAGGTCGTTGATATCTCCACTTACTGAATAACGCTCAATTGCCGCCACTACATCGCCATCACACTTACCACAATTGTGAGCGCCTCTGACTTTTCCACCAGCAGTAGGGTGAATAATGAGGCGGCATACTTGGTCATCTGCGCCATTACCTGAATTGGTAGGGTGAATATCGTTGTGAACGTCATTTATCAATTGGATGAGAGACCAAAGCCACGGTGGCCGGTACTCATTTGCTCGAAATAATCTATCGATAACCGTCCCTCTTTGGATGTTCATTGGATTAACACTGATTTCATCGCTGCGAGATGCTACATCTCTAATCCATTTTGCACCGTGTGCAAGAGCGTCTCCTTCACTCATAAATGGTGGTTTAAACATCAGGTAGGTCTTGATTCTAAGTCCAAAGTGGCTTAGATTTTCTACGGCTCTATCCCAGCTTTTGATGCTGAATCCTTTGTTGACGTGGAATCGTAAGACTTCATCATCATATGCTTCGAGGCCAATCGCTACTGAAAATTTAGGGTTGATGCTTGTGGCCCACTTCAGTTTCTCTTTGGTCAATTGTTCTGTGCGACTTTCGACAACCAATTCTTTACCCATCTCATGGCAATCACGTAGAACTCTTTCTTGGAAATCAACTGGGATTTCTCTATCTTCTAACAGACTTCCAGAAGTGTAAACCTTTACCATTCCCATCGTTTCAAAATCATCAAATTTAGCAAGGGAGTTCTCCCATTGCGCATGGAGATCGGCGCTGGTAACATCATCTCTTGTGTCATTAAAATAGCCGCAAAAAGTACAACCGCTAGACCACCACCAATGGCATCCTTTAGTTCGCAGAATTACAGTGAGAGCCGTTGTAGGTGTACCATCTGCTAGATTTTCTGGAGTGTAGTAAACCGTTGCAGGAAATTTGGCATCCCAGGAGTTTTTCTTTTCTTGAGCCCAAGGTGTGTTGGCTGGCGCTTTGACCAAATCATGGATTTTAGCCGGACGCTTGTCCGCCTCGCCTACCATGGTCAACTTACCATTCGCCATAGCAATCCGTCCTACTCCGCGTGTTTGAATGCTCGCTCACATCAGCGACTCTGTGAAGAATCCGACAAGACGTGTTTCATACTCATCTGTATCTGTTAACATTAGAGAAACATGTTCGTCACTTTGCATACCTTCACCAACATCATATCGAATGACTGAATCTTTAAACCAGCACTCAACATTTTCTTCAACACCATTTCCCACAGCCTCTTCACACATTTCTGTTCCATGATGGAGGCGAACTCTCATGTCTTGATTTCCATGTACGACATACATGTGTCTATCGCCAATTTCTGTTGCCGCTTCTAAGGGATAATGCTCTATCAGATTTTGTCCTGCATCGATTTTTCCTGCAAAGATTCCGGCACTTCCGAGGAAGGTGGGTAGCCCTAGGAACTCCAGTTCCTCTACCACAATAGCGCCCATATCGGCGTATCCAGAATCCAGCCAAACCGATTGCATTCTATCATCAAGAGAAAATGCGATTGCAACTGTTCCAGCACCCATCGAAGTTCCAAACAATCCAATCTCATCAGGTTCAGCACCATGTTCTTCTACCAACCAATCGAAGACTGCTACAACATCTCTCCATTCATCTTGGCCACCTGAAACTCGGTTATCATCGATAGATGATTGACCATGGTCCCGTAGATCGAATACGATTACATTGAATCCGGCATCTGCTAACATTCCTGAAGGAATTAATTGTGAACCAGTAGATTTGCACCCTCTGATTCCATGAACAAATATCACCCATGGCATTGAGTCGTTTTGACGTAAATACCATGCCGACAAAAATATGTCTTCGCCTTCAACTTCGATTGTTGCGTTTTCATATCCAGGCCACCAATACTGCGATAGGCCTTCCATAATATCTGAAGTAATGTTCTCGTCATTGGTAGATTCATTCAATGGGACCTCATTACGAAGTGGAGCGAATTGCTCAGGGGTATTTTGGTCAAAGTTACCCCAGCAATCGGTATTGGTATGAGCTACGACATCATACACTTGCTTGCCAGCAAGATAGTATAGGGACGGCATTGCAATTATTAACATCAAAATTACAGAAAGAATCTCTCTCTTTAATCTCACATTCACGCCTCCCTATACAAGATAGTGGAACCTGCTTTGACAAACTCGCCTTTGGGTTGTGCTTTGTCACCGTCCTCGGCGCTTATCACACATGGTTTGAATCGGTTT
>Ga0315324_10000160_pt1 | contig 24730 bp, 27 predicted proteins | sample M150021515metaG_FD_203919 | JGI IMG/M metagenome (GOLD analysis project Ga0315324, IMG submission 203919) | Ammonia-oxidizing marine archaeal communities from Monterey Bay, California, United States - M1 500m 21515 | ecosystem: Environmental > Aquatic > Marine > Intertidal zone | place: USA...
TCTCCAATATTACTAATTAAATCTAGCCATGATTTTGTTGTTGCAATGCTATAGCTAACCATGATAATTCCTATATAAACAATCAGCGACGTTGAACCGAAAAGCACACCAAAATATTCATGCATAGCTATACCAATGTAACCACCCGCAGGGTCCCCCGTGTTTTGAGCTAAAAATGCAGTGCTAAAAGATAGCAAAACTATGAAAGATACAAAACGTAACCAGAACACAGTCTTTGTAGATCCTTGTTGGTTGGTCTGTTTGTGAATCCTGTATCCTAACCACATAATCGCTATTGGAATCAGGTATGAGGCATAACCTAAAATTGATAACGACATATCACTTATGTATGCGCCAACAACACCCGCAAGGTTTTGAACAGGTTCTACCAGCATTACATCTCCAGACCAAGGATTCTCAGAGGTAGAATAACTTACAAGTGAAACAAGGTAAGAGAGTCCAATTACAGTTAAGGAGATAAAAATAATCTCACTAACAATGCGTGAGCGAGGTCTATGGTTGCCGGCGGATGATTTTATTTTGTTTAATTTTTTCAATTTTATTTGGGAGACTATAGATTGATGTGATTATAAGTGTCACTAGGTTGGAATTTATAAGGTGGTTCTATTATAATATCTCGAATTGTATATAAGTATAAAGAATTCAAATGAGTGAAAATAAACATTGCAAGGTATTGATTATAGGTTCAGGGCCAGCGGGCTATTCTGCTGCGGTTTATAGTGCGAGGGCAAACTTAGACCCAGTAATAGTTAGCGGTATTGAGCCTGGCGGACAGTTGATGACCACTACAGACGTGGATAATTGGCCAGGAGACAATGACGGCGTTCAGGGGCCTGAACTGATGGAGCGCATGAAGAAACATGCAGAGCGTTTCAATACTGAAATTATAAACGACTACATAACAAGTGTGGATTTCTCAAAACGACCATTTTCATTAACGGGCGGTGACACAACCTATACAGCAGACGCAGTAATAATAGCTACAGGAGCAACGGCACGGTATCTGGGTCTAGAATCGGAAGAGGAGTTCAAAGGTAAAGGGGTATCTGCTTGCGCAACTTGCGATGGCTTCTTCTATAGAAACCAAAAAGTTGCGGTTATAGGTGGAGGAAACACTGCAGTAGAGGAGGCACTCTTCCTGTCAAATATTGCCGAACATGTAACAATAGTTCATCGCCGTGATAAGTTCTCTTCTGAGAAAATTCTCTCAGCACAGCTAATCGAGAAATCTAAAACTGGAAACATAAGTATTGAGTACAACCATAACCTTGATGAAGTCCTTGGAGATGCTATGGGGGTTACAGGGTTACGCCTAAAAGGCAATGATGGGGTCACTAAAGATATCGATGTACATGGAGTTTTTATTGCCATTGGCCATACTCCTAACACTGCTATTTTTGATGGACACTTAGATATGAGCCATGGCTATATTAAGGTTCGTAGTGGTACAGAAGGTAACGCTACACAGACCAGTATCGAAGGAGTTTTTGCCGCAGGAGATGTTGCCGATCATGTTTACCGTCAAGCCGTAACATCTGCAGGCTCCGGATGTATGGCTGCATTAGATGCCGAGAAGTTTTTAGGCGAATAAACAATTATTTATTGGTATAATTCTCACTTCTGGCCACATAGCTCAGTTGGTAGAGCAAGGGACTGAAAATCCCTGTGTCCCTAGTTCAATTCTAGGTGTGGCCACCATATTAATTAACCACAGTAACTAATAAATATTACAAATCTTTTTGGTGGATTTGTAATTCTCTTCAAGTTAGCGTCGCGATATTTATAATAGCATTTTATGTTAAAGCATATGAATATGGAAAGAACCTAATGGATCTGAATTCGAGTGAAAAAAAATGGCAAGCAGAATTAATAAAGTTAAGGTCAATTATTCTAGACTGCGACCTAGAAGAAGAACTTAAGTGGGGGCAGCCATGCTATACATACCAAAACAACAATGTAATAATACTGATTGGTCTTAAAGATTACTGTGGCTTTTCTTTTTTTAAAGGTGCGCTTTTAAAGGACCACGACAATATTTTAGTCAAACCTGGTCCAAATACTCAGTCCGCAAGAATTATAAAGTTCGGCACAGTTCAACAAATAGAAGAAATGGAGGGCACAATAAAATCATACATTCTTGAAGCTATACAACTAGAAAAATTAGGCATGAAGGTTGACTTTAAAGAAAAGTATGAGCTTGTGCTCCCAGAAGAATTTCAAAATAAATTAGATAACGATCGTGCCTTGAATGATGCTTTTAGTGGCCTCACACCTGGCCGTCAGAGGGCATATAACCTTTATTTTTCCAGCGCGAAACAATCAAAAACTAGGATCGCAAGGATTGAAAAATGCACTAAAAAAATTCTAAACGGCAAGGGATTAAATGACTATGTCTCAAATAGAAATAAATAAATTGATTATTAATATATTATGATGTTATAATATAGCTAAGCCGCCACTCTCCCCCAAGATTTTACCTCTCCTCAAGAAGAGGTAATCGGCGGCTTACCCTTCTGCTGCTAACCTTCTAGCTGCTTAATATTGCCACCATTTTCTTGACCATCTTCTAGATGCGAAACATTTTTTCTTATACGAATCATTAATTGCTTTTCTTCTGGAACTGATCTTGTCCTTGAAATATATGTTTGACCATTGTAGTTAAGGGTAATCCGGAATCCCTTTAAAGTTCTTGTGTTATTTTTATTGTAGTCGAATCGCCAGCAGCTTTGTTGTATAGTGATATCGTCACAAGGAGAGGCTACTTTCTCAATATTGAAATTAATATATATAGGCTCAACTGAGGTTATATCCGCAAGAACTATTGTGGTGCTTGCGAAAGTGTATTTATGAAAAAAAATAAAGAGGGTTAGTAACAGTATTGCTTGAACGTAAACTTTATTACCAACTTCTTTTTCCATTACTACCTCGTTGAGTGAAATTATATTAACAAACTCTAATATTATGGTATAATAATATTTAGAGAATCATTCTCTCCCCCGAGATTATTTAAGTGATTTTCTAACTGGTGGTCGTTTTTTTTATTCTCCTCAGATTTGATTAGGCGACCACCACCTCCTCAAGATATTAGAGAGCATAATAAACGGTTATACAAAATTTGCAAGATTATCATTAAAGCATAATTTTATAATATCGTAATACAGAAATTATTGCACCAAACAAAAGTAGCAAAGAAAAAATATAGTTACATCTTAGGAGTGGTTAATGAATCGTGTCTGGGCTAATATAGTCTTGCTTTGATGGTTGTAAAATTTCTTGAATGTAAAGAGTGCCCATACGAACAAACTCAATTATTTCGTTAAGATCTTGTGCATTCTGCTCATCATCAAGGACTTCAAAGTCAAGTTTTGATATTTCACTGAAATCTTTTATCATTTCCAATACCTGCTCATCAGTGGTACTGACTTTGTACAAGCCGAGCCCAATTAGATAGCCTTGACACCACTGTATCAAAGTGTCGGCCTGTTCTCTTAATGTGCAATTTTCATCCGCTATAAGTAATTGAAAGTTTAGAGTTACATCGTTCAATTGAGATATAGTGTTGTTGTATATCTGGGCTAACTCTTGGTGAGCATTTTTTTGATTTATGTTGTTAAGGTCTATACTTACCAATACCTCATTGAGCCAATCCTCTAGACCTAGGTCTGGCTTTACACATGCGAATCCACACAAAATTCCGTGCGCGCTAGAAATTGTTTCGTCAGTATTGAGCGGGTGAAGTGTTGTTTTAAACAGTTCGTAATCTAATGCCTCTTCCATAGCTAATATTTTCCTGCCAATATCGCCATTGATGCCATACGTACAGCAATCCCATTGGTGACCTGTTGCAGAATTATTGATTGCGGACAGTCAGCCACTAAGCTGTCAATCTCGACACCACGATTTATAGGCCCAGGGTGCATAACTATAGCGTCTGGCTTGGCTAAAGATAACCTATCAGGGGTTAGACCGTATCTATCATAGTATTGCTGCTCGTTAGGAATATCTGCCTCTATCATGCGCTCTTTTTGTAGCCTAAGCATCATCACAACATCGCAATCCTTAAGTCCAATCTCAATATCGTCATAACAATTTATAGTAGAACATTCCTCCGAATCATACTGTAGCAGGGGTGGAGCTATTAGGCGAATATCAGATGTCCCCAAAGTTTTAAGTGCCTGAATGTCTGAGTGAGCTACCCGAGAATGAACTATATCACCAACAATAGCCACAGAAAGGTTTTCGAAGTTTTTCTTGTGTTGACGAATACTGAGCATGTCTAGTAATGCCTGTGTCGGGTGTGCGTTAATACCGTCACCAGCATTAAGAATGGAGACATCATCGATACTCTCAGCTACCAGGTGGGGCATGCCACTCTGACTGTGCCTGATAACGAACATATCTATTTGCATAGCCTCAAGAGTACGCATCGTATCTATGATAGACTCGTTCTTCTTGGTGGCAGAGTTCTCGAGGTCTACATTGATGACATTTGCGCTTGAACGCTGTGCAGCAATTTCAAATGTGTTTCTGGTTCTTGTTGATGGCTCAAAAAATAAGTTAGCGACCGACATATTGTCAAGTTCTTTTGACTTTCTTAAGTTTCCATTCGAATCGATAAGACTATCAGCTACATCAAGTATATGTGTTAGGTGTTCTTTACTAAGACCTTCGAGACCTAATAGATGGATTAGCTTGCCGGTAGAGTCTACCTGTTTGGCGTTACTAATCTGGTTTGTTTTCATTTAGCCAAGTCTGTAATATTAATTGAGATGATTGTTTATCAACGTCACCTCGTTGAGCGTTTGGATGATTATGGCTGTATTTTAGTTGTTTTTTAGCTTCATTTGAGGATAAATATTCGTCAATAAACTTAACATCAATGCTGTATCGAGATGTCAGTTTCTTTCCGAATGATTTAGCAATGAATGTCATTTCTTGTTCTTTGCCGTCTATATTCAGTGGCAATCCCACTACGAATAGACTGATTTTGTGAGAGTTAACTATATCGTCAAAGTCTTCCCAGTTAATTGAGCCGTCCTTATGATTTTTTACTACAGAAATACCAGTAGCGTGCATGGTCAAGCTATTGGCAATAGCTATACCTGTGCGCTTAGTGCCAACATCGAAACCCATATATGTTTCAATAGGCATCACTTTCGGCCTGTATTTGTTTGAATAGTTGTTGGCCAACATAGCCATCTGCAGGGATACCCCTACTAACTTGATAAGATCTAGCTGCTGCGCGAGTGTTGGGGCCTGCTATACCATCAGGGGTCCCTGTTTCAAAACCAAGTTTATTGAGTTTATTTTGAATGTAAGTGATATTTTCACGACTCATAAGTGTCTCGTCTATAGGTGTTGCGACTAATTTGTTTGAATTTATGAGTCTATCAGAAAGGTAACCAACAGATAGCGCATATAGTATTGATCTATTCCAGTTCAGAATCGCAGAAAAATTACGGTACACTAAAAATGCAGGCCCATTGTGACCCATGGGCAACAAAACAGAAGAATTAAATTCTGAATCCGGTAGCCTGTCACCATTAGCATTTGTTATGCCCAGCTGATGCCATTCATTGATAGTTTTATTAGTGCTAAGGTTTGCCAGTTGAAAATCAAAATTTTCTGGAATTATAACTTCGCGACCCCAGCGCTCAGCTCTTTTCCAGCCAATATGTTGCAAGAAGTTTGCGGCACTAGAAAATATGTCTTTTTTACTACTCCATAGACCTAACTCACCATCTCCATCAGCATCTACACCATATTTAGCAACATTAGTTGGCATGAACTGTACATTGCCCATAGCACCGGCCCAAGACCCGGTAGATTCTAGAGGTATTTTGCCGTCATCGATGAGCTTAAGTAGTGCCAATAATTGTTTAGTAAAGAAATCTGAGCGCCTCCTGTCAAAGCTAAGCGTAGCCAGTGACTGAACTAAGTTGTGGCCTCCGGTGTTGTGCCCATAGTTGGTTTCCAACCCCCAAAAGGCAACAATTACGTGAGGCGGGACCCCATATTCTCGGTATATTTTGTTTAATAGTTGCCTATTATCTTTTAGCGCCCGTTTGCCATTGTTTAGTCTGTATTGGCTAACCCTAGTATTGATATATTTCCAAAAATTTTGACTAAACTCCGCCTGCGATCTGTCAAACTTTATTATTTTTTGATTTATAACAAGATTATCAAGTGCAGCATTCAAAGTACTCTCAGAAACGCCAATTTCCATCGCCTGTTGTCGAATATCTTGCAAAAACTCACCAAAATTATCAGAATTTGCATAAACTGATACGCTAAAGAATAAACAACTTATGAATCGCAACATGAATAAAATTATAATGTCAAAAATATTAGCTTTATCACTCATTTTTCTATTAAGTTCGTGCAGTGATGACGCTACATTGAGTGAAATAAATGGCAAAACAATGGGGACCACATATAGTGTGAAGGTGGTTACTGATGCAGATATAAATGTCACAAAAATCGAAATAGACAAACGCCTCAATGAAATAAACAAGGTGTTCTCAAATTGGGACCCTCAGTCAGAGCTCTCTCTCCTAGATTCAGAGCCAGCTAATACATGGATAGAGGTATCTGATGAGTTATTATTTGTATTGACTGAGTCGAAAAAAATTATGCAACAAACAGACGGCGCCTTCGATCCAGGGATAGGCAGATTAATTGATATTTGGGGGTTCGGACCAAAACGCGTGGAACAGAAGCCAGACCGTAGTCAGATTGAAGATATGGTTGCACTATCCTCACTTAGAAACCTTTACATTGAGAACAATAAAATTAAGAAAGATATTGACATACATATAAATTTATCTGCCATAGCTAAGGGGTATGCTGTGGATGAGATAGCTGAGCTATTAAGAGTAAAAGGTTTCGAGGATTTTTTGGTTGAAATTGGTGGCGAGGTTATAGCTTCAGGCGAAAACATTGACCAGGAATGGACAGTGGGGATTGAAAACCCAAATTCACAGATGTCTATACCGATAACCCTAATAAATCAAGCCATAGCTACCTCAGGTAACTATCGTAATTTTTTCATATGGGAGGGAGAAAAGTATGACCATATAATTGAACCTAGTAGTGGCCTACCGATTAGAAGTGACCTAGCATCAGTAAGTGTAATACATCCGCAAACCATGATGGCGGATGCTTATGCTACCGCGATGATGGTTATGGGTAGTGAGAGATCAAAAGAGCTAGCTGAGCAATTAAATTTGTCAGTTATTTTGATATTAAACGAAGAAAGAGAGTTTAAGCAAATAAAGATAAATTTATGACACACGTACCTCTAGCTGAAGTATTGAGGCCGAAAAAGTTAGATGAATTTTTTGGTCAGTCACATCTCTTAGGTTCAGGTAATGCTTTAGGGCAGACGTTAGACAGTAATCAGTTACATTCTATGGTGTTGTGGGGCCCATCAGGCTCAGGCAAAACAACTCTAGCCAACATTATTGCCAGCCATGTCGATGGTTACTTCGCTAAGCTTAGCGCAGTCTTGGGTGGCGTTAAGGACCTAAGAGATATAGTTGAAAATGCCAAAAAATTCCAAAAAATCGACAAGCAAACTATACTGTTTGTGGACGAGATACATCGATTTAATAGGGCGCAGCAGGATGCATTTTTGCCGCACATAGAGTCAGGCTTAATTGTATTAATTGGAGCCACTACAGATAACCCTTCATTCGAGTTGAATGCTGCACTCCTGTCACGTTTGAGTGTATACATATTGAATCCATTAGAGCCCACAGAGTTAAAGCAAATATTATTACGTGCACTAGAACACGAGTCCCTAGAGCTAGCTGACGATGCAACAGAAATGCAAATAATAAGTGCCAGTAGTGGAGACGCTAGGAGACTGATTAATATTGTTGAGCAGATATCATTAGCAAAGCTCACTAGAATAGATGTCCAATCCGTTGGACAATTACTTCAAGACAAGGTAAGTGCATTTGATAAGAATGGGGATATTTTTTATCAGCAACTTTCAGCATTTCATAAGTCCGTTAGGGGCTCATCACCAGACGCCGCATTATATTGGATGGCGAGAATGCTGGTAGCTGGGTGTGACCCTAACACTTTAGCACGTAGATTGTTGGCAATAGCGTCAGAAGACATAGGTAATGCAGACCCTAGAGCCTTAGAAATAACCCTTAATGCCTGGAATATATATAATAGAGTGGGATCAAAAGAGGGAGACCGCGCTATCGCACAGGCGGCAGTATACTGCGCTATTGCACCGAAATCAAATGCTATTTATACGGCATTTAATGAGGCCATGAAGGAAGCAAAAAGTACCTGCGATCTGCCAGTTCCAAAACATTTATGTAACTCTCCGACTAGTCTTATGAGTGGCCTTGGGTTTGGCGAAGGTTATCGTTATGCCCACAATGAGCCAGGAGCAGTTGCGCTGGGGCAGAAGTATTTTCCCGATGACCTGGGTGAGAGGGTGTATTATCTACCTACTGACAGGGGTTTAGAGATTAAAATCAGTGAAAAACTTAAGCAATTGAGGCAAAAAACGTGAACTTACTTACAACAGTAATTACTATAGGCGCTGGCGCAACAATAGGGGCCAGTGTGCGTTATTATATTACTGAACTTATGTCACACCTGTTCGGTAAGGGTTTCCCATATGGCACTATGAGTGCAAATATTCTCGGTTCATTCTTGGCAGGCATTCTTGTGGTTATTGTGCTTGAAAAGGCCGCACTAAGTGAAGCCTATCGTTTAATGCTATTGGTTGGACTTACAGGGTCTTTGACAACAATGTCAACCCTTTCGTGGGAATCGATTGAAATGATAAGTGTCGGTAATTATGCACAGGCAGGGTTAAACATATTGCTAAACGTTGTCTTGTCATTGTCGGCTGCGGGCATAGGGCTTGTTGGAGCTAGGTTACTATTTTCTGTTCAATAACGTCAAACAGCTCACCTGCAATGTTAAGGTTATATTGTTCATCTAGTTCGCGAATACATGTTGGGCTGGTTACATTTATTTCAGTTATATAGTCTCCTATTACATCTAGACCAACAAACAGTAAACCTTTATCCTTTAGGGTAGGGGCTACCTGCTCACAGAGGTACCTATCCCTAGTGCTCAGTGGCTGACCTACTCCAGTAGCACCTGCAGCTAGGTTACCCTTAAAGCTGTTCTGTGCCGGTATCCTTGCTAGTGCATATTCAACCGGCTTTCCGTCAATCAGCAGTATGCGCTTATCGCCCTCACTTATTTCTTTTAAGAACTCTTGAACAATGATTTGTTTTTGGCCATTATCGGTCATATAACTTAGAACCTCATCAATATTGCTATCATTACTATTTAGTTTAAAAATATCTTTACCTCCCATCCCATCGAGAGGCTTCACAACAGCGACATTGTGTTCACTAATAAACTCTTTGATTTTGCTTGATTTTGTACTCACAATTGTTTTAGGTATGCAGTGCGGAAAGTTTAGTGCGAATAGCTTTTCATTAGCATCACGTAGCGACTGAGGTTTATTTATAACCAGTACAGATTTTTTTTCAACCTGCTCTAATAGATAGGTTGCATAAATATAATTCATATCGAATGGCGGGTCTTTGCGCATAAGAATTATGTCAAACCCTGATAACAGTTCTGACTTACTTGTTTGTTTCTTGAACCAGTTTTTTGCATTATCGTTGACAGTTGTTTTTGACATATCTGCAAAAACATTTCCTTGTTCTACAAACATGTCGTCCGAATCAAATGTATATATCTCCCAGTTCCTGCGAGTGGCCTCTAACATCATGGCCAAGGATGAGTCTTTGGTTGGATTTATTTCAGCTATATCGTCCATTAATACAGCAATTTTGATCTGTCTCATAGCGCTATTATAGATTAACTTTATTCAAATATATTGAATCAAACGTAATCCTCTCAATGCCCACAAGACCGTATGTCATGAAGTGTACGATGTACGATCAATTTATGGTAATTGTGATACATAGAATTATAGGTGCTATTTTTGAAAATGGTATTGAAATAGCCTATAATGTAGCGTATCATTGCCGCCTTTAGTGCGGGGTGGAGCAGTTCGGTAGCTCGTCGGGCTCATAACCCGAAGGTCATAGGTTCAAATCCTGTCCCCGCTACCAAATTAACGACCCCCTTTTTAGGGGGTTTTTGTTGAAAGGCTTTTGTATAGTTAACACTTTTACTTACAAGAACTTGTAAAGAATGTATGTTTAAAGAATTGATAATAATTTGATGGCGAAAATTACTGATAAAATTGTTACCCTTATTGATCCTGTAGTTATGGATCTAGGCTACGAATTGGTGGGTATAGAGTATATATCTAGCGGTAAGCATAGCGTTCTAAGAATTTATATTGATTCAGATAGAGGTGTTGGGGTTGATGATTGTGAAGTCGTGTCACGTCAGGTTAGCGCAATCTTTGATGTGGAAGACCCAATCAGCAGTCAATATAATTTAGAGGTGTCCTCTCCTGGAATTGATAGGCCGCTATTTAATTTGGGGCACTATCAACGTTTTTTAGGGCACGAAGTAAAATTAAGACTGGTCAGGCCGATAAACGGCCAAAGAAAATTTAGAGGCACAATTGGAAGCGTCAGCGAGTTAAACAATACTATTGAATTGTTGACAGAGATTGATGCAGTGATTTTAGATATAGATATGATTGAAAAAGCAAACTTGGTTGCTAATTTTTAGGAGATAAGCGTGGACGGTAAAGAATTATTTTTAATGGTTGAGGCGATTTCTAATGAAAAGAATATTTCCAAAGAAGAAGTTTTATCTTCACTGGAAGAGGCCTTATCTGTGGCAACAAAAAAACGTAGCAACATTGATGCCACTGTCGAGATTGACAGAGATACAGGGCAATTCAATACATTCAGACAGTGGCTAGTTGTTGAAGATGGCGAGTCGTTTGTTGATGACGATGGCACAATCTTTGATGATCAATTTCATGTATACCAGAAAGATACTGATGGACTTGAAATAGATAACTTCAAGCGTGAACCTATAGAGACAGAGACCTTCGGCCGTATCGCAGCTCAGATTGTTAAGCAGGTAATTATTCAGAAGGTACGTGAAGCTGAAAGGGAAGTTATAGTCAGTGATTACTCTGACAGAGTTGGAGAGGTAGTGATTGTCACAGTTAAGCGTATCGATAAGGGTAATGTTTATGTCGATATGGGCGGAGTTGATGGAATGATATCTAGGTTTGACCTAATTCCAAACGAGTCAGTAAGAAAGAATGACCGCCTACGTGCATACATAAAGGAGGTTAAGTCTACTCCTCGTGGCGCTCAAATCTTCTTAAGTAGAACTGTAAATGAAATGATGATTCAGCTTTTTGGGATGGAGGTTCCAGAAATATCTGAAGGTGTAATTGAAATAATGGCAGGCGCTAGAGATCCAGGCCTTCGTTCAAAACTAGCAGTGAAAGCAAAGGACAAGAGGATTGACCCTATAGGGTCATGTATTGGTATGCGTGGTGCTCGTGTGCAGGCAGTATCAAACGAACTCAATGGCGAACGAGTCGACATTATTCTGTGGGATGAAAACCCGGCACAGTTTGTAATTAACGCTATGGCTCCAGCAGAGGTCAGCTCTATAGTTGTTGATGAAGATAAGCACATGATAGATGTGGCAGTTAAGGATGATCAGCTGGCATTGGCAATCGGACGAGGCGGTCAAAACATTAAGTTAGCTTCCAGATTAACGGGTTGGAAGCTAAATGTAATGTCTCTTAGCGAGTCTGGCGAAAAGCAGGCCGAAGAAACACAAAAGATAAGTGAAAAGCTTGCAGAACAACTGGGAGTCGATGCTGAAGTTGCAGGCGTACTAATAGAGGAAGGTTTCGGTAGCGTTGATGAGGTTGCTGATGCAGAATCTGAAACCCTAGCAGCTATAGAGGAGTTCGATGAAACTATGGTATTAGAGCTACAAGAGCGTGCAGGAGATGCACAACTTGTTCAGGCCCTTGGGGATGCGGAGTCTAGCGAAATACTTATGAGCGTTGATGGCGTTGACGAAGAGTTAGTGCAGGCTTTAATCGAAGCCGATATAATAACCGTTGATTCCTTGGCAGAGTTGTCTATAGATGAGCTATTAGATATACAAGATATCGACAAAGAGTTGGCGTCTTCCATTATTATGAGCGCTAGAGAGAATGAGGGATGGTTTGATTAGTTTAGTGATATTTTTTTATTTTTAATAAAGAGTAATAACAGCATATGGCACATACAGTAGAAAGTTTATCTAAATTACTGAAAAAGACACCCGACCAGGTAATACTAATTCTTGCAAATGCAGGTATATCTGACAAAAGTGCAGACTCTGATATAACTCCAGAGGAAAGAAAAATACTTATGGGTAGTTTATCTAAACGCTCTAGTAACAAATCGAGCATGACAGTATCTAGAAACCCTAACAAGTCGAGCAACAAAACTAGTACAGGCATTAATATCCAGGTAAAGAAGAAACGAGTCAAACGTGTTACTGAGGACGTAGATACGGTTCCAAGTGATGTAGCAATAAAGGCACAGGAAGCCCTTAAAGCTGGACAAGAGGCAGATGAAAAGTTGCAGGTACAAGATGCAAAGCGACAAGAAATGATTCGCCTACAAAAAGATCAGGAACAAAAACACAAAGACCAGAAAGATGAGGCCAATAAAAAGACCCAAGACCCTGTACCGGTCACTGATAGCGCTACTGATAGCGCTACTAAAGATAAAAAACAAAAGCGCCTGCGAAATGCTCCTGTCACTAACAAGCGCGCACAATTGCATGTAGCTCATCACAACCCAAAAAGAAAACTAAAAAAGAAGGACAGGACACGTATATCGCTAAAAATACAGGAAGAACAAGCCCAGCACGGCTTCAAAAGGCCGGTAGAAAAAGTTATCCACGAAGTACATATACCTGAGAACATTAAGATATCTGATCTTGCACAAAAAATGACCACCAAGGCAGGCGAGATTCTTAAAGTGTTAATGGGTATGGGTGTTATGGCAACACTGAACGACGTTATAGATCAAGATACTGCCCTATTAGTGGTTGAAGAGATGGGCCACAATGGTATAGCCAGTAAAGAAGAAACAGTTGAGGATACGTTATTAGAACTGCAAGAAAACTTAGGAGACACTAGCCCTAGGCCGCCAGTAGTTACTATTATGGGGCATGTAGATCACGGTAAAACATCTCTTCTAGACTATATACGTGAAGCAAAAGTGGCCGATGGTGAGGCCGGAGGTATTACCCAACACATAGGTGCATACCAGGTCAACTCTAAAGGAGGTGCGATTACTTTCATTGACACACCTGGACATGCTGCATTCTCAAAGATGCGCTCTCGCGGAGCTAACGCTACCGATATTGTTATATTGGTAGTTGCTGCGGATGATGGGGTCATGCCACAAACCATAGAATCGATTAAGCATGCAAAGGAGTCCGGAGTACCTATCATTGTTGCAATAAATAAAATGGATAAAGAGGGGGCCGATCCAGACAAGGTTAAACAAGTACTATCTACCCATGATGTTATTTCTGAGGATTGGGGTGGAGACGTTATGATGGTTCCATTGTCGGCACATACCGGAGAAGGTGTCGATGCACTTTTAGATGCTATATCCCTGACTGCTGAAGTTTTAGAGTTTTCTGCAGTAATAGATGCTCCAGCCAATGGAACAGTTCTAGAGGCAAGGCTTGACAAGGGCCGTGGCAAAGTTACTACTGTTTTGGTACAATCTGGTACCCTTAAAAAGGGCGATATTATGATAGCTGGTCTAGAGTACGGTAAAGTCAAACAGATAGTCAATGATAGCGGTAAAACTTTAAAAGATGCGGGCCCATCAACACCAGTAGAGGTTCTAGGGTTATCTGGAGTGCCTAACTCGGGTGACGAGGTTTTAGTAGTAGAGTCTGAAAGGAAGGCTCGAGAAGTGGCTAACTTTAGAAAGACCAGGGACAGGGAGTCTGAGCTACAGAAACAGCAAGCATCCAAGATGGAGAACTTCTTACAGAGAATGGAGGAGGGAGAAATCTCAACTGTTAATGTTCTGGTCAAGTCAGATGTTAGAGGCTCTGCACAGGCTCTAGTTGAGTCGCTGGAAGAGTTATCAACTGACGAGGTCAGAGTTAAGGTTGTGTCTAGCGGTGTTGGCGGCATTAATAATACCGATATAACCTTGGCAGCAACTTCTGAGGCGCTCGTTCTTGGTTTTAATGTGAGAGCCGATGCGGTTGCAAGAAGAACAGCCGATAACGAGGGCGTTCGTATTGAATACTACTCGATAATCTATAACCTAATAGATGACGTGAAAGCCATCATGAGTGGTATGCTTAGCCCTGAGCTCAGTGAGAACATTATAGGAATTGCCAATGTCAAAGATGTGTTCAGATCTCCTAAGTTTGGTGATATTGCAGGTTGCATGGTACAAGAGGGTGTGGTAAGGCGTGACAGTCCTATTAGAGTTCTAAGAGATAGCGTTGTAATCTATGAAGGTGAGCTTGAGTCACTGAGACGCTTTAAAGACGATGTTAAAGAGGTTAAATCGGGCACAGAATGCGGTATAGGAGTACTAAACTATACTGATGTACAGCCTGGAGACCAGATAGAAGTATTTGAACGTATTGAGAGTGCAAGAACACTTTAATTGTAATGCCAGATCATTCCTCTCATCGAGTCGAACGTATTAACGAGCTGATACTACGTGAAATGGTTATATTGATTAAGCAAAAAACCAAAGACCCAAGACTTCAAGAAGTTATCATCACCGATGTTATTAGTTCACGCGATCTGAGCAGTGCGAAAGTGTTTTTCACTGTGTCAGAAGAAAAAAAATCTACCGTCGAACCCTTACTTGAAAAGGCTAGTGGTTTTTTTAGATCAAGCCTATCTAAGAAACTTGATCTCAGACACACCCCAGCACTGAGATTCATCTTTGATCCGGCACCAAATACTGGTGCTAGAATTGAAGATTTATTATCTAAAATATAAATCTTTGCCATATGTCAGGGCGCAATAAAAAGGGCAGAGATATTAACGGTATTGTCTTGCTTGACAAGGACACCGGGCTGAGCTCGAATGCAGCACTGCAAAAAGTTAAAAAACTATTCTTTGCTAAAAAGGCTGGCCATACAGGCAGTCTTGACCCACTGGCTAGTGGCATATTACCAATCTGTTTAGGACAATCAACCAAAGTTGCAGGACTACTGCTTGACGACGACAAGAGGTATTTTGTGCGCGCTAGATTAGGTCAAGTTACCAGTACAGGTGACTGTGAAGGTGAGCTATTAAGTAGCGATACTTTTGATCATATTAGTGAGAAAGAAATTATTTCTACTGTGAACACCTTTGTAGGGCAAATAGAGCAAATTCCGCCCATGTATTCAGCACTTAAGAGGGACGGGATACCGCTATACAAGTTAGCTAGGCAGGGAATAGAGGTAGAAAGAAAGCCACGCAAAGTTACAATTCATGATATTAATTATATTAATTATTCTAACGGAACTTTGGCGTTGGATGTTAAGTGCTCAAAGGGCACTTATATACGTACATTGGTTGAAGATATTGGTAACACTCTTGGTTGTGGAGCCCATGTTATAGAGCTAAGACGTACAGGGTTTGCAAGGATAGATATTTCTCAAACCGTTAAGTTTTCCGATCTCCAAGATATTGAGACCGATGACTTTAGACTTCTGGACAAAAAAATCTATGCAACTGAGGACATATTACCAACACTTCAGAGTATTTTTTTAGATAGTGACCAAAGTATCGATATCAAGTTTGGAAGAAAAATTACCTACACAAAAAATATTGAGCCTGGGCTTGTCAAGATGTTTGATAGTGAAAAATTATTTATCGGTATTGGTAAATCTCAAGGTGATGGTGTAATATCTACTAAAAGGCTATTCATTTAATTATTAAGTCAATGCATAGTTAATTTATGCATTTTAATTAGCCATTATTTAGGTCAAATTATTTTGGGTATAATTTGTATCTGAACACATAAAGTAGTACTTAATTTAGCTATTAAATGCCATTTAGTTGACACTAGCCCGTCAACATGACGCATTAGAAATTTATATAATTTAAAGAATAATCAATATGAAAATTTTAGTAATTGGTGCTGGAGGTCGTGAACACGCTATTGCATGGCAGTGCGCCAAGTTTGACAACATAGAGCAGGTCTTTGTTGCCCCTGGAAATGCGGGCACTGGGCTTGAAAAAAAAGTCACAAATGTTGATCTGGATGCAGAAAATATTGAAGGATTAATTGGCTTTGCAAGAGCTAACAATATAGATCTAACTATTGTTGGACCAGAGGCGCCATTAGTTATTGGTGTGGTCGATAAATTCAATCTCGCAGGTTTGAGTATATTTGGCCCAACCATGTCAGCATCGCAATTAGAGGGCTCAAAATCTTTCTGCAAGGACTTCTTAGCACGAAACAATATTCCTACCGCTCATTATGGGGTATTCACAGATGCAAGTGAAGCAACTCATTTTGTACAAGAAAAGGGCACACCTATCGTTATAAAGGCTGACGGTCTAGCAGCAGGAAAGGGTGTAATTATCGCTAACACTGAGAGCGAGGCTATAGAGGCAATAAACGATATGCTGGAGGGCAACCGTTTTGGAGATGCGGGCTCAAGAGTGGTAGTAGAAGAGTTCCTTGATGGTGAGGAGGCTAGCTTTATTGTTATGGTTGATGGAAAAAATATTTTGCCAATGGCAACCTCCCAGGACCACAAGGCGCGCGATAATGGTGACACTGGCCCAAACACTGGGGGTATGGGTGCGTACTCACCCGCACCAATAGTGACAGACAAGATTTTCCAGCAAGTGATAGATGAGATTATTAGACCTACAGTTGATTGTATGGCAGATGAGGGTAATCCATATACCGGATTCTTGTATGCGGGGCTGATGATTGATGATAAAGGGAACTCAAAGGTGCTGGAATATAACTGTAGATTTGGTGACCCAGAGACGCAACCAATTATGATGCGCCTTAAATCTAATCTGGCTGATCTTTGCCTACTAGCAACCAATGGGGAACTAGATAATGCAGTCATTGAGTGGGACACAAGGTCCGCTCTGGGAGTAGTATTAGCCGCTGACGGTTATCCAAATAGCTACCCTTCCGGTGAAATAATTAACCTACCAGTTGACACAGATGATGCAAAGATATTTCATGCAGGAACCAAGATGTCTGGCGACAATATCGTTACTAATGGTGGTAGAGTTTTGTGTTCAACTGCTCTAGGTGTCGATACAGAGCAGGCACAAAGGAATGCATACAGCCTGGTTAAAAAGATTGGTTGGACGGGCGCATACTACAGAACCGACATAGGCTTCAAAGCCTTATAAATGATAGTTATAGGTGTTGATGAGGCTGGGCGTGGACCGTTAGCTGGTAGTGTTGTAGCGGGGGCGGTTATTTTGCCTGATAATTTTGAGTTGCCAGGGCTAACGGACTCAAAAAGGCTTAGTGAAAAAAAACGTCAATCTCTTTATATAAGTATTACTGAGCAGTGCCAATGGTCGGTAGGCGAGTCTAGTGCAGAAGAGGTAGACGATATTAACATCCTACAAGCAACAATGCTTGCTATGGAGAGGGCCGTTAATAATTTAGCTGCCGAATATGACAAGGTCTTAGTAGATGGTAACCGTTGCCCAGAGATTAGGGACTGCTTTGCTATTATCAAGGGTGATCTTAGTGAGCCGGTAATATCAGCCGCATCAATTATTGCCAAGGTAACACGTGATATGCAGATGTATGAACTGGACAAAGTTTATCCTGGTTACGGGTTTGCTAAGCATAAGGGCTATGGCACTTCAGATCACCTCAAGGCGTTAGCGGATTTTGGCATAATCATTGGGCAACATCGCCAATCATTTGCACCAGTTAAAAGGCTAATTTAGATTAATTGGTGTTGCTTAGTTCGTCAATTTGTTGTTGAATTCTTAATTGCTCATCTCTCAATTGCTGCCTAAGTTTTTCGAGCTCAGCTTGCTCCTCATCCCCAGACTGTTTTAGTTTTTGTTGCTCGACCTCTTTTTCGGGTATAGAGTCTAAGTAATCAAACATCTTAGTAACCCTACTTACACCCTTAGCCTTGGCTGCAGCTTTGGCCGCCATCGAGCCCTCACGATCAGTAACTGAGCCCATCAAATAAACGTTCTGGTTTTCAGTCATAACCCTGACATGTGTTGGGTTGAATACTTCCTGATTGTGGAATAGGGCTTCTACCTGTATAGTGATTGCGCTATCCTTAGTTCTACTCAAAATACCGCTAACTGGGCCTATGGTTAGTTCGTTATATATCTGCTTAATGGCAGGCACTACAATCTGTATTTTATTCAGAACATATGACTGCACGGCTTTACTTGGAACCTCGCCAGTGATTAATAGGCTCTTATCGTAGATCATATAGTTAAGATGCGACCCAGATAATTCAGGATCCTCCATCCCAGAGCTTAGTAACTTAAGGTGCATCGTCTTGTCGTCTAAAATAATACCTGCAGTTCTACGATCGTTGCCTATTGACACTATAGAGCTAACTGTTGATGCCCCCTGAAGAGCAGGAACGCAGGACGACAAAAGCAAGTAACCAGTAAGGAGTAATGAGAGTAGTATTGATTTTGTTTTCATTAGTAAGCCCGAATAAAGTTTTAGCGTTGCGATTTCAAGTTATTTTAGTTTAAATTTACAGTGAGCACGATAAATACGACAGTTAAATCATATATATTTCTTGTTTGAGTATTTTTTCGAGCATAATAATGTCTATTTGTAATCGTTTTCAATTATTGTGATAAAACTATTGATAGGATGTCTGTAGGTTAGCGATGTTATATATTATTGCAACACCTATAGGAAATTTAGATGACATATCCGCCAGAGCAATTGATACCCTGAGGAGCGTTGACTTTATCCTTGCTGAGGACACCCGTCACAGCAAAAGATTGATGTCTCATTACAATATCACAACACCAATGAAGGCCTATCATGAGCACAATGAGAGAGACAAGTATAGCTCAGTTATAGAGTCAATTTTGTCGGGCAAGGTGGTAGCCCTGATAAGTGACGCCGGCACACCGCTCATTAGTGATCCCGGATATTTATTGGTGAGAGAAGCTAAAAAATCAGGCATAAAGGTTTCCCCGATTCCTGGCCCAAGTGCACTCACGAGTGCAATATCTGCATCAGGAATTGCTAGCGACAGGTTTAGTTTTTTTGGGTTTTTACCCTCAAAACAGACGCAACGATTGAAAGTAATCAGTTCCATCACTCATACAGACGAGACTGTAGTTTTTTATGAGTCACCTAAGCGAATACTTGCAAGCGCTCTTGATCTTAGGTCTGTTATTGGAGACGAACGCTTGGTCTGCTTTGCTAAAGAGATTACCAAGTCGTTTGAAACAATAATGACTGCAAATTTACCTGAAATTATTGACTACTTGCAATCTCAGAAGGAGCACCAGAAGGGTGAATTTGTTATACTTGTTTCAGGTATAGATAAGGATAAAAGGGTCAAAGGGGACAAAGAGCTAGACAAAATATTGCCAATACTTCTTAGTGAGATGGGTGCCTCAAAGGCATCCAAGATTGCTGCTAAAATTACTGGAATTGATAAAAAACACTGCTACAAAAGGGCAATAGATTTATAGAATTAGTTATGAATTTTTATACCAAACATATTTTTTTCTGTAACAACATTAGGACCAACGGGAAGCAGTGCTGCTCACAATTTAACGCTAAAGAGATGTACAGATATGCAAAGGACAAGTGCCGTGACCAGGACATGCTGGGACAGGGCAGGATAGGGGTTAGTGAGTCAAGATGCCTGGGTAGGTGCGAGGATGGTCCAGTCGCAGTTGTTTATCCGGACAATGTTTGGTACCAATACATTGACGAAGATGATATAGACGAAATCATCACTGAGCACCTGGTGGGAGGCAATACAGTAGATAGGTTAGTGATTAAATAGAGCGCACCAGAAACAAAATATAGCCAGCAGATAATTTATTTATCTATAGCTTGCAATATGTAAGGGTACAAATTGTTAGTAATTATCTTTATCCCAAGCTCATTTGGGTGTTTAAAGTCTTTTAGCAGATATTTTTTGTTGAGCGCAACCCCATCTAACAGAAATGGCATGAATACTAGTCCGTGTTTGCTTGCCAATTGAGGATAAATTTGGTCAAACTGCTGTTGATATTTTGCACCCATATTTATAGGTGAATTCATCCCTGCCAGGATTACTTCCGCCCCACCCTGATGAATTATAGTTATGATTGATTCAAGGTTATATTTGGTTTGTTCGGGGTCCAGACCGCGTAGCATATCATTTGCCCCTAAACACAGAACCACTATGTCCGGACCATCGCCCAGTGACCATTCAAGTCTTGACAAACCATTACTAGAGGTATTACCTGAAACACTAGCATTGATAATTCTTGCTTTTATGCCGTCATTATCAATCTTTGACTGCAGTGCAGTACTAAGGTTTTCGCTCTGGTTCAGCCCATAACCAGCCATAAGGCTGTCACCGTAAAGCATAATCTTTAAAGATTCTGCAGCAATAGAGCTGCTAATAGGTAGCAGTATGAGTAGAAATATTAGTGATAGTTTTTGTATCTTAAATGGTAAGCTAAGCATACGCAGAATTATATACTCTCATATATAATGTTTTATTAATATCACCCACTAAATAGTTATGAGTAAAGATTCAATAAAGTTTCAAAATGTTTCCTTAGTTTATGGCTCGGAATTAAACCAAACTAAAGTACTTAACGAGGTTAATTTTTCTATAGGCGAGAGCGAAATAGTGTCAATAGTTGGCCCGAGTGGTTCAGGAAAAACTTCAATAATAATGCTGGCAGCTGGACTAGAGAAGTCAACCTCAGGGTCAATATGTATTCATGACAATGATATAACAGGGCTTAGCGAAAATGAACTGTCACTATTAAGGCGCAAACATATAGGAATCGTGTTCCAGTCATTCTATTTGATACCGAACCTTAGCGCACTAGAGAACGTAATGCTGTCGCTCGAGGCCAACAAAAAATATAATATGGGTGACGAGGCCGTGAAATTATTAACCAGTTTTGGCTTGTCCCATCGTTTAGACCACCTACCTAGCGAACTATCTGGTGGCGAACAGCAGAGGGTCGCAATCGCGCGTGCCCTAATAAATAAGCCCAGCATCATCCTGGCAGATGAGCCAACAGGCAACCTTGACGAGGAGAACTCTAACAACATGATACAGCTACTTTTCGATTACACTAGGGAGAGCAAAACTTCCCTGGTCATAGTTACACATGACACTGAAACGGCCAATCAGTGTGACAGAATAATTGAAATAAGGGATGGCAAGATTGTTTGACTTTCAGCAGCTTCTGTTTATTCATCGATATGCTCTAAGGGACATACGCAGGAGTTACAAGAAGTTGTGGGTGATAAGCATTACCTTGTTCATAAGTCTACTCCTTTTGTCGTTGACCTTTTCTATAAAGCAGTCAATGTTTGATGAGATTTCAGAAAATTCAAGAGAACTTTTGGGAGGAGATATACTTATAGATAGCGGTGTTGAGCCACTACCGCCTAACATTATTAGTGATCTATCTGAGTTCTCCATAGTTAGTCAATCGGTTAACTTTTTAACCATGCTCTCGGACCAGACCGATAACTCTATTTTTGTTGACTTGAGGGCTGTTGATATTCATTACCCGTTGTACGGTGAACTTGAAACATTACCAGATGACGCGGTAAAGTTTGTACTAGAGCCGAACCAAAGCCCCGGGATCATTATTAATGAAAACATTAAAAACCAGCTATCACTTAGTGTAGGTGACTTTGTTACTTTGATGAATAAAAAGTTCAGAGTAGCAGGAGCAATATCTTCTGTACCTGATCTTGCTCGTAGCGCCGTGTTTGGAGAGTTTGCAGTCATATCTAAGGCAGAGTTTGATCAGCTTGATCTTAGGTCAGCTAACAGCTTTCTGGAACATGAGTATCGCTTAAAAATATCAAAACCTCAATTTGAAAAGAACAAGCAGAGGGCCATAGCTATGTTCGAAGGTGAAGACGATATAAGGGTCAGACTACCCAAAGATAGTGCCCAAAATTTAAGACGCATAATCGACAATTTTTCTAACTTTTTGAATCTTGTGTCTGTTAGCGCAATGATAATTGCTGGGATAGGTATAAGTAACACATTGCTATCATTTATTAACCAAAGAAGTGTCGGAGTAGCAATAAAAAAATCGTTAGGGTTTTCTTCTAGGGTTATCAAGCTTATATATTTTTATGAGATATCGATAATCCTACTTGTGACTTCTGTTATGGCATATTGCATAGGTATTCTTAGCCCACTGATAGCCAACTATATGATCCCCGAGGTTCTCGGGATCTCTCTAGAGCCGAGCTTCAGTTTTATTAATTACTTAAATATAGCATTTATAGGCCTACTTATAGTGCTAATATTTTCAATACCTTCTCTCTACTCTATAGACTCAATACGAGCTATGACCCTGTTCAGGAACTCCTTTCAGCCCGTCAATTTGCACTTTTCAGGAAAAAATATATTCTACATAGTGGCACTGACCATAGCTCTTGTTGCATACTTTGTATTGCAAACCAGGCATCAGGGAATAACTTTGTCATATTTTCTGGCATTCTTTTCGAGTCTGGTTATATTTTATTTAGTGGCAAGGGCACTGATAGCTTTACTGAATAGTTTTAAAGGTTTTGACAGTAACAGTTACAAGATAGCCTTCAGGAACATAGTCAGTAAGAAGTCTCTGGCTCCTATCATTACCATATCGCTCGGTATCGGTCTTACCTTGTTATTAACTCTTAGTTTTGTTGCCAACAATCTTAAGAATGAGATAGCTGACAACATACCAGAAAAGGCACCAGACATATTCTTTGTGGGAATAAATAAGGACGAGAAAAATCGACTTGAGTCTCTTATTCTTGAACTAGATCCACAGGCTATTGTAGATTTTAGGCCGATGATAAGTGCATCATTTGTGGCACTTAACTCAGTACCCATTGAGACTATAGTTTCACGTGGAAACCCTTCTGGATGGGCCATACGTGGAGATAGAAGGATATCCTGGTTAGACAAACCAAAAGAAAATAGCCCTGTGGTCGAAGGGGATTGGTGGCAAAAAGGTGACAGCGATAACATGCATATATCACTAGACTCTACCGTTGCTGGAGATATTGGCATAAATATAGGCGACAAGATAACACTCAACATACTGGGAAGGGAGGTAGAAGGAGATGTAATGAATTTTAGAAGTGTTGAGTATAGAAATTTTGGTACCAACTTCGCTATTATCATTAACGATGCCTATGCACACAAGCTGCCCTATGAATACATAGGAACCCTCAAATCTGGCCTTGAAACGAACATAATTCAGTCACAAATAGTCAAACAGTTTCCAAACATATCGGCAATAAAGATTGACAGAATAATTACCAAGGTTAGCGAAATTCTTAACAAAATCTTTATAGCGGTTAGCGCAATATCTCTTGTGGTGATTGTTATCGGCCTGATAGTTATTGTTAGTGCTATCCTAGTTCAAGCCAATTTACGGAAATACAACAACTTGATTTATAAGATACTGGGAGTTGATTTCTCCACAATAGTGAAGGCCATGACGATTGAGTTTGCGCTTATCTATCTGTCATTAATCACTTTTTCAATCTCAGTCGCTATAGCGGCATCTTATTATGTAGTTGAAAATGTCTTCAGGTTGGAATGGGTTTTTGACCTTAATTTGACTTTGATGCTTGTTATGTCGACCGGTATTGTTACATTTGTACTGATACTGTTTGCAAACAAGAACATGTTCAGTCCGGCAGTATATCCGCTTATAAGAAACGAATAGCGGGCACTACTAGGTGCAATAACTTTCAATCAGTTCTTTGTACAGAGATGATGCTTTTTTCTCTAAGTCAGATATTTGTGAATCGTTATTTATAACATCTGTAGGCAACTTGTTAGCTATTTTTAGGCGATCTTTTCGGCTAACCTGGGCAGCAATAATGCCCTTGGCATCACTATCGCTTATATTGTCGCGCATCTTAAGTCTGGTTAACTGTTCATGCTCATCACAGTCAACGACTATCGCTCTATCAAATAGATGTGTGTTATCTGTCTCAGCAAGCAATGCCACCTCGACAATAACAATCCCGTTATCTAGATTGTTAATGTCTGCCTGCATTTGTTTTAATATTTTTGGATGCAGAATCGACTCTATTTGATGCTGGTTATGTTTACTTTCAGTAAGCAGTTTGCGTAGTTTTTTTCTGTCTAGTGTCCCGTCACCGCTTAGTATGTCGTTACTAAAACTAGTCACCAGCTCTTTTAATCCATCAGTTCCCGGCATGACCACCATTCTGGAAATGTCATCAAGATCGATAACTGATGCACCTAATCTTTGGAAAATTTTACTGACCTTTGATTTGCCAGATGCTATGCCGCCTGTTAGTGCAATTGTAAGTTTAGACATATTATTGATAATTTAATACAACAGTCTTAATTTAAATGTAGGGTTATTATCTCTTTGCTATTGACATTTTAGCTAAATCTTTCGATAATACATGCTCTTTTGGTTATGTAGCTCAGCCGGTTAGAGCACAGCATTCATAATGCTGGGGTCGGTGGTTCAAGTCCACCCATAACCACCATA
>Ga0315324_10000167_pt1 | contig 24051 bp, 19 predicted proteins | sample M150021515metaG_FD_203919 | JGI IMG/M metagenome (GOLD analysis project Ga0315324, IMG submission 203919) | Ammonia-oxidizing marine archaeal communities from Monterey Bay, California, United States - M1 500m 21515 | ecosystem: Environmental > Aquatic > Marine > Intertidal zone | place: USA...
GTTTCTCGCAGTTTTTCATCCGCAGTATCGGCCACTACCGCTGGGTTTACCTCGGCGTAGCCGGCGGCATCCATGCATTCTGCATAAATTTCCATGGCCTTCATGAACACCACCAAATCTGCAGACGACATCTCTACCCCTTGCAGGACGGTGAGGTATTCATTCAAAACCTCCATCATCTCCGTGGGGTCGGAACCGTTTTCTAGCCCCACAAACGCTTCACGAGGGTCCACCAAAAGTTTGTCTCTGGTTTGCTCGAGCACCGTCCTTTGTTCGGCCTCAGACGAATCGCCCAAAAAAACAAAGGCCCCCGCTACCACCAAACCTAAAGCAACAAAAGTCAACAAACCACGAGGAAAAAATTTCATCCCCCCCCACCATAGCCCAACCCCTAACCGTCACCTCTGGTGTCTCTTTAAACGCCAATTAAGCAACCGAGCACTTTCTGGGTCACACTTGGGTTATGACCCCCAACACTCCCCCTGTCTTTGAACACCTCGCCGTTACCTGTGATGGACGCCGCGGCACCTTAACCCTGACCCGACCCGACTCACTAAACAGCCTGACCAACGAGGTTATGGCCGAAATAATTGTCGCCGCCGACTGGTTTGACCACCAACCCAACCTGCGGGTAGTAGTCGTCTCTGGTGAGGGCCGGGCTTTTTGCTCTGGGTTTAACGTCACCGCTTTTTCTACCGACGAGCCCTCGCCCGCCGGAGGCCGGACACCCGCTGACACCGGCCGCCTGATGGCCGATGCTTTAGAACGCATGTCGCCGGTGCTTATTGCTCGCCTGCACGGCCATGTTGTAGGTGGCGGGCTCGTGCTGGCTGCCGCTTGCGACCTACGAGTTTGTGCTGACGACGTCCGTTTTTTGATCCCCGAAGTAGACCTCGGCATCCCCCTTGCTTGGGGCGGCATCCCAAGGCTGGTGCGAGAGATAGGCCCCGCCCTTACCAAAGAACTGGTCATGACCTGTCGACCATTTGACGCCGCCGAAGCCAAAGCGGCCGGGTTTTTAAACACCGTGGTGCCTGTTGAAGAACTTGACGACGCAGTTGAGAGCTTGGCCGAAGCTGTCGCTTCCCGACCTCGGGCCGCTGTGTTGGCCACCAAACGTCACACCAATGCGGTGACCGAACAAATGGTGGGCCTAAGTCGTTCCTGGTCAGACGCTGACGGACTTTCTGTCGCTTTGCGCGACCCCGAAAGTCGGGCCGCCCAAGAGGCTTACGTAGAGAAACTTAAAACCAAAAAACGGCTTTAGCTAGCACCCCAATGAAGACGGCGGGCGATGGAGAATGCCCGATACGAAAGAAATAGTTACCTCGGTGGGTTCTTCAGCAGACACCACCGAACCGGTGCCATCAACCAACATGGAATGCGCCCCCACACCGGGTGGCGGAAAAATCAAAGTCACCGGGCCGCCGCTCGCTAAGTTGCGTAGCGTGCCCCCGCCCGGGGTGCAGCGGATCTCCCGGCCCTCCATGGCCACCGGCACGTGCACCACCTTGGGGGTGCCGTCACTCCCTACCGTAATTAAAAAACAGTCGTTGCCGTAGTCGTCTAAACGAGCCGGAAGTTGTTCAATGGTCACAGGAATACTCATAGATAAAGCCTACAACATTGCTGTTTGCAAGTTTTTGGCCTAGATTTTCTTGCATGAACCAATTTAAAATAGGTGAGGCAGCCCAACTACTTGGGGTCAGCGCCGACACCATGCGCCGATGGGTAGACAACGGGCGATGCAAAGCACAGCGTTCCGTTAGCGGACATCGCCTCGTTAACGGCCCCGACCTGGCCCGCTTAGCCCAAGAACTCGCCGAGGCGCCCGATGACGCCGACCGAACCATGTCGGCCCGCAACCGTTTTACCGGCCTAGTAACCAAAGTCACCAAAGACACTGTTATGGCTCAAGTAGAGATGCAAGCCGGCCCCCACCGAGTGGTATCGCTGATCTCCGCCGAAGCAGTAGACGCGCTCGGCTTGGCCCCTGGCGTTCTGGCAGTAGCCGTCATAAAAGCCACCAACGTGGTCATCGAACGCCCCTAATGCGCAATATTTTTCTCTTATTTCTGCTAGTCGCCGGGTGCGGCAGCAACCAAAGCGATGCCCTCACCGTCTTTTCGGCCTCTTCTTTAACCGACGTAGCCCCCGCCCTTCTCGCCCAATCCGACCAAGCCGGCACGCTGGTGTTTGGCGGCTCCAATCATCTGGCCGTCCAAATAGCCGACGGCGCACCCGCCGATGTGCTGCTTACCGCCGACCTTTCATTGCTGAGCCTCGATGCCGAAACCCACCACGCCTTGGCCTTTGCCCAAAACCATCTGGTGTTAGCCGTGCCCATCGGAAACCCCTCCCACCTCACCGGACCGAAAGACCTTGCCCGCCCCGAATTAGCCATAGCCATCTGCGCAAAAGAAGTCCCCTGCGGAAAAGCCACCCTGGACCTCAACTACCCCATAGCGGTCGACACCTACGAAACCAGCGTGCGTTCCGTGGCCACCAAGTTGGCCATGGGAGAAGTGGACCTCGGCGTGGTTTACGCCACCGATACACAAGCCCAACCCAGCATCGAAACCCTCTGGCCCCTTGAAGCCACGTGCCCATGCGTCACCTACCACGCCATAGCGCTCACCGAACAAGGAGTACCTTTTGTAAAATCCTTGGGGAAAGAAAAGGCCCAAGCATTGCTAGCCAGTTACGGGTTTTCTCAGCCATGAAACGCTTCATGGTTTCTGTCGCAGGGCTCACCGTAGCTCTCCTTGCCCTCCCCTTGGTGGGGTTACTTCAGCGCATGCCGTGGTCGTCGCTGGGCAACCCGCTTACCAACCACGGCACGCTTGAAGCGCTAAAAGTTTCACTTACCGTCAGCCTGTTGGCCACCATCATGGTTTTTCTTCTCGGCACCCCGCTGGCCTGGGCCATAGCTCGAGTTTCGGTACCGGGTCGCCGATTCATTCGAGCCCTCATCATGTTGCCCATGGTGCTGCCCCCTGTGGTGGGCGGCACCGCTCTGCTTTTTGCATTAGGGCGACAAGGGTTGGTTGGTCAATGGCTCAACCAGTGGTTCGGCATCACCTTGCCTTTCACCTTGGCCGGTGCGGTGGTAGCCGCCATTTTTGTGGCTTTGCCCTTCTACGTCATCGCCGTTGAAGGGGCGTTACAGTCGGCAGGCCAACACCTTGAAGATCTCGAAGACATGGCCGGCACCCTTGGGGCCAGCCCATGGAATGTTTTGCGCCGTATCACCTACCCCCAAGTATTGCCCGCCATGGGCGCTGGCCTCGCTTTAGCTTGGGCACGAGCTCTCGGCGAGTTTGGCGCCACCATTACTTTTGCTGGCAACCTTCCCGGCCGCACCCAAACCTTGCCTCTGGCCACCTTTTTAGCTTTAGAAAACAACCCCGAAGAGGCCCTTGTTTTAAGCCTGATTTTACTGGTGGCCTCCCTCGGGGTACTCATTGGTTTGCGCGATCGCTGGATGCCCTCCTCATGACCGCCCTCACTCTGGTCGGAGAAACCCGCATCGGCACCTTGGAATTAGCCGTTGACCTGCAAGTCGAAGCCGGAGAAACACTGGCCATCTTGGGGCCCAACGGAGTAGGAAAAACCAGCCTGCTTCGGGTAATAAGTGGGCTCTTGCCCCTCACTACAGGGGCCCTTTACCTGAACGATCAAGTGGCCGACCAACCAACAAGTAAAACTTTTTTACCCCCGCACCTTCGCTCTGTGGGGTGGGTACCTCAAGGTCGATTACTTTTCCCCCACCTTACCGTTGTCGAAAATATTGGCTTTAGCCCGCGGGCCACCCCCGCTCGGGTGGCGCAACTCATTGAGGCTCTCAGCCTCTCCGCATTGGCCGAACGCAAACCCGCAGCTTGTTCAGGCGGGCAAGCCCAACGAGTTGCCGTAGCCCGGGCCTTAGCCGCCGACCCTCGCATTTTGCTCCTCGATGAACCCTCCACCGCCTTAGACACTGAGTCGCAAGAACTCATCCACCACGTTCTTTCTTCTCTTGACCAGGTGGCGACTTTGCTGGTGACCCACAACCTTGACGAGGCAAACCGTCTCGCTGACTCCACCGCCACCTTTTCTAATGGGGTACTCAGCAAGTAGGTTTTACTTATGAGCCCCACCCATGCCCTCGATCTTTTTCGCCTCGACGACCGCGTGGTCATCATTACCGGGGCCAGTTCAGGGCTTGGCGAACGTTTCGCCCGAGTGGTGGCCGGGGTAGGCGCCAAAGTGGTGCTGGCCGCTCGCCGAGTGGACCGATTGGAGCACTTGGCCGCCGAACTCCCCGACGCCCTCGCCGTGCCCTGCGACTTGTCTGCCCCCGGTGCTCCACAAAACTTGATCGACGCCGCCTTGACCCACTACGGGCAGATCGATGTGGTGATCAACAACGCAGGTATCTCTCGAGTAGTACCAGCCCTCGATGATGACCTTGATGATTTTCGCCGAGAAATAGAAATTGACCTCATCGCCCCCTACGAGTTGGCTCGGCGAGCAGCTCGCTGGTGGGTTGACAACAACCACCCCGGAGCGATCATTAACTTGGGTTCCGTCCTTGGGTTAGTAGCCGGAGGAAAACTCCGGGTACCCGGTTACGCCGCCGCCAAAGGCGGGCTGCACCAACTGACCCGAGAACTCGCCGTGGAGTGGGCAAGAAAGAGCATCAGGGTCAACGCCCTCGCACCCGGATGGTTTGAAACCGAAATGAACTCTGACGACATGTTTCACTCCGATACAGGAAAAGCATATGTAGCGAGCGGCGCACCTATGGGGCGAGGAGGCCAAGCCCACGAACTCGACGGAGCACTACTGTTATTGGCCTCCGACGCCGGCTCCTACCTCACCGGGCAAATACTTACCGTTGACGGCGGATGGACCGCCGTTTAACCTCACCATGGTGTTCGACCGCCAACTGCTCAACCATGATGCCCTCGGCCTCTCTGCGCTCGTTCGAAGCGGTGAGGTCACCCCAGAGGAACTCTTAGAGGCAACGACCGCCCGCGTTGAACGCCTCGACGGAATACTAAAAGCCGTCATAACCAGTTGCCCAGAGCGAGCCCTAAACCACATAAAACAAAGAAATCCTTCAACATCTTTCGCGGGCATACCCACCTTTCTAAAAGATCTCGTTGACCTTGAAGGAGTAAGGCGCACCGACGGTTCACGATCCATGCTGAACAACATCAGCACAGAATCAGCGGCCTGGGTTACCGCAGCCGAAGCAGCAGGACTCGTAATGGCCGGCAAAACCAATACCCCAGAATTCGCCTCTATGACCGTGACCGACAACGACGCATTCGGCGCCACCCTTAACCCATGGAACCCAAACCTCTCTGCAGGCGGATCCAGCGGAGGCGCAGCAGCGGCAGTGGCTGCTGGCTACACACCAATTGCGCACGGTACCGACGGTGGAGGATCAAACCGAATCCCCGCATCTTGGTGTGGCGTATTTGGGATGAAACCCAGCCGAAAACGTTTAGCTTCCGGCGAGTTAGACGGTTCTCACCCAGTATTTAAAACCCACTCAACCCTCAGTCGCACGGTGCGCGACAACGCTGCCGTGTTTCTTTCCACTCAAAACACCAGCCAAGGCCCGCAAAAAAACCCCTACCCGATCCTTAGCGCATTCAACCCACTTGGCGCCCGACCGCTACGCATCGCCTTCACCCTCGAAGACCCATTTGGCGACCAACCCGACCCAGCAATCCGAACCGCTTTAGAGAACACTGTCCAACTCTGTGAAGCCCTCGGCCACCAAGTAACCACGGTCAAACACCCAGTAGATGGCGAGAAATTTTTTGCTATGTACTCCGGAATATTCCTAAGCCGCACCACCGGATTAATCGAAATGATCGAACAAGCAAGCGGACTTCCTATTGAAAAATCCGGCCTCCTCACCCGTTGCACCATTGACTTCGTACGCAGCGGCGATGCGCTTCCCCCTGGTGCTGCCCAAACAGCCGAAGCCGACCGAATTGTTTTAGAAACAACCATGGCCAAGTTCTTCACCGACCATGACGTTTGGCTAACCCCAGTCACCCCTCACCTACCAACGACTGCCACCGATTGGCTTTCCTCTCACCCCTTCGACGAGCAACGCACCCAATGGTCAATGGGGTCACTACCCATCGCCAACGCCATCGGAGGGCCAGCCATGTCGGTTCCCCTGTGGTGGGATGAAAACACCGACCTTCCCATAGGCTCCCACTTTTCAGCCGAACCAGGAGCCGACGAAATGCTCTACGCTCTCGCCTTTCAACTCGAAACAGCCCGACCGTGGGCCCACCGATGGGCTCCCACCTCAGCCAAATACCTTTAAGAGCTCTCGTCAACAATTACTGAACCGCAACCGGCTTGCGTTGCAGTTTAAAACAATGCTCACCCTGGGCTCGTTGCCCCGCCAGCATCGAGCGACCGGCGGAGAAAATCTAACTGAACCAGCAGCAAATTTTCGGCGACTTCTTCTTGCGGGGTCATGTGGGTAACCCCCGACAAGGGCAACACTTGATGCGGCCGGCCGGCAGCCAACAAGGCTTGCGAAAGTTTCAAAGTATGGGCCACCACCACATTGTCATCGGCCAAACCATGTATGAGTAGCAACGGGCGGGTCAGTTTGGCGGCTTCACGGCAAAGGTCGGTGCGTTCGTAATTTTCTGGCTCGCTATCGGGATGCCCTAAATATCGTTCGGTGTAGTGGGTGTCGTAAAGTCGCCAATCAGTAACCGGTGCTCCGGCTATCGCAACATGAAAAACATCTGGTCGGCGAAGGACCGCCAAGGCCGCTAAATAGCCGCCGAACGACCAGCCTCGTATCCCCACTCGGTGGAGGTCAAGTCGCTCATCTCGGTTCGCCAAGGCTTGCAGCGCATCCACTTGATCATCAAGCACCGGGCCCGCCAAATCGCCGCGCACTTCTCGCTCCCACTGTGGCCCTCGACCGGGGGTTCCTCGGCCATCGGCCACCACCACGGCAAACCCCTGGTCGGCAAACCACTGAGAAGTCAAAAACTGACCACGAGATCGTTGCACCCGTTGTGCATGGGGGCCACCGTAGGGGTCGAGAAGAACCGGCAATGGAGACCCGTCATGGTCGCCGGGGAACAACACTGCAGCATGAATGTTTCGTTCCCCCACTACATAAAAACTCGGGGCAGGTGACACCAATGGCTCTTCGGCAAAGGAGGCTACGGTGTGCCCGCTTACCCTCAACGAAGAACCAGCAAGGCTCGTTTCATGCCGGGCTATTACTCCGCCGGCAGCCACCGCCCAACACACACCTTCAGTAACGGACACTGGCTCAACAGACCCGTCCTTACCCACGGTTACCACAGCAACATCCAGCGGATTAGTTGAGGACGCCACCATCAACCGGTTGTCTACCAGACCCAATACTTGGCGTATTTGCCGGCCGGGGGGCGACAAGGTTTGCCCGTCGACAACCAAGCACCGAGTGTCTTGACGATCTTCCACAGTGAGAAGAGACCCCTCCCACCAACGAGGTACCCCGGGAACCAACTCCACCCACTGTTCGTCGGTGACTCGGTATCGTTCCTCGGTTTCGCCGGTGCTGGGGTCCATCGTGAGCACTGCCATGGTGCGCTGATCACGGGTCTGCACGGCAAGCAATGGAAGACCATCGGTGTCCCAACGCACTGATGAAAGGTACTCAAACTCTTCGCTAGCCCAGTCAACATCTTTTCGGGTGCCGTCAAGCCTTACTACGGACAGGCCCACTTTGGCATTGGCGGTACCGGCGGCCGGGTAGCGCATGGGTTGCGGTGATTCATGGGGAGCCACCGGAGCAGAAACCCACCATTGTTCAACCGAAGCTTCTTCAACCCGAGCCACCAATAGCGACCCGCCATCCGGTGCCCACCAATGCCCTCTGCTGCGGCCCATTTCCTCGGCGGCCACAAACTCTGCTGACCCCCAAGACGCTGTTTCGGTCGTACCAGAAATCAAACCATGGTCACCGTTTGCACCGGTTATGCGTAAGCCTTGCCCAGACACATAGGCCACTGCGGTTCCATCAGGGCTAAGCCGTGGATCAAAAACTGGACCCCGTGTAGCGAGTTCCACCACTCGGGTTTCTTCAACATCAACGAGGAATACTCGTCCCGCTAAAGTAAAACATGCCCTGCTGGCATCGGGCAAAGCATCATAAGCCACAATGCCTTCACCCACTTCTCGAGCTCTTTCTCGACGAGCCGTCTCGGCCGCCGAATTAGCCCCCTCTTCTAAGAGTTTTGCGGGGTCAACCACCAAACGCTCTTCGCCGGTTTGTGGGTTCATTGACCATAAAGCATTTATCGGGTCGCCGCCTCCAGCGGACCGTAAAAATAAGACTCTTTTGCCAGTATTTCCCACGGTGACCGTGCGCGGCGCTCCGCAACTAAACCGACGAGTGCGAGCATGTTGTCGAGGAAAAGTATCCACAACCTATGGTGCCACATCTCTCACCCCCGCGCCATATGGGGTCTGGCCCAAGTGTCGCAAAATAAGGGTGGGCTAGACGGGCGGTAAAGGCGAGGGTATTATTCGCAACAATGAGAGAAGACTCGGGCACTAAAATACTGGCTGCGGTACATCGCTCAGTTGGCCACCCAGCCACTCTAGAAACGGTGAACCTGGCCAAACCAGAGGACAACGAAGTCCGGGTACTCGTCGATGCATGCGCTATTTGCCACTCTGACCTGATGTTCATTGATGGCGGATGGGTTACTGAATTTCCCACTGTTTTTGGTCACGAAATTGCTGGCCGAGTCGTCGAGACTGGCTCGTCGGTTACCGGCCTGACTGCCGGCACTCCGGTGGTGGTTTCACTCATCGCCACCTGCGGGCAATGCCTCCCCTGCCAGCAAGGCCACGATGTGGCCTGCGAAAACCCGCCCCCCAGCAATCCCCTCACCGACGCAAACAATCGCACCGTTACCAAGGGCCTCAACACCGGAGGATTCGCCGAACAAGTGGTCGTACACCGCTCCCAAGTAGTGGCCGTCCCACCCGAAATGCCCGCCACCTCAGCCTCGCTCCTCGGGTGCGGGGTGCTCACCGGAGTCGGGGCCGCTCGCAACACCGCAAACATCCAACCAGGAGAAACGGTAGCCGTAGTGGGCTGTGGCGGAGTCGGCATGGGGGTCATCCAAGGCGCCCAGTTAGCCGGAGCCACCGTCATCGTGGCCCTCGACCCCCAAGCAGACAAACGCTCCCTGGCTCTCACCATGGGAGCCACCCACACCGCCGACCCGCTAAACCAAGACCCGGCAGAAGCCATTAGCCAAGCCACCGGCGGACGCCTTGCCGACCATGTTCTTCTCGCCACCGCCGCCCCAACCGCCCTAAACAGCGCACTGGCTTTGCTGGCTCCCATGGGAGCGCTCACTCTGGTCGGTATGCCCGCCGACGGCGTGACCCTGACCATTGACCCCAGCGCCTTGGCCGGCTACAACCAACGCATCCTCGGCTCCAAAATGGGTACCGCTCGACTCAACCGAGACATCCCCGCCCTCGTAGCCGATTATTTTGCCGGCCACCTAAAACTTGACCAACTGGTGAGTTCTACCTACCCTCTAGAAGACCTAGAACAAGCACTGGACGAAGTACGCAGCGGTTCCGCCCTGCGCACGGTCATCGTGTTCAACCAACCCGAGGCATAACCCATGAAAATCACCGAAGTCGAAACCTTCGTGGTAGGCAACCCGCCACCCCGCCACGGCGGCCGCTACTTCATTTTTGTTACCTTGACCACCGACCAAGGGGTCAAAGGCGTCGGCGAAGCTTACGTAGCAACGGTTAACCCTCACCTGGTAGCCGACATGATCCAAGACGTAGCTCAACGCTGGCTAGTTGGCCACAGCCCATTCAACGTGGAATCTTTTTGGCGAAGGGCCTACACCAGCGGTTACAGCGGCCGCCCCGACCCCACCCTCTGCGGGGCAATCAGCGCTCTAGAAATAGCTTGCTGGGACATCATGGGTAAAGAAACCGGCCGCCCCGTTTACGACCTACTAGGCGGCCGAGTGCACGAAGGGTTGCGCTCCTACACCTACCTTTATCCGCCCAACGAAGACGCCTACGCCCCCAAAGACGGACCGAATCTTTACGTTGACCCAGCACAAGCAGCGGAACAAGCAATAGTTGAACTTGAGAAAGGTTTTACGGCAATCAAATTTGACCCCGCCGGCCCTTACACCGCTTTTGACGGCCGGCAACCTTCCCTTGAACGCATCGATTTGTCGGCCCGCTACACCGCAGCTCTGCGAGAAGCAGTAGGCACCCGAGCCGACTTGTTGTTCGGCACCCACGGGCAGTTCACCCCTTCCGGAGCGCTCCGCCTCGCGCAGCGCCTCGAAGCCTACGACCCCTTATGGTTTGAAGAACCCGTCCCGCCCGACCATGTTGAAGGCATGGCTCAAGTAGCACGCGGCACCAGTATCCCAATAGCCACCGGCGAACGCCTGACCACCGTTACCGAGTTCGCGGCGGTACTCCAGGCTGGCGCAGCACAAATTTTGCAACCAAATTTGGGTCGCAGCGGCGGCATTTTGCAAGGCAAGAAGATTGCTTCGCTGGCCGAGGTTTATCAAGCCTCGTTAGCTCCTCACTGCTACTGCGGCCCGGTGGTAGCGGCGGCCAACATTGCTTTAGCGGCCTGTTCGCCGAACTTTTTAATCCTCGAATCCATCGGCACCTTTGACGGATTCCACGCCGAGTTATTAGAAACACCTATCCGGTGGGAAGAAGGCATGGTCATTCCGTCAAAAGAACCAGGCCTCGGGGTGACCTTGAACGAAGACGTGGCTCGAGCCAACCCATACAACGGACACGATTTACATCTTGAACCAGCTGTCGACCCTCCTCCCGTAACGGAAAATCTCTCCACCCCTTAGTTCCCGCATAGTGGGAACCAGTTGACAGATTCCCATACACCGGTAATCTTTGCAGATCATGACCGCCGTGCAAAGCGTCGAACGCTCCCTCCACCTGCTGCGAGAAATCGCCGAAGAACCGGGACGCCTCGTTGAACTCGCCGACCGCGTCAACCTGCCCACCAGCACCACAGCCCGACTACTGGCCACCCTCGAAACCAACAACGCCATAGAACGCAACAGCGACGGCGTTTACCGCATCGGTGGGCTCATAAAAACCATGGGACGCGTCGCCGAACCTGGAATCAACCTCGAAACAGCCGCCCAACCTCACCTCCTTGACCTCTCCAGCCAATTCGACGAAGCAGCCTGCATCGCCGTACTCATTGGCCGCAACACCGTCACCACCCAACAAGTAGATGCCCCCAAACCCGTCCAAGCAGAAGACTGGACCGGCACCCGAGTCCCCCTCCACGCTGGATCCGCCGGACTAGTCATCATGGCCACCTGGAACGACCAAGAAGTGGCCACCTACCTCCAAGGCAACCTCTCCACCCACACCGAACACACCGTCACCGACCCAGACACTTTACTCAAACGCATCCACCGCGTTCGCCGCATCGGTGCCGTCTGGACCCACAGCGAATACGTGCCCGGCCTCTCTAGCTGCGCCGCAGCAATCTGCGGCCCCAACGGCCGAGCTATCGGCTCCCTTTACGTTTATGGGCCAAGCTACCGTTACCCCCTTTCTGGAGAAGCCCGCACCGTGGCCACCACCATCCGCGACCGGGCCCGTCAAATATCAGCCAGCCTCACCCAACAACCAGAAATAGTAAAAAAAGCCTCATGACCGAACCCCGCCGTACCCGCCGAGGCGCTCGCAGCAGTCGTTCCAAAACCGTTGATATCCTGGCCAAACAGCCCCCCTTTGAACAACCACGCATGCGTTTCGACCCCCTGCGGGCCGTCTCCGAAGACGAACTCGAAGCAATTCACCAAGCCTCACTTCGGGTACTAGCCGAAACCGGTATTGACTTTTTAGACGAAACAGCCCGCCAACAACTCGCCGACGCCGGGGCCGAAATAGACGGCAACCGGGTCCGTTTCAGCCCTGAACTGGTCATGCAACTCATGACAACCGTGCCCGAACAGTTCACCCTGCACGGGATACGCCCCGAACGAAGCCTCCAGATGGGCGGCAACGCCATCGCCGTTACCTCAGTGGCCAGCCCCCCTTTTGTTACCGGCTTAGGGCGCGACCGGCGAGACGGCAACCGAGAGGACTACCGCAACCTGATCAAAATGAGTCAAGTCATGAACTGCATCCACACCTCGGCCGGCTACCCAGTGGAACCCATGGACCTCCACCCCTCAATACGGCACCTTCAAGCCACCCACGACATGATCACCCTTTCCGACAAGCCACCTTTCGTATACAGCATCAGCCGACCCCGCAACCAAGACGCCATCGAAATGACCCGCATCGCCCGCGGCATAGACCACGAAACCATCAACCAAGAAACCTCTATTCTCTCCGTCATCAACACCAGTACTCCCCTGCGCTACGACACGGTGATGCTGCACGGCATTCAAGAAATGTCGGCCCGCAACCAAGGGATCGTCATTACCCCCTTCACCCTGGCCGGGGCCATGGCCCCCATCACGGTGGCAGGCGCCCTCGTGCTCCAAAATGCCGAAGCCCTCGCCGGCATGGCCTACACCCAAGTCGTCAAACCGGGCGCACCGGTCATCTACGGAGGGTTCACCTCCAACGTTGACATGCGCTCCGGGGCCCCCGCTTTTGGCACCCCCGAATACTGGAAAGCCTGCCTAGTGGGCGGGCAACTCGCTCGGCGCTACAAAGTGCCCTACCGGTCATCAAACGTCAACGCCTCCAACAGCGTGGACGCACAATCAGCCTACGAAAGCGTGATCTCCCTATGGGGAGCCGTCATGGGCGGAGTCAACCTTTTACTCCACGGCGCAGGCTGGCTCGAAGGCGGCCTCTTAACCTCCTACGAAAAAATGGTTATCGACGGCGACATCCTCAACATGATTTCCGAAATGCTCAAACCCATCACCATCGATGACGCCACCCTGGCCGTAGAAGCAATCGCCGAGGTCGGGCCCGGTGGCCACTTCTTCGGCACCAGCCATACCCAAGAGCGCTACACCACCGAACACTTTCAACCCATGGTGTCCAGTTGGAAAAACTTCGAAAGTTGGGACGAAGACGGGCGCATCGAAGCCCCCGAGCGATCCACCAAAATCGCTCAACAAATGATCGACGCTCACCAAGAACCCCCCATGGAACCGCAAATACGAGCAGAACTCGACGAATTCGTAGAACGCCGAATCGCCGAAGGCGGCGTCGAAACCGATTACTAGCCCTCAATCAGCAAACAACTTTTATCTAAGCAAACGGAGAACGACATGAAAACCCATGCTCAAGCAGTAGTTATCGGCGGCGGCGTCGTCGGCGCCAGCATCCTCTACCACCTCACCAAAAACGGGTGGAACGACGTGGTGCTCGTAGAACGCAAAGAACTCACCGCTGGCTCCACCTGGCACGCCGCCGGTGGCATGCACACCCTCAACGGCAACCCCAACGTGGCCGCTCTACAGCGCTACACCGTGCAGTTATACAAAGAACTTGAAGAAATTTCTGGCGTGGACTGCGGCCTCCACCTCACCGGCGAAATGATGCTGGCCGACACCGAAGACCGCATGGACTGGCTCCGCATGACCCACGCCCGCGGCCAATACCTGGGTATGGAAACCGAAATCATCTCGGTTTCTGAAGCCAAAGAAATGCTGCCCATCATGGACGAAAAACACTTCGTAGGCGCCCTCTGGGACCCCGTGGGCGGCCACGTAGACCCCTCCGGCGTTACCTATGCCTACGCTAAAGCTGCCCAAATGGCCGGGGCAGAAATCTATCGCAACTGTTGGGCCCAAGACCTGGTGCAAAAAGCCGACGGCACCTGGGACGTAGTAACCGAAAAAGGCACCATCAATACCGAAAACATCGTCAACTGTGGCGGCCTGTGGGCCCGCGAAGTAGGCCGCATGTGCGGAATTGAGCTCCCAATTTTGGCTATGGAACACATGTACCTCCTCACCGAAGAGATCCCCGAAATCAAAGACTGGCTCGACGCTACCGGTGGCCACGGGCGCGGGGCTGTGGACTTCGGCGGCGAAATCTACCTCCGTGCCGAAGCCGGAGGCCTACTGCTCGGCACCTACGAAAAAGCTTGCGTCCCTTGGTCGACCAAAGAAACCCCATGGGACTTCGGGTCGCAACTCCTTACTCCCGACATCGAACGGCTCGCCCCCTCACTGGAAGTTGGCTTCGACCACTTCCCCATTTTTAACGACGTGGGCATCAAGCAAGTAATAAACGGCCCCTTTACTTTTGCCCCCGATGGCAACCCAGTTATCGGGCCGGTACGAGGGCAACGAGGCCACTGGGTCGCAGCCGGCATCATGGCTGGTCTAAGCCAAGGGGGCGGCGTTGGCCTGACCATGGCCAACTGGATGACCTCCGGCGACCCGGGCCACGACATTTGGGGCATGGACGTCGCCCGCTTTGGCGACTGGACCACCCCCGGATACACCCAAGCCAAAGTCATGGAAAACTACAGCAACCGTTTCCGCATTGCCTTCCCCAACGAAGAACTCCCCGCCGGGCGACCCTTGCATACCTCACCCATCTACGGCCGACTCAATGACGCCAACGCCGTATGGGGCGCCGGCTACGGGTTAGAAACCGCTTTATGGTTCCAACGCCCTGGCGAAGAAGCGGTAGAAGACGTGACCTTCAAACGCTCCAACGCTTTCAAGGTCGTTGCTGAAGAAGTGTCCGCCGTACGCAACGGAGTGGGGCTCATCGAAACCACCGGGTTTGCCAAACATCAATTCAGCGGCCCCGGGGCACGAGAATTTCTTGACTACCTCATGAGCAACACCATCCCCAAAGCGGGGCGCATGGCCCTAACCCCCATGCTGAATCATCAAGGCAACTTGATCGGCGACTTCACCGTGGCCACCTTGGCCGACCCATTTGACGGTAGTGAAACCTTCACCGTGTTTGGCTCTGGCGTAGCCGAGGGCTACCACGAGCGCTGGTTTATTGAACACCTGCCCCAAGACCGGTCGGTCACCTACCGGGCACTGAGCCACGAAATGACCGGCCTTTCTCTCGCCGGACCAAAGGCACGAGAAGTACTGGCCGCAGCATGCGACGATGACGTCTCTAACGAAGCATTCCGTTTCTTAGATTTCCGCCGCCTCAACATCGGCATGATCCCCACCATGACCGGCCGCATCACTTTCACTGGCGACTTGGGTTACGAAATCTGGGTTCCGGCCTCTTTGCAGGCGCAACTCTTTGACCTCCTTATGGAAGCGGGCGCTGCACACGGCATCAAGCCTTTTGGCCTTCATGCCTTGAACTCCATGCGTTTCGACAAAGGGTTCGGTTCCTGGGGCACCGAATTTCGCCCTGTTTACACCCCTTGGGAAGGCGGCTTAGGCCACTTCGTGAAACTCAACAAAGGAGATTTCATCGGCCGAGAAGCCGCTACACAAAGCCAAGAAAACCCGGCACGTCAACTCTCCACCTTCACCATTGAAGCAGTAAACGCCGATGCCTTAGGCGACGAACCGATCTGGCACAACGGCAAAGTTGTGGGCTGGCTTACCTCCGGGGCCTACTCGCATGGCTGCCAGGCTTCTATGGCTCTGGGTTATCTGCCTACAGAACTCTGCCAAGAAACCGAAGGATTCGAAATTGAAGTACTGGGTGTCCGCCGCCCCGCTACTCGGTTGGACGAACCACTCTTTGACCCCTCTGGGTCACGCATGCGAGGCTAGTTTTGTCCGCCCCCCGCACCGCTGGCGCCCAAGCTCGTCTTCGCCAAATGCTTGACGACCCTGCCCATCAACGGGCCGGAGGCGAAGGACACCGGGTGGTTATGGGACCGGGAGAACCAGCCTTAAGTGAATGGTCCGCTGCGGGGCTCACCCTGCCCGACCTCACTGCGTTAAGGCACTACCGGTTGGCGCGTATCCGTGAACAACTGGTAGCCAACGACCTCGCGGGGGTGCTGCTTTTTGACCCCCTGAACCTGATGTACGCCACCGATGCACCAAACATGCAACTCTGGGTGGCCCATAATCAGGCCCGCTGGGCATATGTGGCTGCCGAAGGACCCATGGTGCTTTGGGAGTTCACGGACTGTGAGTTTCTCTCCGCCCATAACCCTTTGATCACTGAGGTGCGGCCCATTACTTCGTTTACTTATTTTTTAGCAGGGCAACGAGCTGAAGAACAAGCAAACCGCATGGCCGGCGAAATAGCCGACCTCGTACAAACCTACGGCGGAGGCAACAAGCGGTTGGCCGTCGATGTCACGCCTCCACTGGGTTCCACAGCGCTCATAAACGCTGGCCTGACGTTGACCGATGGTATGCAAGTAATGGAACGAGCCCGAGCCATCAAAGGGCCGGACGAGCTCTTAGCCATGCGCTGCGCCATTGAAGCCACAAGGATCTCTTGTCAAAAAATGTTTGATGCTTTGCGTCCAGGTATTTCTGAACAGGAACTTTGGGCCGTGCTCTGGGCCGAAATGCTCACTCGGGGCGGTGAATGGATGGAGTGCCGACTTTTAGCAGCCGGGCCCCGCACCAACCCCTGGTTTCAAGAATGCTCCAGCCATGTCATCTCCGAGGGAGAACTCGTCGGCTTCGACACCGACCTCGTGGGCTCTTACGGCATGATGACCGACATTTCTCGTACTTGGCGATGCGGCGGCGGCGACCCCACCCCACAACAAAACTTCGTCCACCAAATAGCCGTTGAGCAGATGGAACGCAACATCGAACTTCTTACCCCGGGGCGTTCCTTCTACGACCTAACCCACAAATCCTGGGTGCCTTCCACCGATGACTACCGCCACTATTCGGTGCTTTACCACGGGGTCGGGCAATGCGACGAGTGGCCTTCCATAATGTTCCCCTCCAGTTGGGACCAGTTTGGCTACGACGGGGTGCTCGAACCCGGCATGGTGATGACCGTGGAATCCTATGTAGGGCCTTATGCCGGAGGCGAAGGCGTAAAACTAGAAAACCAAGTGTTGATCACCGAAACCGGTTACGAAAACCTCACTCCGTGGTCGTTAAGTTTGACGGAGTTTTGTTAACCGTTGACCGAAAACGATGAGTCGGGGTTGATCTCTCGGTTGCGAGAGAAAAAGCCCAAGTCCATTTCCAACCCGGTGTAGCGACCCTTTACTTTGAGCGGTTCAGCGTCATGGTCGTGCCCCGCCTCTACCGCCATAATGAGTTCTGCCATACAGTGCCCGGCCACCCCAGCGTTTTTGTATTGGTTGCCACTGGTACCGATGGCGATGTAGAAGCCGTCAAGGTCGGTGCGGTCGTAGATAGGGATCCAATCATCGCTGACGTCGTAGAGGTCAACTACCCCTTTCTTTTCGTGGGGCAGGCCGAGCCCTTCAACACGTTTAGCGCAACGCAACACCTGGGCTTCCCATTGATCTTGGTGAATCTCTTGATCGTAGTTATCTGGGTCTACCCATTCTTTTTCATCGCACTCTGGGTCTTCGCTGCCTATCAGAATATTGTTGCCCGTTTCTGGGCGAAAGTAAACCGCTGAGTCTCCATCTGAAACATGCATACCGTCGGTTTCAAAGTTGAAGCCTTCGGGCGAAGGGACGTGGTGCACTTCGTGACGCAATGCTTTGGTGCCAATGTTCATGGTGCTGGCTAGGCCAGCCAAGTCGTTTATCAAATAAGAGTGTGGCCCGGCCACGTTGACCACTACCGGGGCGGTGATTTGCGTACCGTCATCAAGTTCAACCCCCGATACGCATCCCCCCTCTTGGTTGATAGCCACAACTTGGCGATTAAAGACAAAAGTCGATCCTTTTGCTTCGGCAGCCCGTTGCAAATTATGGGTAGAAAGTTGCGGGTCGCTTACATAACCCGAGTCGGGGGTGTAAAGCGCACCAATGATCCGCTCGGTTGGTTCTACCCAAAAAGCATCATCATCGGGGCGAGCGGTTGGGCCAAACACCCCGTCGGTCAGCAGGGGGAGTCGCTCTTGTAATTTCTCCACGCTCCAATGTTCATGCGGGATGTTCAACGACTCAAGAAGCGGCACAACTTTTTCATGATGACCGCCGGGGGCTTCAATCATGACCGTACCGGTTTGGTGAAAGGCCACCAAGCCAGATTCGTCAACACCGGGGCCTCCTAAATAGTTGCTCCAGTCAACCCAATAGTGCATGCCTTCATAAGCCATAGCAACTCCCTGATAGGTGGAGTAACTGAAGCGCACGATGGCGCAGGAGTTGGAGGTAGAGCCATAACCGGCGGCCGGCAACTTATCTACGCTGCAAGTTTTCCATCCTCGCTGCGCCAACTCGAACGCTACGGCAGCACCGATAACACCGGCCCCAATGATTACTGCGTCGTACTGATTTTCTTCAGTCATGAATCTCTCTCCCTCAAATGCTTATGGACAGAGCCTGACAGACCCACCAGCAATCGGCACCTTAAACGCTAAAATTCCCACCATTCGGCAAACCAACCTGCTTACCTCGGGTCTGACCCCAGGTAAGCAGGTACCTTAAGAGCCGGTGAATTTGGCGGACCGTTTTTCGAGCCACGCTTGGCCTGCTTCACGAACATCGTTGGTGGCAAAATTGGTTGATTGTGCCTGGCCTTCGGCTTCCAACGCTTGGCTCATAGAGGTCTGCGCTCCGTTGTTCAAAAGGGCTTTGCTCATAGAAAGCGCCAACGGCGGGCCAGCAGCAATTCGTGTCACCACATCGTTAACGTAAGCATCCAACTCGGCTTCCGGAACCACCCGGTTCACCAAACCAATGCGATCGGCCTCCGTGGCGTCAATCACCTCAGCCAGCAAAGCCAACTCTTTGGCCCGATGCAAACCAACCCGGCGGGGCAACACCCAGGACCCACCAAAGTCAATAGTTAACCCCCGGCGAGCAAAAATCTCAGAAAATCTCGCCGTATCGGCAGCGTAAACCAAGTCACAGCCCAAAGCCAGATTAAGCCCCGCACCAGCGGCCACCCCATGCACCTTGGCGATAACGGGGTGCTGGATTTCATGAAGAGCAAGCGCCGAAGACTTAATCATACGTAAGTTGCGCAACGAGTTTGAAGGCTCTTTCCCTGTCGCTCGCTCAGCTTGCGAACCCACATCGGCACCTGAACAAAAGTTGCCGCCCGAACCGGTAACAACGAACGCTCGAATTGACGAGTCAGCGTTTACCTGACGGCAAATTTCGCCAAAATCAGCAAACATACGACTGGTCATTGCGTTCATGACCTTGGGGCGGTTCAGCGTGAGGGTGACAACATCGCCCTCACGCTCTACCAACAGTTCTTCGGTTCCATCAATCATAAGTAAAACCTAACACTGCCCTCTAGAAAAACCGAAGCGGACCAAATGACCTAAGCCGAAGCCGCCAATACTTCTTTTGCTTCAGGCGCCAGGTGATCATCTTGGTAAACCTTTTGGCGTCGAAACTCTTTAAGTAACGATTTTGACGTCGCCAGCAAGAAAAAGCCGCCCAACATGGTCAAGAAGGCACCAGCCCCCGTCACAATAAGGTTTTCACCCACTCGCAGCAGAGCAGCTACCCAGCCCACACCAACCATCATGACCCCGGTGCCAACAGCTGCTACCAGCGCACTCCAGCGCCAACGTAAATGCTCGTTTGAGCCAAACACCCCAGCCGCTGGGAATACCAACAGTGCTCCCAAAATACCGCCAGCCAGCGTTAGCTTCGCTAAGCCACCGCCATCTTCGGTCCAACCATCCAAAATAATCAAACTATTCAAACGGGCATCGTTATAAATCCGACCGACAGACAAAGTGTTCAACGCTGCAGTTGAAGGATCATCCTTTGCTTCCTGGCGAAGCCGCTCGACCTCGGCTTGTTGATCTTCGCTCAACTGGCCAGACAGACGCTCATCAAAGGTCCAACCAGAAATAGTGCCGATGCTTATTACCAATACAGCGAACAACGCACCCGCCACCCGTCCCCAACCAATGTTGAGAGTGAGCGGGCGCAACGGTGCGTATTGCCCTTTCCAGAGGGCATAAACCGAACCCGCCGTGGCCACAATTGAACCAAGCAGTGCAACATATACCCCAGTGCCGTGGCTATAACTCACGGTGCCTGGGGCGAGGTTAACCATCAAGTAGGTCAGCACAGAGAAAAGCATGGCTACCGAAAGTAGCGCTGCCCCATCCGGGCTAAACCAACGAGACCCACTGCCGGGGCGTCGGGTAAACATTGCCGCCATAAGCAGCAACAAAACGCCGAAAGCCAAGACGGCGTAACCCACCAAAGAACCGCCCGAAGCGGCCATACCGTCGAAGGACTGCCCAGCCAAATCCAAGTCTGCAAAACGCGAATGGCCGCTTAAGCGTCCGGCGTCGCTACCCCAAGTCATAAAGACTGAGACGACGGCCAGCAGGCCACCCAGACCAGCTAACTTCATACCAATGCGTTCATTCGTGTTGGCCGCAGCATCGTTGTCATCTGCAGAAGATTTTTCCGCTGATGCTGCCCTCTCTTCGCCCTCCGGAAGGAGCGCTTCGGGGTCAGAGCGGTGGATCCACGCATGTTGTATGCGAGAAAACAAACTTCCGGTATCTGTTTCTTCTGGTTGAGAAAGGCGGTCCATGACCACCGCTACCAAAAAGAGCGCTAAACCAGAAGAAGCCGATGCGGCGATGTCGAAGTTTTGCACTGCCTTGTAAACTAGGCGACCCAAACCACCGGCCCCCATAATGGCAGCGATACCGATCATGGCTATGGACATCAAGAGCGTTTGGTTAAGCCCAGTCATTACCGCTTGGCGAGCCAAGGGCAATTGAACGTGCGTCAAGACGCGGTACTCCGATGCGCCGAACGCTCTACTGGCCTCTACCACGTCTTCGGGAACCTGTCTGATACCCAGGTTGGTTAGACGTATCAAAGGCGGCAAAGCAAAGACCATGGTCACCATGGTTCCGGGCACTACCCCGATGCTCCAGAAGAAAATTACCGGGAGCATGTACACAAAAGCGTGCACTACCTGCATGGCATCCAAAATAGGTCTGACCACGTTCCAGACAGAGTCCATGCGGCCGCAAGCGATCCCTAAGGGGATGCCCACAATGGCGCAAAGCAACACAGCCACCAAAACCATGCCCACGGTACGAACCGTCTCCAGCCAGTATTCGGTGCCCAACAAGCCACAAACGGCCAAAGCCATGCCGGCCGAAGCACCAATTTTTGGGCTCCGCACTAACGAACCGATAATAACGGTGGCTAAAACAATCCAGATCCACGATGAAGAAACCAAAATACCTTCCACGAAGTTATCCAAAAGGAAAGCAAAAGGCCAGCGGATGGCATCCAAAAGCCACGATAAGTTGGTATCGATCCAGTCAATCATCTGGTCAATCCATTCACCAAAAGGGATCTCCCATTGGTCAAGGATTTCTTGGTTAAAAAGGCTTATTGATTCTGCTTGGGTGCGCATTAACGCAAACAACTGGATCATAGGAATACCTCCCGCTCGAAACCGTCTATGAGTTGTTCAACTCGACCCATTTCTTCCATGATCTCCCTCGGTTCAAGTTCGCCAACGAGGCATCCGCTCCCATCAACTACGGCGATGGGCAGGCCTCGACCGGCCGCCGCATAGTTATCGTTAAGACGCTGGGTCGCCCGCGTGGTTTCAAAATCTGAACGGATTACATCGCTCAATGAGGTCGTTCCATGGGCAAGGGCTACACCAGCGTCAGCTTTGGTGAGCAACCCAGTAGGGCACCCTGAAGCATCCACCACAAAACCACCGCCACGATTACCAAGCGCATCCACCGCTTCAACCAGAGTGCTGGCTGCATTGACCACCATGGCGTCCTGCATGACCTCTTCTACAGCGATTACTCGGCCCTGGTCAACGTCTTGGACGAACTCAGCCACGTAACTATTTGCTGGTTCGGTCAAGATCTCTTCTGGGGTGCCGATCTGCACGACCTTGCCGTCGCGCAAGATACAAACTCGAGTGCCGATGCGCAGCGCTTCGTTCAGGTCGTGGGTAATGAACAAAATAGTCTTATGTAGGCGGTTTTGAATAACCATCAGTTCATCTTGCATTTGCCGACGAATCAGTGGGTCGAGTGCGCTAAAGGCCTCGTCCATAAGCAATATCGGTGGGTTTGAACACAGGGCACGAGCCAGCCCCACCCGCTGCTGCATACCACCAGAAAGCTGTGAAATATCGTTGTTGGCATAAGCCTCTAGCCCCACCATGGCCAGCGCCTCAAGGGCTGCTATTTCTCGTTCTCGACGATCAACACCTTGAACTTTTAACCCGTAACTGGTGTTTTGAATAACGTTAATATGAGGAAACAAAGCAAAGTGCTGGAACACCATGCCCATTTTTTCTCTGCGAAAAGATTGAAGGTTTTTTCCTTCCAGGGCCTGAACATCTACGCCTTCCACCGTTACCGACCCCGAAGTGATGTCGTGCAGCTTGTTTACGGTACGGATGGCCGTGGACTTACCGGAGCCCGAAAGGCCCATCACTACAAAAATTTCGCCACGCTTAACGTCAAAAGAGATGTCGGACATCCCCACCACATGGCTCGAGAGGCGTTGCACCTCATCTTTATGCACCCCTGCGCTGCTCAAGTCAAGCGCCCTCCCTCGGGGGTCAGGCCCGAAGATCTTGTAAACGTTTTTAAGCGAGATGATGGTTTCGCCGGCTTCAGTCATTTTTCCCCTTAGTGGTCTTCCCCCGTCGAAAACCTCAACGGTTACTTCAATGTGTTTGGCAGGGTAGCACTCCAGCTGTGTCGGATGGCACATCTGGTCTTACTTTTTACTCACGCCCACAGGGCGGAATGCAAAAGTGGGGCGGGACTGTTAAGCCCCGCCCCACTTCGCTAGTTAACGACCTGATAAATCAGGTTGGGGTTTGCTTTAGCCGTGGGCTGCAGCAATCCACCCAGCTACTTCGTCTGCGTTGTCGGCCATCCATTGGGTGGCGAGTTCGACTACGTGTCCCTCGGAACCATCACCATTGGTTTGCTCAACCTGGAGAATTGAGATATCCAGGATCGATGGACGAATCTGTGGGAACAAAGCACGCAAGAAAAGGTTTGCATCCAGCATTTCGGTACGGGCGCTGACCTGAATATCGGCCGCTTCCCAACCAAGCTGACATGGTTGCGTGCAAGTATCTGCACCCAAACCAGTGAAACCTTCACCCTGCGTGTGGCTTTCGCCGCCTGATGTGCCCAATGGGTTTGAGTCATCCAAAACGCTGTCGGGCTCAACAGAGAGCCACAACACGTCTACACCAGGAACCATTTCAACAACGTAAGACGCAGGCGTCCACGTGTAAATAATGGCAGCTTCACCAGCACGCACTCGGTTCACAAACTCAGCGAACAAAGCATCATATTCGGCTTTAGTTTCGGTCAAGTTATCCCAACCAGCAAACGCAATCATGCTTTCAATAATGTCGTCACAGGTCCAAGATTCAGGGCAACCCAGAATCTCGCCTACGCCGTCACCATCAGTGTCAAGTTGCGAGTACAACGCTTCATCACTGTTGATCTGATCAATCGAAACAACGTTGTTTTCTTCGGCCCATGACTTAGTCACCAAGAAACCCTGTACACCAGAGTCTTGGAACAAGCCATCAAGGGCTTCAACATGGTCAGCAACCAGCGACCCGTCAGGCAACTCGTTTTCGTACCAGGAGAAGTGACCTGGGTACCAAGAGTTGGCCCAGAAGTCACAAGAACCTTCAGCCATAGTTGAGTAAGCATTAGATGGTCCAAGCTCAATATCAGATGGATCCGACACCGAATAACCGACAGTTTCTAACACTTGACGCACAATCTCGGCCTGGATGTAACCAGAAGCCCAGTTAGCACGACACATTGTCAACTCAACACCCTCACCAGGCAAGGTTGCGCCAGCGACTACGTCGTTTCCGGCTTGTGAACCGGTTGGAGCGTATTCGAAGACAACGTTGGCAGTTGAGCCTTCGTAGTCAGCGGTGTCAACGTTTTGGATAACGGTGATCTTCGAAGAAGAACAGTCAC